>Ga0160423_10002270_pt1 | contig 16108 bp, 18 predicted proteins | sample CRUFie14St8metaG_FD_108191 | JGI IMG/M metagenome (GOLD analysis project Ga0160423, IMG submission 108191) | Marine microbial communities from the Costa Rica Dome - CRUD Field 142mm St8 metaG | ecosystem: Environmental > Aquatic > Marine > Oceanic > Photic zone | place: Costa Rica: the Eastern... | reverse complement strand
TTCAGTTGGTAACTCACCAACTGCTTCTGAAATCATTAGAGATGGTAATACTCTTACATCTTTGTGATTTGTTAATCCTTTATAGTATTTTCTATCTTGTTCATTGTGAGTAAAGATTATATCAGATTCTATTAGATTGTTATAATAGTGTATTTGATTTTCTAAATTATAGTCTTGAAATAACCAAAATGGGCCTTCTTGCATTACACCCACTTTTTTACAGAATTTTTTGATATGTTCTAAGTTAACCGAATCAGGTTTTTTCTTAGGTACAATTACGATACCTAAATCATAAGATTCTGATGGTACACTATTTAGATTGTGATGTGTTGCATCTAATGATGTCATCCATGCGAATTCAGTTCTCATATTTTTATGAGTTCTATTCACTTTACCTGTAAAAGGCATTTCTGTAAAAAATGCTATTCTCATTGGTATAAATTCTTTATTTTAAATTCTTCTATTCTGTACATTCCTTTTTTATAAGATTGAAAATCTGTATGGAATGCATCTAATGCTGGGCCAGAAAAATAACTATGATGTAGTTGGGATTCAAAACTGTTCAATCTCATCAGTTTTTCATTATAGGTATCTTCAATAACAACTTGAAACGTTGAATCCCATCCATTTAATGTAGATGGTGATTTGTACTCAATGAGAGCTGGGGGTCTTTTGTTTTCTCTATTTGGCCATATCCCTCTTGTCAATGCCGGTCCTAATCTATTGATTAATTGATGTTCAAAATGACTATCAATACCTGATGTTGTGAATATACCATCATAAGAAATTTCTTTTAAGAACTTTGTTTCTATCCAATTTACCCATTCTTCTTCTTTCTTTTCTCTTAGAAAATTACAATCAGAAAAATGTAGATTTACATTATCTACTCCACTCCAAAAATCCTTTACCTCATCTAATCTCGATGTACCAGTTGTTGTATCACAATCACCACCATTTGATAAACAAACAATATCAAAAACGGTATCAGTACATCCTAATATTGTACCAGACATGCTGTACTCCACATCATCAGGATGTGGTGATAAACATAAAACTCTATTAAATTCTAATAATGTTTTTTTCATTTGTATAACTCTTTATATGTTCTTTCCATCCAATACGATACGTGTCTATCGTTTTGTGGAATTGCGTTGAAATGATACACCCAACCAGATTTAGTAAAATGTAAATCATCACTAAACCAAGAATGACCAGGTATATGTAATAAATTCTTTCTAAAAAGGTCTTGGAAATTCCAAATATTACCAAACCACTTTGTATCTACATTATGTTGTTTTATTAAGTAATTTAATATAGTTTGGTCTGTTCCCGCTTTTATTACCTTTGTTAATCTTTGAATCTCATCAATGTTTTTAAGATAGAAGTTCTGTACTTCTTTCATAAAATCACCATGTTTCTCTTTATTAATAATAACAAAACCTGTATTGATGTAATCCCAACTTGGCATCTTTGGTTCATTTGGAAACATAGCATCTCCCCATTTTTCGATACTACGATTAACCCACTCATAACACCCATCATTAACCACACCTACAAATTTATGTTCGGTATCTTTAAAGAAATCAGGAGCGTTGGGATGTATTATCGTATCTGCATCAACTAATAGAACCTGGTCGTACTCTATACCATTATGGTCTAAAACATCAAAGGCCCAATGTCTTTGTAAATTAGGTCTCATTCGGTTTGGGTCTATCAATGGTTCGGATAATTCAACTACAATATGTCCATACTGTTTACCCCATTCTTCCCAACTCTTTACTGAATAATGGTATGGAGTATTTCGGTTGTTACCCAAATCCATATTTGTTATAAAAATTACATTTTTCATATCTTTTTTATTTCCCATTTAAAAGGTTCTCTATTTCTCTGATATTGTTCCATAGTGAACTCTATATTATCAGTTTCAAATTCTACTGTATATGGTTTTGTAGAACAATAGTTGTGGTTGGTTATGGGTGTTATTTCAATAATGTATTTTTTCATATCTTTTTTATTTCCTCTAAAAAGTTTGTTGGTTTAATTGTTGCATTATGTTTTTTCATATCATCTAAATCATCTATGTCATAAACACTTTCTAAATCAATCAAACTGATTTCATTGTAATATGAATCTCTAATTATATTGATAGGAACAAAATCATAAAATATTTTATTTCTTTTTTTACAATTTCTTAATACTGTTCTTGTGAACCAGTTTGGTATAGATTGAAAATCGAATTCACTTTCTGATAACATCTCCCCACTCAAAGTTATGTAACCATTTATGTTTCCGTTATCATCCTCTAATATATGACTTAGTGCTGGTGCCAACCCATTTAAGAAACCACTACTTAAAGCATCTTTGAAGTTCTGTAATCTACAATAATCAGGATGAAATATTTTTACATAGTAACCCTCACCAGCATAAACTACTCTCCCTTGATTGACACCATCAACCACTCTATCGTATTTATCTTTTACCAACACCAATGATTCTAAATCTAATGTTGAAGATTTTATACGTGGTCTAAAATATGGTAAACCCCACTTATACGAATCAAAGTTAAATGGATACCCTAAATGAGATTCTCTTTCAAAGAATTTCTTTATACCTTCCCAATCCTTTTTATCTCTTTCTGAGATATTATTTTTTCTTGCGAAGTAGAAACGAGGTTCTAAGAATTTGTATCCATCAATGGTGATACAATAGTTTTCTAAGATGTCATCATCATCTGTAGCTCCGAAGTAATCAAACTTTGAGTAGTTTTCTGGAAATACTTCTACATTTAATGGCCATTGTTTTATTGTGTTTCTAAGTTTAGATGATATGATTATATCTAAATCATCATTATCTCTAATTCCCATAACTGATAATATAGAACTTTGACATAAACAGTATTCGTTTCTATCAATACCCATTTCATCTAATTTCTGTAGAAGTTTTATTTTAGATGTTGGTTTTTCAGTTCTTATCTTATTATCATTAGACCAAGGTTTATTAAATATCTTTTCAGTTTCCATATAAAATGGAATGTATGATTTACCCTCAATCAATCTACCAATCATTGCATATGCTCTGTGATAACTATGTTTAATAAATCCGTTATCGAACTCTACAGGATTACCCTCTAAATAATCTTCGATTTCTTCATCACTCATTGGTTTTAATGAACTGTAGTATTCTTTTGTCATATTTTCCCAACCTAAATCGTGGTGATTTGCAACATTATGTCTAAACCCAGCAATCATACAATTATAGTATTGCCAGTTTTCTGGTTTTAGATAATAATTATACTGTCCATCAGTAAGTGGATTTTCTTTCCAATACTCAATAATATCTTTGACATATTTTAATTTACCATTAAGGTTTAATATCTGTTTACTAATGCCACCATTGGCAACTTCCATATTTAAAAAATAATCTAAACTAATCGGTGAATACATAACTATACTTTTTTACTAATATACAAAAACTTTTTGAATTATCCAAATTAAACTTCCTCAAAATAAGTATCATCTACCTTTACTTCACTCAAAATATCATTCATCCAAAAACATGCTATCAACGGAGTTGTACCTATGTTTTTTAAATTATGAGTGTAATATACAGGTGTATCAAATACAACCCCATCTTCACCATTAATACTATAAACTTTAACATCATCTGTACCAACTTTCCTCATACTTACTAATGCTCTACCTTCTAAGATACAAAATCTTTCAATACGTTTTGTATGAAAGTGATTACCCCTAACGTGTTTTATATCAGGTTTTGTAGTTGAATAAAATATCTGTCCTTTTATTTTTGATACTACTAACTCTGATAGTTTACCTCTATTATCTTCGTTTAATTTTATAGGGAATAATCTACAATCATTATCGATATAAGACCTGAATGTATTAAATAGATTCAAATCAAAATCACAATCAATGTATGGTATTTTGTTTTGTGTTAAGTACTCATCTTTCCAACGATTAAGTTTATGGTAAATTGATTCTACTGTAGTTGTATCAGTATATTTAATCTCATCCCTTTCACCATTTATCACTTCTAATAATTGAATACATAAATCTTCAACATATAATAAGTTTACAACATCTGTACTATAACTAACTTCTTCACCTTTAATAATCTTATCACAAAATGTTGCGATAAATGAATTATAATTTGGTTTACAAAATGGCCCAAAAATGTTTGGTAATTTTATTGATTTAAAATCATTACATCTTTCTTTGAACATTTTAATATTATCTCGTCTCCATTTACCATATACATTATCCGCATCTTCGTGAATTGATGAGGTATATATAATTTTTGGTTTATGATTTACATCATCTAATTTATCTAATAAACTTTCAGCAGATTTTCTATTATCAATGTAGAGTTGAGTTTCATCACCTCTGTTACGTTCTCTCATATGAACTATAACATCACATTGAATCAATTCATGTCCAGCTGGTTCTTTTGATAATCTAATTACATCAACATCTGATTTATAGTTTAGATATGCCCATAAATGATAACCTACAAAACCTACTCCATTTATTCCTACTACCATACTTTATTCCTTTTTAAAAATTCTTCAGTATCTTTTGTTAAATGTAATTCTGAATTAAATGGTTTGTGGTCGTAATTCTCATTTGTTTTTTCATACCCAATCAAAAAGTAATCATCAAATTCTTCAGTTCTTTGAAACTCTATTTCACTAATCATATCTTCATGTAGTTTCTCACCATCTCTAATTGGTATTTTGTGAAACTCAATATTATCTTTACCCATTGATTTAGCGATAGCATCTGCCAAATCAACAATCTTTAATGATTCTATTTTAGGAATTGCTATCTTACCATGTGAATCTTTATGAAAGTATGCCCATTCAATCAAATCAATTGCCTGGTCTAATGTGAGTAAGAATCTAGTCATACCAAAGTTTGTAATTGGTAGTGATTTAACACCATCTCTAATCTTCTTTTGAAACACAGGTATAATTGAACCTGTAGAGTTTAATACGTTACCATATCTTGCCATTACAACTTTAATATCAGATTGTTGTTTTGCGAAGTTAACATACAGTTGTTCTGCTATCGCTTTTGACATACCATATACATTTACAGGTTTACAAGCTTTATCTGTAGATATGAATACTAACGTTTTGATTTTATGAGTACATTCTTGTATCGCATCAATTAAGTTTTGATGACCTACAATATTTGTTTGTACTGATTCAAATGTGTTTTCTTGACAAACCCATACTGTTTTAACAGCCGCTGTATTGATTACAACTGTAGGTTTGAATTCATATAAACTTCTTACTAATGATGGTTTATCTTTTACATCACCCAATCTATATAAAACATTTGGGTACTTAACTTTCATTGCTTCTTGTTTGTGTTCATTACGAGATAGTACCATAATTTCGTTATCATTATAATATCTATCAGTTAATGTACCACCTAAAGCACCTGTACCACCTATTACTAATATTCTTTCGTTCTTCATATTTCTTCTATTCTTTTTGTTTTATCACAAATCAATAAATCATATGCAGGTTTTTCACCCACACTTAAATAATGATACTTACATCCCCAATCATCTAATTGTGATTTGGTTAGTTCGTAATAATCTATACCACTATAAGAACCTCTCGCCGTCCAATATGTGATTTCATTTCCCTCATCATACAGTTTATTTACCTTATCAATATTTTCAACTAATGGTGTTGGATTTTTATAACCCAATCTATCATCGTTGTGAACACATATTGTTTCATCTATATCTACGAATATTCTCATACTACTATTTCTTCAAAATATCTTACTACAGTTATTTCATTTAATTTATCAACACATACAGGTTCATTGTTTACAATCTGTAATATGTTTTCTACAAAATTAACACCCGCTAATGTTGTAAAATATGTACCACCACCAAATCGTGGATTCACTTCAATAAACTTAGGATTACCCATTTTATCTTCTTTTAGTTGAATACAAACAGGTCCTTTTAGATTCAAATGTTTTGCTAAATCCCAACACATTTTTTCTATTTTTTGATTTAAAACAACTTTACCTTTTACAGAGATTCCTGCCTTTACTTGTAATCGTTCTCTTACAGCACAAGTTAATACATTACCATCTAAATCAGATAATAAATCAACTGTATATTCTTTACCTGGTAGATACTCTTGGAAAATGTAATTTTCATAGTTTCCTAAATCTGTAATGTCTACATCCCAATATGATTTGTATTTTCTAATACCTCTACTACCACTACCCCTTTTTGGTTTAGCTATTATTGGATATGATTCGTTAAAATCAAAATCAAAATCTGATAAGGTTTGAGTTGTAAATGGTAATGGAAATTTATCTTTACATTTTTTATAAAATTCATCTTTGTTTTGACATATTTTTATAACATCAATATCAGACATAAAAACACTAATACCCAATCTTTGTAAAGCCGTTTTATTATTTGCGAAATGTACAATATCCATATCACCAGTTGGTAGAACTATATTCACATTTTCTCTATCAATAATATCTGTAACAACTTCCCAATAATCTGGTGAATCAGATAGTGGTACTGTCCAATTAGAATCGGATAACTTTCCACCCGCAGATAATGGGTCTGAATCTATTGTAATGATTCTACCTTCAAATCCTATTTTCTTTAAAGATTTGATAACTCCAATAGCGGCAGGTCCACCAGCACAAGTTAAAAGTATATTGTTACTTCTTTTCATTAATTCATATAATTTATTCGTTCAACAAAGTTACCACTTTTAAATGGGTCTTTTCTTGGTTTACCTTCATTATTTTTACCATGTAAAGGCCCATATGTTTTATTACCCAACACATAAGTGTCTGAATATTTAGAACACCATAATGTTGTTCCACTTTCGTTACCAACATTTACTTTCGCATTACATCTAAGATACATCTGTTGTCTTAAAGATAATCCCATTGGTTTGATATTGATTACATCTTTTATAAAACTTAGATTTGTTTCTTCTATTGGTTGTTCACCATAATACATCCAAGTCATATCACCGTATTCTTTAATCTTATCTACTAACAATTGTGTATCTGCTGTATTCCCATAGGTTGATGATACACCAACATATCCGTAATCCATATCATTAATGTGAACATTAAATTTATCTGAATCAGAAAAGTATATATCAGGTGTTGTATCTAACAACTCACTATCTTTAAACTGCCAAAACTTTAACATCTGAGTTACTAATGGTATCTCTGAATTATTAACATCATAGATTCTATAATGGTCGTGGAATATCTCACCTTCCATTGAATCAATAAATTCATCTACATACGGATTATTTTGGAATACATCGTAAGATACATTTGATGCATCATAAACACCATATCCCCAAGTATCTAACATATTACCAAAAACAGATTTTAACATCTTTTGAGATGGTACATAAACCTTACAGTTAGGATACTTTTCTTTTAGTAATCTTGGTAACGCTGATATGATACACCAATCACCAATACCATGACAAGTTCTCATAACAACGAACTCACCATTTTCTAAATACTCATCGGGTATGTACATTGGTTCTGATACATCCCACCCAACTCTTTTTACATCACCTGCACTAAATAAAGTATTATCAAGTATTCTAAAAAATAACATATTATCCTAACGTATCGTAATATTCGTTTTGTTTTTCTTGTCTTTCAATTTCTTTTGGGTGATACAAAGATAAATCTTCGTGAATTGGTAAATGAGATATTGTTTTAAATCCATCTAATACTTCATGTACTTTGTTTTTCCAATTAATATCATCTGAGTTTTTGTAGATTCTGTATTGAAAATCAGGCCAATTAACCCAACCTTTCTCATCCACATTCCATCCCCACCTTTTGATATGTTCATCAGTTAATCCTTTAACAGTATTTACTCTTGGAACTAAGATAACATCCACATTGTTACCTTTTAAGATTTCAGGTAAATTTTCAATCAATACTTCGTTTGGAATCTCATCTGCATCAATCTGAAAAATGTAATCACCACCACAAAAAGAATTTAGTTTATTTTTCCAATCTGCGAAATGTCCATCGAACTCATCTTTGAACCATTGGAATTCAGCATTTATAGATTTTGCTCTTAGAAATTCTTCTATTCGTTTATCACCATTTTTAGAATCGTACAAAACTACGATGTCATCTTCACTTCTTTTGTGTTTCAAAAGAAATGGTATGAGTTTTTGTATTTCTACAAACTCATTACATACTGTAACTGCGTAACTTATTTTCATATTGTTTTATTATTGATACTAATATACAAAAAAATGTTTAAATAAACAAACATTTATTAACCTTTTTTTATGTTATCAGGATGTTGAGGATGATATTCATTTTGTTTTACATCTTCAAAATGAATTATAATATCATTTTTTGGTATTGCACATTTCATATCTGCGAATCTAACCATTCCGTTCCAAAAATCATAGTAACCTTCATAGAAATGACAAATGTGTTTTTTTCTAAATGGAATATCATGTGTACAACTATCTCCTTTTATTAAAAATTCTTCTAACCTATCCTTTAACCACTCTGTTTTGTAAACAGCATCTACTGATACTCTTTTATGTCTAGCGAACTTACCATCATAAAACCAAACGTGATTACCTTCACCGTATTTTGGAGCAGGATACTGTCCCCAAAATACTTGTGCATGATTGTTGATATGGTCTGGAAAATAACCATCTACAAAAGCACCTTTATTATATTTTTCTATTTTGTTTAATAATATGTAATCTATATCGTTTTCAACAAAACACTCATTCATAATGTTTTCCCAATCTTCTTTACTCATATTGAATTCCATATCTTCATTTAAGTAAATTGTATATGGTGTTTTGATTTCATTTACCATAGCCAACATAATACCAGCCCAATCTTTTTCTAAATTGTTATAGTAATTTAAGTTAGGAATATATTTTTTGTATATGTTGTGAACTTCATCATTATTTTTAGTTGAATTAAAATTAACAAAAAATTCATAATCTCCCCAAACATCACCTACCAATGGTGTGTTTCTTTCGATTACCTCTAATCTAGCTGGTAAATCACAAATAAAGTTCTGTACAACACTTACTTTAGGCATTTTCTAAATTTTTAAAAAAGTTATCAAAAGAAGATTCAATTGTAGATATGTTTTTTTCTGTTACAAATGGATGACATCCTATAAAGAATCCTTTGTGAAATAAATCATCAGTATTAGTAAGTTCACCACTAATAGTTAAGTTTTCATTTCTATATGCTGGTTGTTTAGATAAATTACCACCCATAAAAGCTCTGGTTTCTATGTTATCTTTTTCTAAATGATTTACAATATCCTTTCTCGTAAATTTATCTGATTTTACAACTATAGGGTATCCATAAAAAGAATGATAAAAGTTTTTAGGAGTTTTAGGTAATTCTAAGTAATCAGAATACTTACTAAGTAGTTTATTGTATCTACCAGCAATCTCAACTCTCTTATCATTAAATCCATCTAATTTTTTTAATTGTTCGATTCCTAATGAAGCGGCAATATCGGTCATTCTTAGATTGTAACCAATATGTTCAAAAACATATCTCTCATCATAATCTTTTAAAGTTTCATCCGTATAATAGAATCGTGGTTTGTTTGGTTCATATTTTTTTAATCTACCAAACTCTCTAATAGACCTCAACATATCATCTAACTCATCATCACTTGTCATAACCATACCACCCTCACCTGTTGTCATATTATGAGCCACAAAGAAACTAAAAGCTGATATTAATCCAAAACTTCCAACCTTCTTTCCATTGATTGCAGAACCATGTGCTTCACAACAATCTTCAAATACAGGTATATTGTGTTTTTCTGATATTTTCATTATTTCTTCCATCTTAGCAGAACAACCTAATGAATGTACTACCATTATCAGACCTGTATTCTCGTTTATAGCGTTTTCGATACTCTTTGGGTCTATATTGTAAGTATCCATTTCAACATCTACAAATACAGGTTTTAATCCGTTTTGGATTATAGGAGAAATCACCGTTGTAAAGGTTGCCGCTGGTACAATCACTTCAGAACCAGGTTTTACTTTTCCTGTTTTGATTAGAGCTGATAGAGCTAATAGATTTGCGGAACTACCAGAGTTACATGCCAATCCGTATTTAGTACCAATGTATTTTGCATATTCTTCTTCAAATTGTTTCACTTTTGGGCCTTGTGAAATCCAAACATCCAAAAGAGAATCTAATGCTTGATTTACTTCTTTGTGGTCAAAACAAGGATATGCTACTCCTATCTTTTTACTTTCTTCGTTATTTTTTTGTTCAAAGTATTCTTTTACTTTTTGAAATATTTCACTTTTTAAGTCGCTCATAATAATAATTGTATGTGTTAATTAATCCTTCTTTTAAACCCACTTTCTTTGAGTGTCCAATACTTTTTAGTTTATCTATGTTTGGACATCTTCTCATCACACTTCCTTCAGGTGATTCGTGGATTTTGAAGTTACGTTCTCTATTGTTTAAATCAAATAATAAATTAGCCAAAGTTTCAATGGTAATTTCCTCATCATCATTTCCGATGTGATATGTTTCACCGTTAACTCCATTGTTTGTTATCTTATCAAAGGCATCTAAAACATCATCAATATAACAGAACGACCTTGTACAATCTGCTCCATAGATATTAAATGGTGATTCACCTTCAATGAACCTTTTAATAAATTGACTGATTACGTGTTCAAACCCCATACGAGGCCCATAGATGTTATGTAATCTAACAATATTAAAATCTGTAATGTTGTATGTTTTTGCATAACAGTAAAAAGCTACTTCACCTATTAGTTTACTAGCTCCATAACTCCATCTAACATTTGTTACATCATCTATAGTTAATGGAATATCTTCAGGTGTTGGTATTGGAAACTTATCCCCCAATACTTTTGCAGTTCCTGCGTATGCTTCTGATGAACTTGTATAGATTACTTTTGGTTTGTTACTTTGTCTACTGATATAATCTAATAAGTAAATTGTAGATAGTGTTCCAGTCTTAACTACTTTTGCTGGATAGTTGTAAAAGTTTGCTGTTCCATTTAATGCGGCAAAATGATATATAATATCGAATCTATCATCTTCTAAATTCCACCAAGTTGATTCTTGAGCTACATCTTTTTGAAGAAACGTTAGATTATCATTTTTTAATAAATCCTTAAACTCTTTATCTTCGTTTGGTCTAGCGAAGTTATCTAATATAGTAACATCTTTTCCTTCTTTAACAAACTTTGAAGCCAAATGGAAACCTACGAATCCAGCTCCTCCTGTGATTAATATTCTCATTTTATATATCTTTTCTCATACCTGGTGGTACTTTTTTAACAAACTTATCATTTTCTTCATCTATAAATCTGAATACATCTAAATTCAAATCTAATTCTTTTACAAGTGCTTTCATTGCCTTTGTATCTTTTGGTAAACACATTCCACCGTATCCACCGAAATCTTTATTAACGTTTAAGTAGTGTCCTTCTTGGACTCCATGAAACAAAAATGTATCTTTGATTACATCATAGTTCGCACCGAAGTGTTCTGCAACTCTATGGAATGAATTTGCAAATGTGATTCTCATTGCTTTATATGTGTTTGAGAAATACTTCATAAGTTCAGCTTCAATAATAGAAACTTTAACTTTGTGGACTGGTAATCTACCATGTGATTCAATAATCTTACTGTACACCTCATCGGATTCCGTACCTACTACCAATATATTATTGTTACAAACAAAATCTTCGTATGCACATTTTTCTCTTAAAAATTCAGGTACAAATGATATTGTTAGATTTGGAAACTTTTCTCTAAGTGATTCTGTAGTTCCTGGTTTTACAGTAGATTTTACTGCAACAATACCTTTATAATTTAAATCATTGATTTGTCCTACCACACTCCAAACTGCACTAACATCACAATGTTCATCAACTCCGGGTGGTGTTCCAACACATACATAAATAATTTCTGATGGTAATACATCTTCAATTTTTGTGTCCAAAGTAATATCATGTCCATATGTTTCATGTCCGATATACTCAAATCCTTTTTTGATGGCCGAACCAACGGCCCCTAAACCAACTATTCCTATTTTCATAACTTTTTTTTTGTGTTCACTATCACTGCTAACTATCTGATTATCAGTTACTTAGCCGCATCTCTTTCAGATTGTTTTTGTTTAATTTCCGTTTGTTGTCTTTGTTCTTCGACCTCATTCTTTCGTTGTCTTGCTTCTTCTTCTATCTTTCTTCTCTTTTCTCTCGTATCAATCTTATCAAAGAGTCCCCAATCATAATTAACCGCCATAATAGAACTTAATTCTAATAAATTAAATGTTCTATATGCACCTCTTAATTTTGGTTCTGTTTTAATTTCGGTAGTATAGAATGTTTTAGATGCCTCATTAATTCTAATCTTAGGTAAATCTAATTTTTTTACTTTTGGAGATATTGATATGATTTCATCATAGAGTTTTGCTATTTCTAAAAATTTACCTGGTGGAATAGCATCCAATGATAATCCATGTAACTTACCTTCAGTTGTATTTGGCCATTTTGGTTGTAATACAAATATAAGATATGGTTTCAATACCTTATCTTTTCTTTGGTATTTACATTTAATTATCATACCCCTTTCGATTTTTAATTTACTAATTCCAGTTGGGTCTGATATTTTTCTTAGATGTGTATTATAAAATCCCATTATAATTTTTTCAATTTAGGTAATTTAATCTTAGGAGCTTCCTCAGTTTTCTTTTCTACCTTTTTTAATTTAGGTAATTTCAATCCAACTGTAGTTGGTACTGAATCAGCATCTGTTAAATAAGTACCTAACAATTCTTCCATTTTTTCAAATGAGAAGTTATCTTTTGTATATTGTCTATGTTTTCTTGATTTTTCTAAGTATTTTTTGTAGTTTTTATGAATATCTTTCATAGTACCACCTGCAACTGAGTAATCAATTGTAAACCATTTTGAATCTTTTAATAAGAATTTATCTGCGGCAGATTTATGTACATCTTCCATTTTACCTGTAATACACGAAACGTAATCAGGATTTAAGAAATCCATATGTCCACTCCAAGCAGATACTACCATTGGTTTACCACTAATGGTTGCTTCTAATAAAGGTCTACCAAATCCTTCACCTCTCGTAAATGAAACGTGAGCTTTTACTTTTGGGTGATTGTATAATGCATTCATTTCCCAATCAGTTAAATCTGAATGTAATAGATAAATGTTTGGTAATCTACCACCACCTACTTGTCTTTTTAAATCTTGTATGATTTTTCTGATTCTATGTCTATCAGGTAATGATGTACCACCTGCACTTGTTTTCAAAATCAATGCTGGTGGATTCTTCTTATCTTTAAATGCGTTTAAGAATGTCCAAATCAAACCACTTACATTTTTTCTATCTTGTTGGAAATCTCCTTTTAACCAATGTCCTACAAACAGAAAACAAAATTGTTCACTTATCTCAGATAACTTATCATTTAATCTTTTTTCAGATGGAGCTTTATTATCGTAAACTTCTAAATCAATACCCTCAAATAAAACATCAATCGGTTTTTCACATTTTAACTGTCCAACTAACTTATTAGTTTGGTTATCCTTCTTATCATACACCGTACCCGTAATACATTTTTTAGAAAATTCAGATGATACTAATACCTTATCCATTCTATTAATACCTTCTAAACATTCAGCTGGCATTACAGTTGTTTCAACTCCTGCGGTTACACCTATATTATATTTACCTACAGGATGAAATTCGTTTGGAACTGTAATCTGAACCCATATATCTGGTTTCGGTGGATTTTCTTTTGGTGGAATATAAATTCTACTTAACAAATCATCATCTTCACCCACCTTTAGTGCATCCATTGGAGTAGCACCCCATCTTTGAGATAAAATCTTAACATCCCAATCTGGTCTTACTGATATTAGAGCTCTTACGAAATCTCTACTTCTCGAACCATATCCACTTCTCGTAGATATTGGACAACTAACTACACATACTTTTTTTATATTTTCCATAACGTTATTTCATTTTTTGGTTTCCAATTCTTAAATACTCCATCAATCGCATCAACATATCTCTCACCCATATTTTTAGCACTCATACCAGATTCTTTAGATTTCATCCACTCTGAACCTTCCAATCCACATTCTACTCGTCTATCTGGTTTGGTATCATACCATTGTCTAATCGCTTTTGATACATCTTCATAAGAACATCTGTCATCAAAAATATATGGTGTTGGTGGTGAACCTTGTAGTGAACGGTTAGTCGGCCATACAGGAATTACCCAACTACCCCAACTTAGATTCTGTGGTAGTTTCTTTCTATTGTGTAATGAACCTAATTCAACATATTGTTCCTCTGTAATATATTTACCATCAATAGTAAAGTTACATTGGTCTTGTAATCCACCAGTAACATTAACAACTGAAGGTGTTCCTGCGTTTACAGATTCACAACTTGCCAATCCGAATCCTTCATTAGATGCGATGTTTAGATTTACATCGGATAAATTATATAATATATTTAAGTCATCTGTACTAAACTGAGTATTAGTAAACATTACATCATAATCAGGACAAACATTTTCAATTACTTCGGCAAGGTTTGTACCGTTAGGGTCTGATACTTGTGTATGTAAAAGTAATAAACAGTTTTTAGATTTATCTTTTGGTAATCCATCACAAAACTCTTTGTAAGCCAATACTACATCACCAGGACTCTTTCTTCTAATGTTACGATTATTCCATAGAACGATAAAATCTTTATTTTTAGGAATATTTAACTTAGTTCTCATATCATCTATCAGTACCCTACCTTCATTCAAATGTTTGATTGGTTTAAATTTTTCAGATGTACCATGTGGAATATACTTCATTTGCCAATCTTTATAATCCATACCGTATTTTTTCATAACTCTACGATTGATACCATACGTTTGTTTTGAGATACTCATAAGTAAATCACAACTACCATAGAATGGAGCGTTCCACATTGGGTCTGGTAAATCATCCCATATGTTTAGATACATAATAGGAATTTGTTTACGAATCTCATCTTCCATATCATATAACCATCCCCAAAAACGAGGGTCTGTAAAGTGTAGGATTGCATCTACTGGTTCTGCAGTTAGAATTTGTCTAACAACATCTTGATTACCATAACCACTTGATGGAATAATTCTAACACTAGCATCGGTTATTCCTGCTTCTTTATTTACATCATCAGATACATCAAAATACTTTCCTTCATCAGGATGTTTAACTGCGGCTCCAAGTTGTAACCAATTATATTTATGTGCTGTATGGAGAACCATCTCCTTCGACATTGTGGCGATACCACTATGTAATCTTAAATCATCTGATAGTAGAAGTATCAGAGGTTTTTTCTTTTTATCGTTCATAACTTTTTTCTCTTTTGTAATAAGTATAATAATTAATTTATATAATTAACTTTCTTTCCAAATCTTTTTAACATTTTTTCAAAGTGTTTTTGTTCTGATGGTTTTATACCACCAAAGTAAAACAATTTATCTGCGTGTTTTACAACACAATCATACTGATGTAGTGTTTGGGTTGGATGAAACCTTTGTCCATAATATTCATCACTCATTCCACTATAAAGGTTTCTAACAGTATGTGCCGGATTGTATTCGGTGTATCTGAATCCAAACTCCAATGCGTATTTTCTTATGTATCTTTCACCACCATCTGTATTTCCTCTCGTTATAATATTAACATCAGTTCCTAATTTTTCTTTTATGGTAAACAGAAACTCTCTTAACTTTCTAACATTTTCATACTTTGGTGAACTCAGTATTGCTACGTTCATTTTTTTTCTGTTTTTTAAGTTGCTTCTGTACTCGTTTCCAATATCTTTTTGTAAGACCTTTTTTAAACCAGTTCGGACCACCATTCCAAGCTCGTGCGATTTCTTCATAATTACTATTTTTGTTGTGATACCCATTCACAATGTGAAACATTTCAATTGATTTCTCTCTACTCCATCTATCCTCTAATGTATAT
>Ga0160423_10002269_pt1 | contig 16115 bp, 5 predicted proteins | sample CRUFie14St8metaG_FD_108191 | JGI IMG/M metagenome (GOLD analysis project Ga0160423, IMG submission 108191) | Marine microbial communities from the Costa Rica Dome - CRUD Field 142mm St8 metaG | ecosystem: Environmental > Aquatic > Marine > Oceanic > Photic zone | place: Costa Rica: the Eastern... | reverse complement strand
AAGAATGTTTATACAATAATTTAAGTACAGAAGAATTTAATCATACATGGGAAACCCTCAAGGGAATGGTTGGTCTAATGAAGACTGATTATGAACTTGAGGATTTGTCATATGAGGAGGTAACTCGCGCCCATGGAGGAGTAGGTGAGGATAACCCAAACGAACCAGCTGGATCAGATTCATATTGACATTATACATATCACATACTATAATTGAACTGAAGTAATTCAAAGAATATGGCAAAAGGATTTACTGTTAAGGCGAATGCCCCCAAACCCAAAAAGAAAGAAGAATGGGACATCGCGGCAATCAAGCAACGTATGCGGGGCAAGACCATCGTATTCTGTCTGCCAGGCCGTGGTTGTTCTTTTACATTTCTAAAGAACTTTGTACAACTGTGCTTTGATATGGTACAGAATGGAATGAGTATTCAAATCAGTCAGGATTACTCTTCTATGGTTAACTTTGCACGTTGCAAGTGTCTTGGAGCAAATGTGCTTCGTGGACCTAAGCAGATCCCCTGGGATGGCAAACTAGAATATGACTATCAACTGTGGATTGACTCAGATATTGTTTTTGATACTAACAAGTTCTGGCAATTGTGCGATCTTGCAGTAAGTGAAAATGGGGAAGAGAAAGAAGTAACTGCTGGTTGGTATGCCACTGAAGATGGACACACAACTTCTGTCGCACACTGGTTAGAAGAAGATGACTTCCGTAAGAATGGTGGAGTGATGAATCACGAAACTGTCGAATCTATTCAAAAACGTCGTAATCCATTTACTGTTGACTACACAGGATTTGGTTGGGTATTGATCAAGAAAGGAGTATTTGAAAATCTTGAATACCCTTGGTTTGCTCCTAAGATGCAAGTCTTTGAGAGTGGAAATGTTCAAGACATGTGTGGTGAGGATGTCTCATTCTGTCTTGATGCAAAAGAAGCAGGATTTGAAATCTGGTGCGATCCTCGTATCAGGGTTGGTCACGAAAAAACTCGCGTAATCTGAGGTACTGAACTATGATGATGAAAGGCGGCACTTACGTTAAAGGTAAACCAAAGAAAACTCGGCAAGGAAACTCGCAGTATACATTAAGATCCGCGACTTCTCGTAATAATGCAAAGAAGAAGTATCGTGGTCAAGGAAGAGGATAAGATTCCACGATGGGTATATGTCATGGGATTATCTCTTATGGCATTCACAATATTTTGTTTTTTAATTATGCTCCTAGGAATGCTCTAGGGGCATTTTTACTGTATAGATATATTAACTGATTGTTTTACATGGCAGCTCTTATTTGCAACCTTCCTTCGGTGGAGGTTTGGGTAAGAAAAGAATATCTTACCGATCATCAATTTGGACATGGTGAATTCGTAAAAGGTGTCTGGGTATCATGCAAATCAATACCAGGACGTACTTTTTACTTTGAGACCTATCTACCTGAGTATGCGGCAATGTACGACAAATTGCCCATCAGCGCGTTTGTAAGCGCCCCTGAGACCCCTTCACCTGATATGGACCTACCTAACCTACAATTCTGGAATTGTATGGATTATGGCGTTGTGGCTATCACTAAGCAGTTTATTGGTTCTATGGACTATGAACTGTATACTCGCGACTTTGGTAATCAAAAAGGAACTTATATCTGTACCATTGATAACTATCATCAAGATCCTGAGGTAGTTGATTATGCAACAAGTGAAAATCCAGCAGAACATAAGTCACATAACTTGATTGAACTTGAAAATGGGCAATATGCACTGTATCCTAATAACAGAATGCGTATCTATGATAATAGTTTGACACCTGTCGAACCAAAACAACCTGATTTTAAGGTTTCAACTCAATATTATCAAGTTGAAAATGGTTTTGAACGACTTGGAATGGGTCGTGAAGACGAATATTTTTGGAAAACGTCAAAAGAACGTGAACTTGAAGAAGAAAAAGTTGAAGATATGTATAAATCTCAAGAAAATCGCCCGGTAGACCCTTAAAAAAAGAAAAAATGACCCCACATAACGATTTTTTAGACAATTTAGCTAATAATCAGCATCAAAAAATGCTTCGTGAAATTGCAAATGACGAATTAACACCTAAAAAACGTGATTCTGTCAAAGAAACTGAAATTTTTGAAAATGAAACAACTCCAGAACCACTTTATGAGTAAAAATCTTGATTATGCCTTAATAAATAAGATATAATCGCTAAATTTTTGTGCCTTTAGAACGGGTAAGTCAAGGTTTTAAAGATATTAGTATGACATTTCAGAGACATCCTCTGAATGATGACCTAATTGCGCTCAAAAATGAGCAAGCAATTGCCCGTTCTGTAAGAAATATAGTATTTACAACTCCTGGTGAGAAGTTTTTTGATCAAGATTTTGGATCTAAAATAAGTGCTGCTCTTTTTGAAAATCTTGATGATATTTCTGCAAGTATTATAGAGCAAGAAATCAAATCATCAATTAAAATATACGAACCGAGAGTTGAATTGGTTTCTGTTAAATTAAATCCAGATTATGACAGTAATGCATTTAATGCAACCATTGTTTATAAAATTATTGGTGCAGATGTGCCCCCACAAGAATTACAATTTGTCTTGCAACAAACTAGGTAAAAATGCCATTAGCTAACTTTACTAACCTAGATTTTAATCAGGTTAAAACAACACTTAGAGAATACCTTAAAGAAAATTCTAGTTTTACAGACTATGATTTTGAAGGGTCAAATTTATCGACTATTCTCGATGTTTTGGCATACAATACCTATATTACCTCATACAACGCGAACATGGTCGCGAACGAGGTATTCATTGATAGTGCGACATTAAGAGAAAATGTCGTTTCTTTAGCAAGAAATATTGGATATTTACCGAAATCAAGAAAAGCAGCAAGAGCTGTTGTAACATTTCAAGTTTTTACTACTAATATTAACCCTGTCCCTTCTACAATAACACTTAAAAAGGGTCCTGTAGTCACATCTTCAGGATCTTTTGGCAATCAATCATATGTATTCTGCATTTTAGAGGACATTACTGTTCCTGTTGTTGATAATATTGCTACTTTTAACAACATTTCTGTTTTTGAGGGAACTTTATTAACTTCTAACTTTACTCAAGATTATAGAAATCCAAATCAAAAATTTATTTTAGATAATAATGGCATTGACACTGATTTAATGACCGTTACGGTTAGACCAAATCAATCCTCTAGTAGAACTGTAAAGTATTCTCGTCAAGATAGTCTTTTTGATGTTAAATCTAATTCAAAAGTATACTACCTTCAGGAGGTTGATGATGAGAGATATCAGGTAATTTTTGGTGATGGTATTTTTGGAAATAAACTAAACTCAGATAATTATATTTCTGTAGATTATATTACATCCAGTGGCGATGCTGCAAATGGAGTCAGTTCTTTCTCTTTTGCTGGAAGACTTATTTACAACAAAAACGCACAAGAATACTCTGTAACATCTGGAATATCTCTTGTATCAACTGGAATTGCAGCTGGTGGTGGAGAACCAATTGAAAGTGTTGAGTCAATTAAAAAGTTTGCACCAAGAATTTATGCATCTCAAAATAGAGCATTAACAGCAAATGATTATGAAACATTAATTCCTACAAAAATTTATCCTGAAACAGAATCTATTTCAGTGTTTGGTGGAGAAGAGTTAATTCCACCTCAATATGGAAAAGTCTTTATTAGCATTAAACCTAGATTTGGAGATTTTCTTCCAAACTTAATTAAAGAAAATATCAAATTAAAATTAAAACAATTTGCAGTAGCTGGAATTGTACCAGAAATTTTAGATCTCAAATATCTTTATATTGAAGTGGATTCAAAAATTTATTATAATTCAAATCTTGCCCCATCCGCATCAGCAGTCTCTGCAATTGTTCAAAGTAATGTTGCTAATTACTCCGAATCTACGGAGTTGAATAAGTATGGTGCAAGATTAAAGTATAGTAAATTTTTAAAAGTTATTGATGATAGTCATGAGGCTGTGATGTCTAATATCACAACCATAAGCATGAGAAGAGATTTAAGAGTTCTTATTAATCAATTTGCCGAATATCAAATTGGATTTGGTAATGAAATTTATATTAAAAGATTAAATGGATTTAATATTAAATCATCTGGAATTTTAGTTGCAGGGATCAACCAACCAGTATATGTTTCTGATATTCCTAATACAAACAGAGTTACTGGAAGTCTTTTCTTCTTTACAGTGCCAAGTTTAGGGTCACAAACTCCAACTATTGTAAGAAGGAATGTTGGTTCAATTAATTATACCACAGGAGTAATTACTTTAAATCCAGTTAATATTATTGGTGCAAAAATTAAAGATGGTGTACAAATATTAGAAATCTCAGCATCACCTACATCAAATGATGTTGTTGGATTACAGGACCTTTATTTGCAACTAGATACTAGTAATAGTAACTTTGAAACTATTGTGGATGAGATTTCTTCTGGACTTGACCCCTCTGCATCCAACTATGTAGTATCGTCAAGTTATGCAAATGGAAATTTAGTTCGTTCCGGCGGACCAACTACAACTACAACCACAACCACGACTACGACTTCTAGATCGACTGCCGCCACGACAACCACATTAGCATCAAGTGGCACATCGGCAGCACCCAGTGGAACATCAGGTGGAACTTCTTATTCAGGAGGAACTACCACTTCTTCATCAGGCACATCAACTTCAGGTTCAACCTCATACTAAGACGATAAATTCATAAAATGTCAGAAAATAGAGTTCAATTTAACACTATCGTTGCAAGTCAACTTCCCACTTATATAAGGGAAGATTTTCCACTTGTAGAAAGTTTTTTAAAATCATATTACCTTGGACAAGAGTATCAAGGTGGACCTATTGATCTGATTGAAAATATTGACAAATATATTAAATTAGACGAAACAACAAATCTTACAGAATCCGCAGTAATGTCTGGTGACATTACTTTCTTTGCATCAACCATTAATGTTGACCCAGGAAAGACACCTACAGGCACTAGAGGTTTTCCTGACTCATATGGTTTATTAAAAATTGATGATGAAATTATTTCATATACTGGAAAGACAGATTATTCCTTTACGGGATGTATAAGAGGGTTTGTTGGTATAACTTCTTATAGAAGTGAAATTAATAAAGAAGAAGTTATTTTCAAAGATACAGAATCTGATGACCATAGAGATGGTGCCACTATTATCAACTTAAATTGTTTATTCTTAAAAGAATTTTTAACAAAGGCAAAATATCAATTAGCTCCTGGATTTGAAGGAAGAGATCTAACTCCCGAACTTAATCAAAATATTTTTATAAAACAAGCAAAAGATTTTTATATTAGTAAAGGAACCAATAAATCTTTTGAAATATTATTTAAAGCACTTTATAATAAAGATGTAAAATTAATCACGCCAAAAGATAATTTATTTACACCATCAAATGCTGGATATAGAATTGTAAATCAACTTGTTGTTGAACCTATTGAAGGTGACCCAGAAAATTTAGAAAATGCCACACTTTATCAAGATGCGTATAAGTTTGATAGTAATGCATCTAAGGCATATGCACCTATTACTAGTATTGAAAAAATAGAAGTTGGATTTGGTAAATCATTTTATAAATTATCTTATGATGGTGGATATAATAGAGACATTAACGTTGATGGGACATTATATGGAAATTTTAAAATTGAACCATCTACAAAAGTTATAGGTCAAGTTTCCGCAGGGACAACAGTTCTTGATGTTGATTCAACAGTTGGATTTGGATCAACCGGAGAAATATATGTTTCATATGCAAATGCGACCACAGGAATAGCCAGTTATACATCAAAATCACTTACTCAGTTTTTTGGTGTTACCGGGATTAGTACTAATATACTTGATTCCACGACTGTTGGAATTAACACATTTGCATATGGAAGGTCAAAATTAAATCAAAGTGAAATAATTAAAGTTAGAATTAGCAATGTTTTAAACTCCACAAATATACCTGAAAAGACCAAAGGATTTTTGAAAGACGGAACTATAAACATAAAAACTCTTGGGTGCTCTGATAATACTTTTAAAGCAAATAAGTGGATATACAACGTATCTTCAATTTACAAGGTTGTAAAAGTAGAGTTAATAAATTCATCTGATGATACCTATGAACTTACTTTAAATAAATCAAATTATTTTAAATCAGGAGATATTGCATCTTTAATAATCTCTGATGGAACAACAAGACAAACAAATATTACCGATATTAAATCTGAGAAAAAATTAACAATAAAAGGTCAGGGAACGTTAAACGTAAATTTAACATACAAAATTCAAAGAATTAGAAGAAAAGGATCTTCTAATACATTTACCAATTTAAAAGATTATTCGACAGATGTTGAAAATGTCTACAAAAGTTCCATAGATGGTAGTTATCTAGTATCGTCACCTTCTATACCACATTACAATTCACAACCAATCAATGTATCTCCAAAGGAATTAAAATTTAGTGGATCTTTTGTTGGAACTGAATTTGAAATTTCTCCTGGAGTTGAGCACGGATTTTACACTGGAGATGCTGTTTATTATTCAGCCGCTCTCGTTGATGAAACTTTTATTGATGACGTTGGTAATAGTTCAACTAGAAAAGTAAGAGGAGAAGCATTATTTGCTGACGGGTTATATTTTATACAAAGAGTAAATGGATTCACAGTAAAATTTGCAAAAAGTAGAAATGATATCAAAAATTCGACGTTTGTATCTGTTGATTCTGCAGTAACTGTATCTGATAGTTTAATTAAACCATTTGAATTTAATTCAAAAAGTTTAGAACCACAAAAAATTCTTAGAAAAATATCTACACCAAAAACTTCTGAAAAAATTCAAGCGACTAAACCAGGAACAACTGGTATATTAATCAACGGCGTTGAGGTTTTAAATTACAAATCAAAAGATGTAATTAGATATGGTAAAATTGAAGATATTGAAGTTTTATCTTCGGGAGAAAATATTGACATAATTAATCCACCTAATTTAATTATTAATGACTCTGTAGGAACAGGTGCCACGGGATTTTTAGCAATTTCTGGATCTTTAAGAGAAATTAGAATTAAAGATTCTGGATTTGATTATCTTAGAACACCTTCTCTTAAAATTGATGGAGGAAATGGTCAAGGTGCATTTGGATTAGTCAATATGAAATTAATTGACCATAATCCAGAATTTTTTGCAGATTTAGCATCTGCAAAAGTAATAATTGGAACTGATTCAAATCAATCTAGAATTGGTTTTTCAACCTATCATAAATTTAGAAATGCTGAACAAGTAATATATCGCACTAGTAATCAAAGTGGTATTGCTGGCATTGTTACAAACTCAACTTATTTTGTATCTACCATTGATAATGTTACTGTTAGACTTCACTCAACACAAGCTGACGCTATATCTGGAATTAACACAGTATTTCTTACTGAACATGGTGTAGGAAAACACTCTCTGCAATCTGTTAATAAAAAATCGGCAGTTCAATCAATAAATATTGTTTCTGGAGGTTCTGGGTATCAAACTAAGAAAAGGACTGCTCCTGCCGCTTCTGGGATAAGTACAGCAAGTAATTCAATTACTATTGCTAATCACGATTATAACTCTGGAGAAAAAGTAAAGTATACGTGTAGCGGAACTGTTGCCTCAGGACTTTCTGCAGACACTGAATATTACGTAACTAAAATTGACAATGATAATTTTAAATTATCCTCTGTTGGATTATCCTCTGATAGAGAATTTAATTATAGAACTAAACAATATGTTGATATCACCTCAGTTGGCGTTGGAACTCACATTTTCAATTATCCTCCAATAACGGCAACTCTTGTTGGAGAGGTTGGAATATCACCAATTGGAGATGAGACCTTTAAGGCAGATATTGAACCAATTTTTAGAGGAAGTGTATCTTCAGTTCACTTAGAAAATGGTGGAGTTGGATATGGATCATCTGAAATTTTAAATTTAGACTTTCAACCACAAGTTTCTATTGACCTAGGCGTTGATGCACAAGTAACTCCTATTATTAACAATGGAAGAATTCATAGCGTTATTGTTCAAAACACTGGATCCAGATATATATCTGTCCCAAATTTAGTTGTTAATGGAGATGGTATAGGTGCTGTATTAACACCTGTTCTTGAAAACGGATCTATTACGTCAGTTATTGTTGTAGAACCTGGTGGTGGATATTCTCAAAGTTCTACAACAATCGACATTATAAATGCAGGATCAGTTGCTAATGTTCCTAAATTCAAAACAAATCTTCAAAATTGGAGAGTTAATCTTTTTGAAAAAAATATCCCATATTTTTCCAATGATGATGGAACAATTATTGAGTCTTCTAATCAAAATAATTTGCAGTATGTGCATTTATATGCACCACGAAAACTAAGGGAAAATACATTTTCAATTAATCAATCGGGTGCTACTGCATTTGGAGAAAGAGATCTTAAAAAAGTTAATGGTGTTGAATCTGTATCGACTAAGCACTCTCCTATTTTAGGATTTGCTTATGATGGAAATCCAATCTATGGTCCTTACGCATATCGGACAAAAAGTGGTGGTGTTATATCTCAGATGAAGTCTGGATACACCCTAGACATTAAAGTAAATAGACCCCCTACGACTATTTTCCCAGAAGGATTTTTTGTAGAAGATTATACTCATACCAATTCAACGGATGAGAGTGTTCTTGATGAAAATAATGGTCGTTTTTGCATTACTCCAGATTATCCAGAAGGGACGTATGCATATTTTATGACAATTGACGACAAGGATGCATCTACATCTGGAATATTCAAGAATTTTAAAATTCCAAAATTCCCATATATCATTGGGCAAAATTATCATTCAATCCCAGACAAACTAAATTTCTCATCAGTTTCTTCTGCAGATTCTTTTGAAAGTTTTAAAAATGAATATAGAAGAAATACTCATCCATATAATTTAATAGAAGAAGACTCGGAATATCCATATATTAACATTCCAAATAAGTTATCACAAACATCTAATGTTACTGCCTCTTCTAGAGGAAGTGTTACTTCTGTGGGAATTGTTACAGGCGGAACTGAATATAGAATGCATGATACTTTAGTATTTGATAATACTGGAACTGGTGGTGGAGGAGTTTTTGCAAAAGTTTCAAGACTTGAAGGTAGACCTATTACTAGTGTTAGTGTTGCTACTAGTTCAATAGAAAACTTGGAAGTTTATCCTGGAGAATCAAAGGGTGAGTATATTTTATACGCAGATAATCCACATAATTTTAAAAATCTTGATATTGTAACCATATCTGGTCTCTCAACAACTTCTTCAAAAGTTGAAGGATCATATACTGTTGGAATTCAATCAAATAGATTTGCATTTGCCGGAGTTGGAACGACTGGTATTGCGATAGGAAACACATCTGTAACTGGTATAGTTACCTTCTTTAAAGTTACCGGAGACTTGTCTCCTTTCAAGATTAGAGAAAATGACATCTTGATGACCGGAGATGAAAAATTAAAAGTACTGAATGTGGATAAAATCAACTCTAGAATAAGAGTTCTTAGAGAGGCAGAAGGAACAACTGGTTCCTCTCACACTATTGGTAAATTTATTTTTGAAGTTCCTAGAAAGTTTACGATTAATAGTGGATTTAGAACAGATTATACTTATAGACAAAACAAACAAATTTACTTTAATCCAGTAAATGTCGTTGGACTTGGGACCACTGCTGGAGTTGGAATTGGAACTACAATCACATTTGCAAATCCTGGTGTTGGAGCAACTCAAAAGTTTATTCAAACACAAGCACTTTACATTAGAAATCACAACCTTCAAACTGGCGATCAAGTAACATACTCTGCTGGAATAGGTTCTGGAATAATTGTACAGGATGAAACTAATGTTGGAGTAGGAACCACTCTTGCAAATGGACAATCTTTATTCGTTGCCAAAATTAATGATGATTTAATTGGAATTGCTACAGTAAGAGTTGGTCTTGGAACTACTGGAACTTTTGTAGGTCTTGCAAACACAATATCTTCTACTCTATTCTTTAGATCTGTTGGCACTGGAGATACTCATAGTTTTACTACAAACCATACAGTTTTAACAGGCAATGTTGATAGACACTTAGTTACCGTAGCAACTGCATCAACTCATGGATTAAGCGAACCTCATATTATAGATGTAAAAGTAAATCCAAAAAATACTAAAACAATTGTATTGAAGTATGATGATTATAATAGAAGACTTTTAGTTGATCCTATAAGTTTTGTTGCATCTGACGTTAACACAACAACTAATGAGATAACTTTAACTTCTCATGGATTAAAGAGTGGAGATAAGGTTTTATACACCGCAACGGTTGTATCTGGAGGATTATCTAATGATAAAATTTATTATGTAAATCGTGTTGATCAAAATACGATCAAACTTTCAAATACTCAATTTAATTCAACTCAAGAAAAACCAATTATAGTTGATATTACTAGCGCATCGAATGGAACATTATCTCCAATTAATCCACCCGTTAAACTTTACAAAGACTCTACAGTAATATTTGATTTATCCGATCCTTCCCTTGGGTTTACAATTCAAGGTAAATCTTATCCTGCTTTTAAACTTAATTTTTACAGAGATAAAGATTTTAATGTAATTTGGGAAAAATCAGAAAATAGTAAAGTTTTTGAAATTGTTAGATCTGGTCTATCTGGATTCTCTAATGCAAAAGTTACTCTTGAAGTTAATAGTGATACTCCAGAGTTTTTATATTACAAACTTGATTTAGTTGATGCAAATCCAGATGTAGAAACACCTCAAGAAAAACTACAGATAATAACCGACACTGAAGTTGTTAACTCAAATCAATTAGAAATAAGAGACAGTATTTATCAAGGAACTTATAAAATTTCCACTCCTTCTACAACATCATTTGCATTTACTGTAAAAGATCTTCCTGAGGCATCTTCTTATACAACTGCATCTGGATCTTTGATAAGTTACATAACTGATTGCACTCATACATATGGACCAATAGCAAGAGTTGATGTTACAGGATCTGATGTAAATTATGAAACTCTTCCGGGTATATCAACGGTAAGCACCGTTTCTGGAACTGGAGCAATCTTAGAAGCACAAAGTTCAAATATTGGTGAAATACTCGGCACTAGAATTAAAGACATTGGATATGCATATCCATCTGACCCTACATTATCTCCATCCGCATTGTATCCACAAATAGTAAAAATAGAACCTCTATCTATTTTTGATTCTATTGGAATATCATCTTTTGGAAAAGGATACTCTGTTCCACCAAAATTAGTTGTTCTTGATGGAAAAACTCAAAAACTAATTTCAGATGTTGATTTAAAAGTAAGTTCTGGATCTCCAACCGTGGAGATATTAAAAAATACCAAAGGTATTAGTAATGTTGAACCAATATTAATACCAGTGCAAAGTGGTGCAGGCGTTGGAATTCGCACAATTTCTTATAATTCCTCGACAAAAGATGTAACTATTCAACTTGCTGTTGGATTTAGCACCGTAAATGCATTTCCATTTGCAGTTGGAGATAAAGTTTTAATTGAAAATGTAAGTGTCGGTGTTGGATCAACTGGAAAAGGATTTAACTCTGAAAATTATGAATATAAGTTATTTGAATTGACCGCTGTTAATGAAAGATTAGGTGGCATTGGTATTGTAACTTATAGTATGTCTGGACTTTTGGAGTCTAATGAAATAGTTGGTATTTTTGATGATGTAAATTCTTCAGGAAGAATAATTGCTCAAAAAAGTTTCCCATTATTTGAAACAGAATTAACCACAAGAGAATACTTTAAGGGAGAGGTTGTCACCTCAAATTCTGCTACAGGAATAGTAGATTCTTGGAATTCAAGTTCCAATACTTTGATAATTTCTTCAAGTGATAATTTTGTTAATGGTGAAAAAATTATTGGCAAATCATCTGATGCTCATGGAATAGCATCATCTATTACATCATATGAAAACTATTATAATTTGGATTTTTCGTCTAAAGTTATAAAAGGGTGGGATAATAATTCTGGATATGTGAATTTTAATAGTCAAAGATTACAAGATAATTTCTATTATCAAAATTTCTCATATTCATTAAGATCATCTGTTCCATTTGAGACTTGGAATGAACCAGTATCTTCCTTAAATCATACTTTAGGATTTAAGAAGTTCTCAGACTATCAACTAGAGACCTCAAATTCTAATTCTATGTCTGTTGGATTATCAACAAATTTGACATCGTTCTCTGTTGTTAACGATCTTCAAGGATTTGCTAGTATAAATTGTTTTTACGATTTTGATCTTGTATTCGAGAACAATTTAAATCTTAATTCCAAGATTGTTTCAAATGAAATTATGTTTGGAAATAGAATTCTAACAGACTATTTTGAATCTATCGGAAATAGAGTTTTGTCTATTGACGATATTAGTAGTCAATTTAATAGTAATCCAAGACCCACAGCATTTAGTGTTGTAGATACCTTTACCCTCTCTGATGTAAGATTTCAAAAGTATATCACTTATGTGAGAGATAAGAGATTTACTGCACAACGACAACTTATGTTAGTGGATATTGTTCACGATAATTCTCGTGGATATATCAACCAATATGCAAGAGTTGAAACTCAATACGATCAAGGATCATTTGACTTCAGTATATCTGGATCAGTTGGCCAACTTCTATTTTTCCCAACACGCTCAACTGTAAATGACTATAACATTATTTCTATGTCATATGACATTGATGATGAAGTTTTAGGAACTGGAAATACAAGTTTTGGTGGAGTTGTTACTGTTAATACTAGTAGTGTTGAAGTTGAGTCTGGAGTAACGAAAACTATCGTCTCCATAGCTGCCACACACTCTAGTTTGAAAGTTCTTGTTAATATTAATCCTGATATTGGATCAAATACTGAATTTGAGGCAGTCGAACTTAACATTACTAATAATGGCAGCGATATTGCCATTACTGAATACGGAAGACTTACAACAAATATTGGAGCAGCATCTGCAATAGGTCTAGGGACGTATCATGCATATGTTGATGGAGCAAATCTCAAGGTTGACTTTATTCCAACGGCAACTGGTATAGGAACTACTGGTGCAATTAACACTGTACAAGTTGGACTTGCCACTAATTCGGTCACTGGAATTGGAACTCTTGATCTAAGACATGCTCAACTTGAAGGAAGAACAACAAGTATTTCTGCATCTGGTTCTCCAGGAATCACAACTGTTGCCGAATATACTAATGCATATGATGGGGCATACTTCTTAGTTCAGGTTGCGGATACAACTAACGAAGAAATACAACTTTCTGAAATCGTCATTGTTGATGACTATGTTGATGGAACGGGAAGTTATGATGTTGATATGACTGAATATGGAAACGTTGAAACTTCTTCTGGACTAGGAACATTTGGAGCAAGAGTTTCTGCCGCAGGAACTGTATCGTTGGTATTTACTCCAAATACAAGTATAGACACAGTAGTCAATGTGTTTAAGAACGCGCTGAGTATTAATGATGATGTAACTTTACCCTCAACAGTGGAGTTTACTAACTCTTCAATCACAACAAAACTAGGAGATTATACTGGAACAGAAAGTGACATTAAGAGAGAATTCATGCTAGAGCATGAAAATAAACAAATCTTTGAAAGATATTTTGAAGGTAACAATAGTTCTGTCGTGGATGTTAGTACGAATACTATTAAAATCCCTGACCACTTCTTTGTTACTGGAGAAAAACTAAGATATGTTCATGTTGGAACTGCATCATCCGCAGTTGGAATTGCTACTTCATCTTTCGTTGGTGCAGCGGACACTACTTTCTTACCAAGTGAAAATATTTTTGCAGTTAAAGTTGATCAAAATACTATTAAGATTGCATCTAGTGCGGAAAATGCTCTTAAGGTAATTCCAGAGGTAGTTGAATTAGAAAGCGTTGGTATAGGTACATCCCATAGATTTATTTCTACCAACCAAAATGCCAAAGTAATTGTTGCTATTGACAATGTAATTCAATCTCCTGTTGTATCCACCTCAGTAACAACACATTTAGCAAAACAGATGTTGGATACTGATAATATAATAGAATTTAGTGGGATAACTTCATTCTTTGGATCTAATTTTATTAAGATTAATGATGAAATTATGAAGATTGAAGGTGTGGGTATTGGAAGCACCAACAGTATTAGAGTTCGTAGAGCATTGTTGGGAACAAAAATTACAGGAACTGCCGCTACAGATACATTAATTACAAAGATTGCCGGTAATTATAATATTGTTGACAACCATCTTAACTTTGCTGAAGCTCCCTTTGGAAATACTCCCATAGGGACAATAACAAATCCACCCGGTGAAAGAGATTGGACTGGCATTACTACTTCATCCAGTTTCCAAGGAAGATCTTTCATAAGATCTGGTGTTGAAAATACATCTAGTGAAACTTATCATAAAAACTATATTTTTGATGATATCTCAAATCAATTTAATGCAACTGAAAATGAGTTTACTCTAAAGCAAAATTCTTTAGATGTTACTGGTATTTCTACTGAAAATGCTATTATTTTGATTAATGACATATTCCAAACTCCAGGTGTTAATAATCAATATACTTTAGATGAAGCATCTGGAATTACTTCTGTCACATTCCGAGGAACAGACATAGTTCCTTTAGGTTCTGATGTTGGAATTTCTGATTATCCAAAGGGTGGAATTATTGTATCTGTTGCTTCTGACGAAGGTTTTGGATATCAATCTCTCATCTCTGCTGGTGGAACTGCAATTGTATCTGGAGTGGGCACTATTTCTTCTATTAGTATTGGTAACACTGGAACTGGATATAGGGGAAGAAATCAGTATGAAATTTTAACTGATACCTCTCACCCTGTTGCAGTTGGATCCACTGAAATTTATTTAGAAAATTCAAATAGTGTTTATGATGTCGTTAATTTGTTGAATACTGGAAATAATGTAACAATTGGTGTTGGAACATTCTTAAAATCAAATGTAACCGTTGTTTCTACTGCATCCACTTTCGTTAGGATTGGTGTTAATTCTACCAGTGCTCTTGAAATTCCAACTGGAACTCAGGTCAGTATTGGTATTACAAATCCAACTCTTGGGTATGCAAATGTAAGTGTAGCAAACAGTGATGTTGGCGTAACTACTTCAATATTCCATGTTGGTTTTGCAACCATTATGACTGGAACTGGTCATATCTCAACAGATGTAACTATCACGTATGCTGAGGGTGGATTTAATTCTTCTTCTTATGTTGTTGTAGATGATCCAGATTCTTACTCCAATATTGATCTTACCTATTCCAGTTCTTCATCTGGAGTTGGAACTCATGCAGTAATTGATGTTGTTGTTGGTCAAGGATCTAGTATAATTGATTTTGAACTTAGAAATAATGGATATGGTTATGGTAACGGAGATATTTTAACTGTTCCTATTGGTGGACTAACAGGAATTCCAACAACATCATCTTTCAGCGAATTCACATTAACTGTTGATAAAACTATCTCTGATAAATTTACTGGTTGGTCTGTTGGAACTCTTCAAGTTCTTGACAATGTTGAAAGATTTATTGATGGGGATAGAAAAGATTTTCCCCTTCTTCTTGAAGGTGATATAGTTTCTATTGTTGCTGCAAAAGGATCCAATATTAATGTTCAAGATGTTTTAATTATTTTTGTCAATGATATACTTCAAGTTCCAGGTCAAGGATATACATTTACTGGCGGAAGCACTGTTACCTTTACAGAGGCACCTAAACTTGGAGATATTATTAAAATTGTATTCTACAAAGGTAGCGGTGACAGCGATGTCATATTTAGAAATGTCATTGACACAGTTAAAAAAGGTGATTCCTTACAGATTAAAAATGATTCATCTAGAAATCAAGCTTCTTCACTTATCGAAGATGAAAGAATTGTGGATAATATTAAATCTTCAAATACTGTCTCTACAAATCCATATTTTGGACCAGGAAATACAAATGACGTAACTTTGGATAGACCTGTTATTTGGTGCAAACAAACTGAAGATGTTTT
>Ga0160423_10002268_pt1 | contig 16116 bp, 12 predicted proteins | sample CRUFie14St8metaG_FD_108191 | JGI IMG/M metagenome (GOLD analysis project Ga0160423, IMG submission 108191) | Marine microbial communities from the Costa Rica Dome - CRUD Field 142mm St8 metaG | ecosystem: Environmental > Aquatic > Marine > Oceanic > Photic zone | place: Costa Rica: the Eastern... | reverse complement strand
GTATCTGGAGATCCTGCGGGAGAACTACGAGAGCGTCACGGAGGAGTTGAGAGAGGTGAAGAGGAGGCTGGCAGAGTTCGAGAAGCGGGAGGAGGAAGAGGCACAGTCCTCGCCCGCACTGTTTTCGTCTCCGGAGGCCATGAGGGGGAAGCCCCCGCCCCCCACACTGCCCGTCGTCCGCGTGGAGAGGGAGGCGCCCGCGGCCAAGAAGGATCCTCGACAACAGTAGAGGAGGGGTCCGCCCGCGTCCACAGCACACAACGCCCGACAACGACTACTATTTTTTTTCTTTCCACTTCACATTGTACAAAGTACCACACACTCTTGCTCGCGATGATGCAGTCTTTCCCCTCCCATCCGTCCTCAAGATCATCAGGCAAGATCTTGACGGATCAATCCCCCAGCGGGGCATGAAGTTTATAACCATGCCGACAACGACGAGCACACCGGTGGGCCTCGCGCAGAGGGTGGCGAGGCCGGCGCCCAGGCGCTCCGCCCGCGCCTCTGCCGCCAAGCTCTACGACGTCCCCGTCAGCAACAACGGCGCGCGGGTTCGAATCGCGCTTTACGCGAAAGGTCTGGTTCCGGACCGCGTTGAGATCGTGCCCCCGAGCGAGCTCGGTGGAATCAAGAGCGAGGAGTACATGGCGCTCCAGCCGAAGGGCCAGATGCCTTTGCTTGTCACGGAGTCCGGTCTCCCAATATGGGAGTCGGAAGTCATATTGGGATACGTTCTGGACAAGTACGACGGCGAGGGGCCTTCGTTCACCCTTGACACCGCGGAGGAGAGGGCACTGAGCACGCTGAGCACTAAAGTTTTCGACACCTTCATCCAGCCCGTCCAGGGTTGCATGTACAGGAAGTCTCCGTCCGCGGAGCAGAGGGCCGCCGAGCTCAAGGTCATCGACGAGAACTTGCACATCTTGGAGTCCCTGTGCAGCGCCGACGGGCCTTACTTCGTTGGCGGTAGGCCCTGCAAGGTGAGACTCCCCTTTCCCTCGTTCCGATCTGAAATCGCATTCCTGACAGACCTCTCTCTCTTTCGACGTCAACAAAAAGACCGACATGAGCCTGTTTCCTTCCTTCGTCTTCTTTGAATTCATGCTCGAGACCCAGTTCGGTTGGCCCGACGCCTTTTACGACAAGCCCAAGCTCAGGGCTTGGTACGAGTACCTCAAGGCGGGCGAGGGGAGCGACTTTGCTGGGGTCACGGCGAGGGTTTACGGCGAGATCTTCGATGCGCTCAAGGCCTGGGAGGAGGGAGGGCGGTGGGAGGTCCAGGGCATCAAGGAGCACCTTGAGGTGGACCTCAAGTGGGTGTACCCTTGAGAGAGACCAGAGAGGGAGAGTTGCCAGCAGAGTGGGAACATTATAAATTCTCTTCAAAATAAAAAAATAAAACGTCTCCCGCGTTTTAAAACTTGAGCCTGTCTCCGTTACTATTATCCCTTCAGACGCGGACGGCCTCCAGAATCCTCGAAAAGTAAAAGTTGGTCGCAGTCATGTCCCTCTTGACGACCCTGAACCCCTGGCTCACGAGCGCCCTCTCCACGTCCTCCTCAGCGTGGAGGTAGGCCCTCGTGGCCTTGGACTTTCCCGGGAAGAGCTCGCCAACCCTCTTGAGGAAGGAGTAGTACGGGGTCTTGGGGGCGAAGCTGATGATCATCCTGTTCTGCGCCATCGAGGCGAGGTGGGCCACCATGCCCTCCATCTTGCTGTCCGGGTAGTGGATCATCACGTCAAGGCACGCGACGGTGTCGTAGCTGCCGCTCAGCCTCTCGAGGTCCTTGGCCTCGAAGTTGGGCTGCACGCACCCCTGCCTGCCCTGGGCGGCCGCCTCGTAGCGCCTGCCGGCCTCCTCGGCCATCGGGGCGGAGATGTCGCTCGCGCTGACCTTGGCTCCCCGGAGCGCGAGGGGGATGGTCAGCGAGCCCGTCCCGCACCCCGCGTCGCACACGGTCACGCCGTCCAGGTCCTGGCCGAACCACTCCAGCGCGATGTCGATGGTCTTGGCGTGCCCCTCCCTGATGTCCTTCTGCACCTTGTTCACGTCCTCCGCCTCGTCGTCGTAGATCCTCCTCCACCTCTGGAACCCCTCGCCCGAGAAGTAGTCCCCAACCGACCGCAGCTCGTCGCCACCGGCCTCGTCGGCCATCTGCTGCCTCCTCACCTCCGGGTCCGTCGCGCCCTGGACGAACCTCGCGACGGCCCCGCCACCCACAACCGCACCAAAACCGGTTGCCATCTGCACCACGTCCTCGCTGACGGCGCGCGCGGGGGCGAGCCGGCTCGCCGCCCTCACGGCGCGTGGCACGGAGGCCCTCCCCAATGTCCCGCAGGCCGCGCTCCTGTGCATCGCTCTCGCGCTGCTGCTCGTGCTGCTGGGCGCCATCGCCAACGTCATCGTCAATTCTCCTCAGCAGGTCCGTCACGGTCTGCCCCCCCCGCTCGGGCTCGGGCCAATGAGAGGCAATCCAGTTTGAGATGCCCCGTTATCTGGTTTCTCGCGAGATTTCCGTAACTTTTCCGATCAACCCAAATTCTGTGATCTGCTGTGATGGATGGACGTGGGGCCACTCCCCGTCCGCAAAAAAACTAAAGCTGGTAGCCATAGCGCTAGCCAGAAGCTCGAGGCCCTTTCGTCTTGGGGCTGCGCGACCCTGTTGAGCGGGGGGGCGGGGGGGGGACATGAAGACCCAGGTCATGAGAGTGCAGGCCGCGTCGACGTCCTCGGCCGTGCGGCAGAGGGGCGGCGTCGGCGTCAGCTCGGCGAGGAGGCCCGGCTTGGCCCACCCGCTCGCCGCTCGCTTGCCACGGCCCGGGAGGCAGACCAAGTGCAGGGCGACCAAGGAGCCCGGCGCCCAAGAGTCCTTCGACGAGAACATCAACCCCTTCTGCTCTCTGGACGAGACGGGGAAGCCCGTGAAGAAGAAGAAGGTGAGGCTGAGCGCACAAGAGGATCCCCCGCGCTCCCTCGTCCCTCGCAGAAGGACGAGAACGTGTTCTTGGGCTGACCAAAAAAAACGCCCTCTTCTTCCCATCCACTCTCTGAACACGCGAACTCGCGAATGAAAGACTCTCGGCGAAATGGAGCAAGGTGAGACCCGTTGGCCGCTCTCCCGTCGCCCTCGTGCCTCCTGCCTCCCCCGCCACCCGTACCGACGACCTGGTCTTCTCGCGTCGTTCCTGACAAACCTTTCCCTCCTTCGTCGTTCGTCGTGTCGCAGAGTACCTGGACGCCCTGCGCCAGTTCTACATGTCCGACAACCCCTCGCTCTCTGACGAGGAGTTTGACGTCCTGAAGGACGAGCTCCTTTGGGAGGGGAGCACGGTGGTCACCATGACCAAGGAGGAGCAGATGTTCCTGGAGGCCACCAAGGCGTACGCCATGGGCGAGCCCGTGCTTACGGACGAGCAGTTCAACGACCTGAAGCTGAAGCTCAAGCAGCAGGGCTCTGCCCTCGCCATCGGCGGGCCGAGGTGCAGCATCAGGTCGAGAAGGGTGTACACGGACATGACCGTGGACTACTTTAGGTTGACCCTGCTGAACATCCCAGGAGTGGCCATCTCGCTCTCGCTGCTTTTCCTGGTGGACTACGCCACCGGGTTCTCCATCTCGAAGTTCGTGGAGCTCCCGGAGCCCTTCGGGTTCCTCGCTGTCTGGGTGGTCGTCCTCCCCATCCTGTACATAGTTAGCGACTCCCTGACCAAGGTGGTTCTCAAGGATGCGCTCGTGCTGCAGGGACAGTGCACCAACTGCGGGGAGCCACAGGTGATGTTCTTTGGCAAGGTCCTCGGGATCGACGGCAACGATGAGGTCGCGGACGTGACATGCGAGAGCTGCAAGTGCAAGATGAGCGCGGACAGCCTGTCGAGGGAGCTGACACAAAAGGAGCTGCCGAAGCCGAAGAAGGCCAAGAAAAAGAAGGCCAAGGTGGAAGCCTGAGCGAGCGAGGCTATCCTGCAGTGTAAATGTTGAGAAGGGAGGAGTAGAAAAGCGGTGGGAAAGATGAAAAAGTGTTTCCTTTTAAATATGATTTGGGCTTCACCAACCGAACCACCTCGCGGCTCCTCTCGTGATCTCAGGCCTTCTCCCTCTTCATGAGCTCCGTGGCCAGCGACGCGGCCCCCGTGTGCCAGGGGAACTTGAGCCGGGTCAGCGGGAGCTGCCTCCTGAGCTTCTTGAACGTGGTCTCCGCGAATTCCCTCAGGGACTCCTGTAGGTCCTCCTGGTACTTGAACTCCTCCTCCGCGATGCACTTAATGCAATCCTTGGCGAGGTCAGAGGTCTTGCGGTCCGCCACGCTGAACTCTCGGTTGGACCTGAACTGAACGTTGCCCTGCTCGTAGTAGTGCGTCGCGACGTTGCACTTGCCCTTCAGCGAGAAAGAATCGGGCCCGTCGCCCTTGGTGCTCAGAACCCACTCGCTCGTCCACCGCCCGCTCCAGTAGCTCCGCGGCTTGGACACGGTGCTGCTGATGCACACGGCGAGGTCCCCTCCGCCCGTGACGTACACCGCGCACGCGCCGAAGGGGTAGTTCTTCTCCATGTAAACGTCCCTAAGCTGCGTCTCGACCGCTTTCCTCCTAGACTCCGCCGCCTCGTCCCCCCGCATTCGCTCAGCCTCCTCGCTCTTGGCCTCCTCGCCTTCGAGGGCCTCCGCGCGCTGCTCGAGGTGGTCATACCTCACGCACAGCCCAGTAGCGGGGTCGTAATATAAATCAGAACTTGGCTTGGTTTCCGCGTGTTTGGACAGCAGCAGCGAGTGGGATTTTCCTCCATGTTTGTACGTAGCGTGGGTGAGGTGCTTCAAGTCGTACTCTCTTATCGTCTTTCGGGCCACATTGTCCACCTTGGCGTCGTCCCCAACGAGGGTCTTGACGTCTTTCAGGACCTCCTTGACCTGGCCGGGCGGCGCGTCCTTCAGGAGCTCGTCGATAATCTTCTCCGACATGGCGGCGATCAGCGGAGCGGCGAGACTCTCTCGACCGATCCTTTACCCCTCTCTCGGGCGCACCGCACCTCGCGCAATCGCCGCTCCCGACGCCAAAAAAGTGAACACACACCTCACTCACCTTGGCCTTGGCCTGCTTCGAAAGCCCCGTACAATCTTGCTGCGAGGATTTGCACGAGTTTTCCGGAAATGTTGGCGAGAGGCTCCGCCGGCGGAGGGGGCACGGGGGGCCTGCAGAGTTGGTCACAGCAGTCGCAGCAGAGCGAGCAGAGGGCGAGCGAGGCGAGGCGAGGTTCGAGAGGTTATGGGAGGCACGACGGAGTCCGGGGTTGCCCTGGACCCGGAGGTGGTGGAGGTCGTGGTGGTCGACGCCAACGCGGTCATCCACAGCGCGGGAGACCTGTCCAGTATGCTTCCATCCTCGCTGCGGCAGAAGGCCCTGGAAGGAAAGCTGAGGCTGGTAACGATGCCAGACGTGGTAGCGGAGGTGAGGGACAAGAAGAGCAGGGAGACCCTGACCTCGAAGAGCGCGGTCTTTGAGTTGCAGCTCAAGGAACCGACGGAGGAGGCCAAGGAGGCCGTGCGGAGCTTCGCGAGGAAGACGGGAGATATCCATGTCCTCTCCGTCGTCGACCTCAACCTCATCGCGCTGGCGTACGATTTGGAGCGCGAGGTCTCGGGCTCGGTGGGCCACCTCCGTCAGGAGCCGCTGCCCACGTCGAACGTCGAGAACACGTCGAGCAGGAGGAACCGAAAGTATCAGGTCAAGATGCCCGGGTGGGACCCGGAGGCGAACCACGACGAGGAGTGGGGCAGCAAGGAGGAGGCGGAGGCCCAGGAGAGAGAGAGCAGGATCAAGTATAGCCAGATGGAGATCGACGGAGACCTTGGGGTGCAGGTCTCCGCCGCGGAGGCGCCCACGCAGGCAAGGTCCGCTGGCGTCTCCCCCTCCGCCCGTGCGGTTGAGCCGCTCAAGGTTGTCGAGGACGAGGACGGGAACGACGAGGAGGAAGCTCGGGCGCGGGGCATCACAGGGCCGCAGCACCAGGACGACGGCGGGGACGACGACGACGGGTGGGAGACGGCCAGGAAGAGCAAGAATGCCCAGAGGAAGCAGAAGAGGAAGCAGTGGAAGAGGCAGAACCGGCAGGAGGAGGAGGAGGAGTTGGCGCGGGAGGCGGACGCGGCGCCGATGCCGACTCCGGAGGCCGACGACATGGAGAGAGACGGACCGGTGAGCCACCCGATCGCCCTTGGCGACTCTCACGCGACCACCAGCTCCGACTTGGTCGTGCCCACTGCTGTGGCCAGCGCGGTTGTCAGCCTCACGGGAGACTACGCGATGCAGAACGTGCTGCTCCAGATGGGTCTTCAGGTGGCCGGCCCCAAGAGCGGGATGCTGATCACAGAGGTGAGAAAGTTCGGGGTGCGGTGCCACGCTTGCGGCTTCAGCACGGACGACCTCCGGTCCCTGTCCAACGACATCTTCTGCCCAAAGTGCGGGAACATGAACACCCTGGACAGGTGCCAGATCCTAGTTGGCAGCGACGGGCAGGTCACCTTCGTTCAGCTGTCAAGGAAGAAGGTGTCCCTCAAAGGCACGCAGTATTCACTGCCCCAGCCCAGGACGGGAAGGAACGCAAACAACCCCATATTGCGCGAGGACAACCTAAAGATTCCGAAGAGGAAGCCCAAGCCCAACATGGACGCCTTCTCGCCCGAGTACAACGAGGAGACGTGGCACAGGACCAACGGGCTGGACAGCGGGAAGCTTGACGACCGGCAGGCCAACTACCTGGAACAAGTCAAGCAGAGCGTGAAGAAGAACCCAAACGCGAGGAAGCTGACGAGGACGAACAGGAGGAGGTAAAGACTCCTGGTGGTTTTATAAGTTTTTTTTTCTTTTTTTTCGGGGCTGGCGCTTGAGATTCCCTGGCTCCTGTTCCTCCTCTCTTCCCGATTCCGAACCGCAAATCGCTTTGCTGAGTCGCATCGAGGGGAATAGAGAACAAAGTGGAGCGGAATCTGTCACAAGGATTTGGAGCATTTCCGTTTTTCTCTTCAACCCCCGCGAACGGAGGCCAGGCGAGGCGACGCGAGGCGACGCGAGGCGAGGCGAGGCACGTGGCCTCTTGAGGCGAGAGGCGGGGCGGAGCAGGCCAGCTCAAGTCACGGTTTCTCGCTTCCTCCTGAAGAAAAAAAAAAACAATTGGGCTGGCGGCACGACCGTCGCGACTCGGGGAGTTCCTCGCGAACGCGTTCGATCGTTCACAGGTGGCCGAGACACAGAGAGAGAGAGGGAGAGGAGGATGGGTCGCTTGAAGGCGACGGCTGGGTTTCGAGGGGATTGGAGAGAGCATGAGAAAGAGTGCAATCGAGAGTATAACCACTATGCTCATGTGTTACAAGGCATCGAGACGGAGTGGAGGAGGAACCCGCCCCACCGCGGTATAGATCAGAGGGAATTCAAGGCGTATGTTTTCTGCAATTACAAGAACTACCAATACTACAAGCAGGTGAGTTGAATCCTCGGAAAGCGCGGCTTGTCGACTGTGCGACGTCCGACTGCTAACATCCGTCGCGAACGACCGCGACCCGTGCGCCTAGGACTACAACAAGTTGAAAGCGTACCACGATAGGAACAGGTTGAAACTGTGGTTCGTGTCTGGAGTGCAAGACCTCAGCAAAGAACGCGGGACCTTTGTAGTCTTCTCTCAATTGGACCTGAATGAGGAGGTGCTCAGGAAGGTAAGCCCCTGGACGACGACTCCGCGCCTTTCCCCGAACCTCGGTCGTCGCGACTTCCCGCGTCGACAGATCTCGTCGTAGTTTTTCAGTGCACTGACTCTCGCTGCCCGTGCGTGCTGGCCCGCCAGGATGCTGGAATCATTTTGAAAAACGGTACGAGCTTCCATCAGGGGATTAACAACGCCGCCCTGTGCCTCGCAGATACTCTAGATATTTTGCCTCACGATACGGTGCATCGATACGGTGATAGATACGGTGCGTCGCAGCCGAGCACGTCGGGTACCTCGCGGCCGAGCACATCGGAACACGTTGCTCAAAGCACGCCTCCCAAGGACTTTGGAAAGCAGAACGTTTCTCCTCACATTGTGGGAGACATTACCAGCACCGTCTTCACCAAGCTGGGGCTCCAAAAAAGTCCAAACTTTTCGAAACTCATGAAGTACGCCGACGAGAAGAACATCAGACCTGTCCCTTACTACAAGCTGCTGTCGAGCGAGGGTCCATCCAACAATCCACGGTTCGTGTACACCGTGACCTTCAAGGGCAAGATGGTTCAGGGCGACAAGGAGAAGACGAAAGTGAAAGCGATAGAGAACTGTGCGGGTGTCTACTGTGAGCTTCACGAGGAGCATCTATATGTCCCGCCCACAGAGACTGGAGATCTGCTTCCATCCAGAAATCCATCCATCCATTCCATTCCATCCATTCCATCCATGAAGGAGACACCATCACCATCACCACTACAGCCAGGGCAATGGCTGATCGGGTCTCCGGAGTGTCCATCTGTTAGGCTACGTTGTGCCTTGACCGAGATGGAAGCTCCACACTGGAACGCTCTGATGCGGCACGCAAGCAAGGAAGCTCTGGACGTGCGTTTGTGTCGTTGGGTAGATGGGGGAACGGGGGGAATTAAATCCGGTTTCCAGTTCAAGCTACAGTGCCATGCTTTCAGTGTGACCGCACTCATTGGTAAGAAGAAGCAAAAAGAGTGGGAGGCCTTGGAGAGCGTCGCAGAAGTTACTTGCGAAAGAAACCTCTCTTTCTTGCTTCAGAGGAACAAGCGCAAAACAATGGTCGACGAGACCGGCACTGAGCCTCCAACTTTGACTGTGGCTAATGACGTAAAGAGGAGGAGGGTGGAAGAAGAGTTGGTTTTGCCCCCTGCCCCATCCCCAGCACCTCGGCCGTCCGGCAAGTCCACCACCAGGTTGCTGGGCCTCAGCATTGCCAGGAAGGAGGATGAGACCCCCGATCTGGATGAGCACATGATTTCCGTTGCAGAGCAGTTCCAGTCAAACGCTTCTGTGTTTGAGGAACTGGACGGCTCGAACGTAGAGGCGACCTTCCACGTTGAAGATGACAGGCCCGGAAACCTGACAATGCTCTTGAGAGATTGCATCATGAGTGCGAAAGCGCCGCCCAGATTGATGCTTCAGAAAGCGGCCAGCTTTTACGGCATCGCGAACTCGAGTTGTGTGGTGTGCTTGCAGCTCAGCTCCGGGTGCAAGAGGCCATCCGTGTGCATCAGACCCGCTGAAGGAGCTGGAGTTTTCGGGAACCTGAATGGCGCATTCAGCCACCTCGTGAAGACCTGCGCGGATGAAGAGATAGTGCCAATCATAGATGTTTCCCAGATCCTCGAGGAGTGCCCGAAGAGCGAGGAGTTGGCCATGTGCCTCAGCAACATCCGGGGCAAGAAGCTCTACCTCTGCGCCTTCAAGAAATCCAACTGCTTTTATGGCTGGTTCGCTCACCCCGTGGTCATCCGGCACGTGACGGAATCCCTCGTAAAAAGGAGCCTCTCGTATGTGTTCGATTTGGACGAGACCCTGGTGCACGCGTTCACCAAAGAGAGTCTGGAGAAGCCCAAGCACAAGGACAGCCGCGTGTCAGACCTCACCCTGAACCAACACTTCCTGAACACCTGGAAGGAGTGCATGGCCGAGTACAAGAGGACGGGACGGGAGGACGGCAGACATGTGACCATTCCCATCACCACGGACCACCGCAACAACGTCCAATGGGCCGTGTACGAGGATGTCAAGTCCTCCGACGGAAAGAAGCTGAAGAGGCCAGTGATTCGATTCGCCGTGCCTGGAGGGCACAACTGCCAGGACAAGGGCAGCATCTGCTTCACCATGATCGATCCGGACAGCGAGGTGACGTGCATGGCCGTCTTCGTCCGCCCGGGGTGGGTGCAGCTGCGCAAGTCCCTGGAGAAGAACATTGGGACCAGAAAGGAGGTCTCCGTGTACGTCTCCACGAGGGGCCAGAAGGAGTACTCGTACGAGATCTGGCGGCTGCTTGACCCGAGCGAGACGCTGATAAAGAGGGAAGCTTACGGCAGCAAGATTGAGAACACAATCACCTTGGCCAACGAGAACGATAGCGAGAAGAAGACCCTCGCCTCGGCCATATACGGCAGCCGTGAGTACGCCAACATGAACGAGACCCTGCCTTTTGCCGTGGCCATTGACGACAGGACGGACGTGTGGAAGCCGGGCGAGCTCGTGTACAACATCGAGCAATACCTTCCGCAGTACCACCTGAGGAGCCACGAGCGCCTACTGCATCAGCAACACAAGGCGTACATGCAGGACCCCCTGCCTACCTCAGGCCACCTCGAACCGTTGCAGACCTTCAAGAAAGTGGCGGAGAGGATGGAGGAGCTGACGTGGCTCCAGGTGGAGGAGCTTGAGAGGGAGGCCAAGGACCACGAGAGTAACGCGAGGGTGGACTTCTCGAACTTCATGGGCGTTGTGAGAACCCTGCGCGACTTCATGGACCAGGCCAAGCGCGAGGTGTGGGAGTGGACCAAACTGCACAAGATTAAGGACGACGTTAGTGCCTGCCTCAAGGCGAAGAAAAAGAGTGGGAGCACGCGAGACCTGGTGTTCCATTCGCTGCAGAAGATCCTCAAGTTTCTGGAATTCGGCGACCGGGACAAGAACCTGGCACCCCTCGAGGACACGAAGGAGCTCGCCCGGGTCCTGGAGATGCAGGTCGGCACGATCAAGAGCAGCTTGGGCGTTACGTAGAACGAAGATGTGATCCAAAATCTCTTTTGGCGAGTGTACAAAAAAAATTTACACGCGAATTTCTAATTCTAATGCGCGGCACCAAGCCGCAGAAAAATCCGAGCAAGATCTTGCGCGCCACATGGCGACAGTGTACGACGTGGATCGTTCGTTTGTCTTCCATCTAGGTGTGCATTTTCCATCTAGGTGGACCCCTCCACCTATACAAGTCCGATGTGGCACAGCCCGTTGTTGGTTGTTTTTTCTTGGTTTCGTCATTCTTCCCTTTCTAGAACCAAACCAAAAAAAATCAAATACCGCAAGATCGCCGCATCGCAGCACTCATTTCGCGACAAAAAAAAAAGAGTAGAAAACGCGTTGTGAACGCCACAACCCGATGCGTCCAGGAGGTAGAGGCTCGTAAAGGTCGGGGCGCGGGGGGGCGGTAGCGAGTGTGATAGCCCGACACGACACGGGGCCGAGCAGCACGGGGGTTGGCGGCCATGTCGAAAGAGGTGAAGGAGGAGATCAAGGCGATGGGGGGATCCCCCTTCCGCCAAGTTTTGCCGCTCCTACTCGTGCAGTTCTGCCAGGCGGTCCAGGTGCGCTCTCGTCAGGCTCTCGGGTCTCGCCGAACGTCGTCGTTTTAGGTGTCTGTTCGCGGAGGCGGTTCATACTAACGCGCATCTCCCTTTCGCTCGCTCGAACACCGATCCGCCAATCGTTTAGGTCATGATGCTTTTCCCTCTTTTGGTTTTCATGGTCCAGTTCTACGGTATCGCTGGGGACGACCCGAAGGCGGTCGGGACGTATACAGGGGTACTTGCTTCCATGTTTCCTCTCGCCATGTTCACTTCGTCGTTCTTCTGGGGTTGGCTAAGCGATCACATTGGGAGGAAGCCCGTGACGCTGGTCGGGGTCTTCGCGCTCGGCACGGGGTCGATACTCCTGGGGCTCACTCGAGACTACTACACGGCCCTGACCATCAGGATCGTTTCAGGACTCTTGAACAACATCACGTCCATGCTCAAGTGCATGATCGCCGAGATGAGCGGCAAGCACCAGGCGAAGGGGATGTCCTACTTCAGCGTCGCCTTCACGACGGGCACGCTCATGGGGCCCTCTCTGGCTGGAATACTGGCCATGCCCTGCACGCAGTACGGCCCCCGGTTCCCCGGGTGCTCTGCGCAAGACTCCTTCCTTGAGAAGTACCCCTTCTTCCTCTCGTTCTTCTTCTTCGGGGCCTTCACCCTCATTTCGGGGGCGTACGCCATGTACTACACGCCGGAGACCATCCTGAAGAGGAAGCCGCTGCCGAGACGGTTGCAGTTTTTGAGTTTCCTCGTGCCGGCCGAGGGCAAGGGGCCCGTCGGTGCGCGGGAGGCCGTCAAGTACCAGGTTTTGGAGGAGGAGGCGGATGAGGAGAGCCAGATCCACGTCGACGGCGTGGAGATGACCGAGATGAAGGCCAGCAGCAATGGGGAGAACGGGATCGGGTACCTGTACAGTAAGGACGGGCAGTTGGAGTTGGAGGCCTCCGGGGCAGAGGGGCCTCATGGCGACGATGGCGGTGCGGAGGGCCGGGCCGTGCTCAAGGAGGCCGGGTCCCTGGACGAGGACCAAGAAAAGTACGACGGGTGGTTTAGGAAGAAGGAGGTGCAGATCGCGGTTTTCCTGTACTTTTGCATCGCTCTCTTTTACGTTTCTTTCGAGGAGCTGTTCCCTCTCTTTGGCTCAGCGAGGGTCGCAGCCGGCGGACTATCCCTGGCCAGCAAGGATGTGGGCATCTTCATGAGCATCGGAGGCGGCTGCACCATCCTGTACACCCTGTTCCTGTTCCCGAAGATGATCAAGCGCGGCGGAACCCTGTGGCTCATTAAGGCCGGGTCCATCAACTGCATGATCCTCTCCGTGCTCACCCCGCTGATGAGGCTTTTGGTCAACGAGAGCGACTACCCGCAGGAAACCGGGATGGTGAACAAGTCGGGCCTTCAGTACATGTCTCCGCTCCTCTGGGTCGTCATGGTGCTCCACGCCATCTTCACCCACGTCTTTGGCACCAACTGCTTTGCATCGGTCATCATGGTGGTCAACAAGGCCAGCCCGCCGCAGCACTTTGGGGCTGTCAACTCGTACGGCCAGGCCCTGGCGTCCCTCGCTAGAGTGGTCGGACCCTCGGCCGTGGGATGGCTGTGGACGGCGTGCGGCAAGATAGAGGGGAGCATGATGCTCCAGGTCTTCCTGCCGTTTCTGTTCTGCGGGGCGAGCGCGTTTGCCATGTTCTGCCTGGCCTTCTCAGCCCCCTCTTGGCTCAACTCCCGCTCTTGACCGCCATAAGAAGTAAACCAGGGACTCGTACAGTAGTTTTGTGTGATTGCTAAGTCATGCTATTCTTGTTTTTAGGATCACCCCCACGCCCGCCTCGCACTCTTGAACCCACACCTCTCCAAGAAAAAAAATGATCGCCGGGGGAGGGTGGGGGGTCGCTTGTCTGACTCAGGTGGGGGGGGGGAATAAGGAGGAGGCGGGGAGGCGACATCATGTCGCAGAAGAGGAGGCCGTCGCGAAACGAGAAAGAAGTCATGGCAGGTGGGAACACGCCCCTGCTGACGGGCCAGTCCAGCAGCTACGGGGCCGACCCCGCGGCCGCGTCCACCGGTTCCCCGGGCCGCGACGCTCCCAAATCCTCGACGTGGGCGACCAGGATAGCGAGTAAACCCGCGAATATGCTCATCTTCTTCACGATGGCGAATGTCCTGTTGTACCTCGACCGCGGCGCCATCGCTTCCGCGGGGGTAAATGGGTCTCTCGACACCCGCACGTGCGTGCCGGTCGCGCACTGCGAGCTCAGGAACAACACCTGCGCGCTGCTTCCGGACAGCCCCGCCGACGTCAAGTGCAGCATGCAGGGGTCCCCTCGGCACGGGTTCCAGGGCGACTTTAACCTCGACGGCGCCCAGGACGGGTGGCTGCAGAGCATGTTCCTCGTGGGACTTCTGGTCGCCTCGCCCTGCTTCGCGTTCGCCGCCAAGTCGAAGGACAACATCAGGCTCTGTGGCCTCGGCCTCGTACTTTGGAGCACCGCAGTCGTTTGCTGTGGGTTCACCTTTGACTTTTGGTCCCTCGCGATATGCCGAACCTTCGTCGGTATCGGCGAGGCCGCCCTCATTACGATCGTGCCGAACTTCATCGACACGTGCGCGCCCTCCGGCCAGAAGACCAAGTGGCTCGCTGTCTTCTGTGTTGCCATCCCATCCGGCACCGCGCTAGGGTACGCCTACGGTGGCCTCGTCGCTTGGCTCCTGCACTGGCGCTTTGCATTCTTCATTGAGGGCGTCATGATGCTGCCGCTCATGTGTTTTGCCTTCTTGGTGCCAATCTCGACCTTGGACTATTGGCCCAAGCACAAGGGCGAAGCCCAGTCCCCCCAGCAGTCCCTGGAGCCTCAAGGGTTCTCCAAGTACGTCTCCGGCGCCGCCACAGCCCTGAGGGACATGAGGCTAATCCTGTCCAACAGGGTGTACGTGCTGGGCGCCGTGGGATACTGCGTGTACTCGGCGATGATGGGGGTGTACGCCTACTGGGGCCCGAAGGCGGGGCAGGCCATGTACCCTGACGTGGCAAAGTACGGCTCCGCGGACACGGTCTTCGGCCTCGTCACAGTGGTGGCCGGCATCATCGGCACCATGCTTGGGGGGTTCTTGCTGGACAGGGCAGGGGTCTCCGTCGCGGCCTCCCTGCTGCTGTGCGCGGTGATGACCCTGTGTGGGTGCGTCATCATGATCTTCACCCTCTTCCTTTGCCACACGGTGGAGATGTTTATCCTGGCCTTCACGGTGGGCCTCATTCTCATCTTCAGCATCCAGGGGCCAATCAACATCGTCGCGATGTGGACGACGCCGTACATCCTGCGGCCCTTTGCCTGCGCACTGTACACTGTGTCTATTCACGTGTTTGGGGACGTCCCAAGCGCCCCGATCGCTGGCATGGTGCACGACAAGTTCTACGCAAAGTACAACCAAACCAAGGACAAGGCGCTGAGCGACGACTTGGCTTGGAGGCGGACGCTTGAGCTTGCCACCTACGTCGGCGTGCTCTCCGTGGTGTTCTGGGCGGTCGGATTCGTGTCGCAGTACTTTTGGCCTAAGAAGGTCGAGGGCGAGGACGAGGGCAAGGGGGCCGAGTACCAGACCCTTGGGGGGGAGGATGGGTCCAACGGGAGGGTGTGAGCGCGGGCTCAGGGAGGGGTTGGGAATTTTCTTATTTTCTATACTATGTAAACAACGACTCAGGCAATGTTGAATCAACAAAAAAAAAGTGGGTTCTCGCGTGCAAATGAGGACGTGAACGTTTAGGTCTCGTAGAACCTGACGGAGGAGCCAGAGCACTCTCCTTTGCCCTCGAAGGTGCCGCTTCCGTCCATGGAGCCCTTGCCCACCATCGTTCCGCTGCCCAGGAGCTTACCGGACCCCTTGAGGGTCCCAGACCCGTGCAGGGTCCCATTTCCACGGCAGGTGCCACTTCCCTGGAACTGCCCGGCGCCGACGAAGGTTCCGAGTCCGCTGCCGGCGATGCTGAGGGCTCCAGCGGGCGCCGGCGGGGGCTGCGCGCCATCCTGCTCGGTCACCATGATCTGCTCGAGCGTGAGCTTGGCTTTCTCCGCAGGGTCGTTGGTGAAGACCACCGAGTTGCCCTCGTACTTTCCGGAGCCCGAGAAGGTGCCGGTCGGGGTGGAGAAGGTGCCATCTCCCGTGATCGTGCCGTTGCCGCTGAACTTGGCCTGGCCGGTCTTCGCGGGAAGCAGGAAGGTTCCGTTCCCCTCGCACACCCACTTCTGGTCCGCCCCGTCGAATGCAATGGAGCCGCTGCTGATGTAGAACACGCCCTCCCCAACGAATGTGCCGCTCTCGGACATGAACTCTCCCTCACCCTGGTACTCCGCCTCACCGCTGAAGGTACCGTCGCCATCGCACTTGGCGGCCTCGATCCCGAAGGTTCCCTTTCCCTTGCGCGTCTCCACGACAGCGGGGGCGGCAGAGCTCGGGGCCTGGGCCGATGCGAGGAGCGGCGCGCTGGCGCACAGGGCGGCCAAAACGACGCTGGCGACCTTCATGCTTGCGATTTGGCTTCGGCTGTGTGTGGCTTGCGTAAACTCGATTCTCTGGCTTCGTATGCGGTCGACGGGGATCGCTTGACGTTTGACCGCCCGCTCGGGCACGAGTCCCTCCACCCGCCTTTTCTGGTTCCCCTCCTCCCAAAAATTCTTGGTTTTGTCGATTTTTGGTGCGGGACGTTACTCGACGAGCGTAACGGGCGAGAAGAGGGTACCGTCACTCGCCGAAAACTCGAGATTTCAAGGCGGTTTTTTGACCGAGCGGGACGGAGTTACAACGTCC
>Ga0160423_10002267_pt1 | contig 16127 bp, 11 predicted proteins | sample CRUFie14St8metaG_FD_108191 | JGI IMG/M metagenome (GOLD analysis project Ga0160423, IMG submission 108191) | Marine microbial communities from the Costa Rica Dome - CRUD Field 142mm St8 metaG | ecosystem: Environmental > Aquatic > Marine > Oceanic > Photic zone | place: Costa Rica: the Eastern... | reverse complement strand
CCGCTTGGCATTGTGGTCAGTCCGTGGTTGATGGCTTCGAAGGTGTTCATCGGGGTCAAACCGATGAGCAACGCGATTTCCAAGAGGGTCAGCACGAGGTACATGATCCAGAGTGCCTGCGCGGTTTGGGCCAGTTTTGGACGAAGCCGAGAGAGGGAGGGTCCGGTCAGTTCGGCTCGTGCAAGGGCCATGCCGCCACCCAAGACACGCGACAGCACCACCATGCTCAGCATGATGACCCCCATGCCTCCCAACCACTGCATGGTTGAGCGCCACAACAGAAGCCCGCGTGACTGAGCACCGATGCAATCTTCGGTATTGGCGAAGCAATTTGGTGAGGTGGAGACGTCGATGATCGTGGTTCCTGTGGTGGTAAACCCGGACATCGCTTCGAACCCTGAGTGAATGAGCCCTTCCAAAGCAGCGAGAAGGGTGACGTCATCCGTGAAAGGTCCGTGGAACATGCCCCCCAACCAAAAGGGCATGGCGCCAAAGGCCACCACCACAGGATAGGCGAGCGCCACGGTGGCGAAGGCTTCCCTGTCCCTCAGGCGCTCAGGGGTTTCTGGCGTGGTTCCGTAACGCAACATCACCCAACTGGAACCCATGGCCAACAGTGTTGAAGGAAGGAAGGCCACGAGGGCCATCTGCACGTCATCAAGAAAGGCTGTGGCGATGCCAACGAGGGCAAGAGGAACCGTCAGCGCACCCACGGTCCAGCCAAGAATGAGGTACAGCACGTCCCAACGCATGCATCACACCCGGAACTTTTTCTCCACATCAGCAACGTGGTCGGGGGATGTGAAGATAATCAAACGGTCATGTTCGATCAGGGTCTCATCGGGGTGAGGGTCGTGGGACGACCACCTCCCGTGAGAATCGCTTCGCTGAATGAATGCGATGCGCATCCACTCCGGGAAGCCACCCTCTCGAATCCGTCGTCCACAGAATTTCGCGGCCTTTGTGACTTCATGTGTGACGCCAACGACGTTTGGAATCGTTGAGAGAATCGCGTAATGTCCAGCGAGTTTCCTGTGCACGAGGGTCAGCAATTCGTCAACGGCCACGCGTGTGATGTCAACTGAGAAGCTGATGCCCATCCTCTGAACGACGTGGACAAGGTCGTTGTCGTTGAGGATGAGTCCAGTGTTTGGCACGCCCAAGTCCATGGCGAACAGCATGGCCGCAATGTTGGCGTGGTCATCGTCCAAAGCGCCGACGGCGACATCCATGCCGCCCATGCCGACCTCTTCCATGGTCTCCCTGGACACGTGGTCCCCGTGGATGACTTCGAGCTCAGGGTGCCCCCCGATGCGGTGTCCGGAAATGGCGTTGGCCGTCTGCAGGTCCCCTTCGACAATCATCACGTGTGCACCTTCATCGAGCCAGTGCGCAGCGATACGTAGCCCAAGCGTTGAACCTCCAACCACGACGACCTTTGGTTGCGCGGGGAATGCCCGTACGTCATGTCCGAACGTGTGCACGAGATCATCAAACGAACCGAGACCGGTCGTGGCCACCGCGATGCGATCTCCTGGACGCAGCACCGTGGTGCCTGATGGAACGATGCTCCGTGTGCCCTTTCGCTTGAGGCCAATGAGCAGCGGCACAGGTGCGCCTGCTTCTTGTTCTACGTCAGCCAAGGGCACATCGAGCGGAAGGCGGCAGTCCTCCGTGATTTCGAGTTCGACGAGGTAGGCCTCATGGTCGAAGGGAATCACTTCCGCAAAGGACGATGCTCGGATGCCTGAGGAGAGCCTGCTGATGGCCCCGTCAATGGGGTCGATTGCGCGGTCCACTTCCGCCCAAGCCCCGAGGCCGCCGTGTGCTTGTTCGTCGAGGATTGTTTCATCACGGATGCGGCAAATGGTGAGCAGGTGCTCGCGTTGACCCCCGCGGTGTTCGTGAAGGTGCTTCGCTAAACCACATGCGAGGACGTTTCGGTCGTCCTTGTCGGTCGCGGCGATGAACACGTCAGCGCGTTCAATGCCTGCTTCGATCAGGGCCTGTCGATCGAGCATGTCACCGTGCAAGACCAGCATATCGAAGGCCTGCGCGTTTTTGACGGCCCTGGAATTCATGTCGAGAAGCACGACGTCGTTTTTTTGCTCCTTGATGAGGGCCTCCGCCAAACCCAAACCAACGCGACCAGCACCTGCAATCACCACCAGCATGTCTTCACCTCAGGTCTTCAGGGAGTTTGTTCACGCTGTAGGAACCACCGTCAAGTTGTGTGCCCTCCGCTGTGCTGATGAGCATGTTCCGTTCAATTGGCGTTTCACCAATGTTGGATTTGGTAAAAATGGTGCTTTGGTAGGCAGAGGCAATGGCATCTCCAGTAGAGTCGGGCTCTTCCATCCAGTCAACGTAAGCGTTCGTGGTGTGGAGGAGCCATTTGTTGTTGACCACGTCAACGCTGGCCTCAACAAAGCAGTCGTTGGTCTCGATGAGATTGGCCGTGCACCACGCTTCATCGAGTGGCAGCATGATGTACCCCCACGCGTGCATTTCCCAGGTGGTAAAACTGAGCGGGTCGACTAGGGCACCAAACACAAACCAGCCCGGGATGCCCTTTGTCCTCAAAATGGACAGAAAGGCATTGGTTTGTTCGTCGCAGTCTCCTGTGCCATCGGCAAGGCAGGTCGGACCGGAGCGTGGTGTGCCCAGGGCATAATCGTCGTAGGGGACGTTTTCGTGCATCCAATCGAAGGTCGCTCTTGCGAAGGCATAGACGTTGTCTTGACGTCCTTCAGGAAGGCGCATGGAGATGAGGTTCGCGGTTTCCTCGACGATTTGCGCGGTGGAGTCAATGGCAAAACCGCGGGATGAGCCGTTTTCATAGGTGCCGAGATCGTACCACCGCTCGTCGGTGAATTGGTCAACGCGGAGCCCGTCTCTGCGGTCGTCCAAGTCACCGAAGCTCCCTGAGCGGTCGACGTTGATGCCCGTCGCACCGCCAGGAATCCGGGCATCGACGCGGTCATGGTCCCACCATGTGTAACTCTTCACCGCCACGTTCGCGACGGTGCTGAAGCGCACGACGTCACCCGCCTCCATGTTGAGACGGATTTTGACGCATGCCGTGATGGAACAGTGCTCCTGGTCGTTGTTGGCTTCGCTGGGCCACCAGACCTCGTGACCTTGGCTCGTGGTCCACGCGTTGTCACGTTCGAGCGTGGTGCCGTCCAGTGGAACGTTGACGCTTTCACCGCCAACGGTCACCACAAAACTCTCCGGAGTTTGCAACACAAACGGCGTGGTGTTGTCAATGGCCGACTCCATGCCGTGCGCGCTGGTAAGGTTCAGGGGCAGTCGGATGGTCTCCATGAGATAGCCAGGTCGTTCAAGGTGGTTTTCGACCTCATAGTCGCGCTGCACGCCAAAGGAAGCCTCCTGCGGATAGATCAGTGGTCCTTCGAGCAGTTGCGCGAGGTACTCGTCAAGGTTGTCGACGGTCCCAAAGGCGGCTTCTCTGGCTTGCGGAGACAGGAAGGCGAAGATCACGAACGCCAGCATAAACACAGAACGTTGCCTGTTTCGTCGTCGCTTCATGATGTTGCGCGTACGTCCCTTTCGATCGACCACAACACCACGCTTCTTGGGAGCGTTTGGCATGGAGTAGCCCTTGCCCTCACCCTTCAGGAAGCGGCCGCACGTGTAGCATACGGCGTCGCCGGGCAGCGTGACCGCACGGCAGTGTGGGCAGGTGCCCATGCATCCTTCTGCCGACCGGCGCCGTTTAACGCTTCCTTGGAGGATTTACTCCTCCTCTCGTTCCCTGATGCGTTGTTCACGTGCTCGCTCTGCCCGAACGCGCCGCAGGGCCCGCTTCGCTTGTGGACTGAGACCGTCCCACACCCAACCACCGACCCGTGGCTCCATGGACAACAACAGCACGGCAGCTGCCAGCCAAATCAACGGTTGGAAAAACGCGTAGTAGGCCAAACTCAGCAGCACCATCCGCCACACAGCAGCACGGACGACGGCGCCGACACGACGGCCTTGCAGCATCAAGTGGCCCTGCCACGCGGTCAAGGTGCCCTCCAATCGCGGGAACAAGAGGCCGAACGCGGCGGCTCCTAGCCATCGGTGTGCGCCATCAAAGGTGGATTCAGCGTTCAGCAATTGGGCACTCAAAAACAAGCCTTGCATGCCCCCCATGGCCGCACCTAAGGCCCAGCCAGAGGTCGTTTGCGCGCTCGCTTCGCGTACTTTGGCTCGCCGAAGGATCAGGTGCGCTGCGGCCGAGTGCATTGAAACAAACCAAAGCAACACCAGGACGTTCGGTCCCTGGGAGGCTGGGGCGCCACCAACGACCACTTCGAAATATGGAATGAACAGGGTCTGAAATTCTAGGGCAGCCACCACGGCGCCGAGAACAAAACCCCACAAAACGTGGCTCCAGGCGAGGGTGAGGTCGTAGAAGCCTGCGTATTGCGTCATCACGCCACGCCATGCCAGCCCCATCCCGAGCAGGGCGAGCAGGGCCGCGATCTGGAAGACCACAGCCTCTTGCATGCTTCAAGGCAGGCCCTCATGTTGATGAAGCATCGCACGTCGAGAAGTTCAAACGGCTCCGTTCATCAGCCAATCCATGGCCCGGTTGCTGTTGTTTGGCGGAAAAGGGGGCGTCGGAAAGACCACCTGCTCCGCGGCAACCGCCATTCGCTTGGCCGACGCCGGGCTCCGGGTCTTGTTGGTGTCCAGCGACCCCGCTCACTCCACGTCGGATTCACTCGGCCTTGAGCTTGGATCTGAACCCACGCCCGTGGACGGTGTGCAAGGGCTCTTTGGTCTGGAGATGGATCCTGAAGCTCGTGTGGCCCAAGCCATGCCAAAATTGAGCGAAGCGATGCAAGGGCTCGGTAGTGGCGGTCCATTTGCCGGTTTGGCCGGCATGGCGGGGGGTGACCTTGGCGGGGCGGCAGCCGACGTGGGCAGCGAGGTTGAGGCATCGGATCTTCTTCTTCCCGGCCTCGACGAAGCGCTGGCCTTTGATGAGTTGTTGAAGCACATCGAGGACCTTCGTTGGGACGTGGTGGTCTTCGACACGGCACCCACAGGCCACACGTTGCGTTTCTTGGCGCTGCCGGAACTTATCGATGCATGGTCCGATCGGTTGCTTCGCTTGATGCGTGCCTCGGGTGGACTCCGCTCGATGCTTTTTGGGCGGAAAGAGAGCGACGCGATGAAGGACGAACTCGAGCGTTTCCGCCGCCGCGTTCTGCACATTCGAAGGATCCTTTCCGATCCGTCGACGACGCGGTTCACCTTGGTCACCATTCCAGAACGCATGGGAGTCAACGAAACCGTCCGAGCGAACGAAGCGTTGCAGCATCACGGTTTGCCGGTTACTGGTTGCGTGGTCAACCGCGTCACGCCAGCGTTTGATCATCCTTTTTTGGCACGGCGTCGTTCAGAAGAACAGGGCAGGATCCGCGAACTCGAGGAGGCCCTTGGCGATTTCACGCCGGTCTGTGTGCCGTTGATGGACACGGAAGTTCACGGTCTTGAGGGATTGCGTGCCTTGGCTCAGGTGCTCTACGGCGACCTGGAAGCCATGCCTGAGGGTATTGGTCCGCATCCTATGGGCGAACCACTGCATCACGAACTTCACCGGTCGCTCGTGGTTGATGCGGGCGACGATGAAGAAACCATTCAACTCCACCTTCCCGGCCTCGCCCGTGAGGATTTGAGCCTGCGAAGCGAGGAAGGCCGGTTGCTTGTCGGCGTGAATGGCCATGAGCGGCATGTGCCCACGTCCAGCCCGGTTAAGGCCAGCACGGTGGTCGCTCGGTTCCGTGGCGAGGTGCTGCACCTTACGGTCCCGCTTTACTGACCGTCAACAGGTTGAAACCCACCCCCTGTGAGGCAAAGACATGGCGCTGGAAGGCCTCTCCAAGGGGATTTTCCGGTCCCTCGGCTTCCTCAAGTCCAAGCGTCGTCTGGACGAGGAAGAACTCCGTGACATGACGAAAAGCCTGCGCAGGGCTTTGCAGGAAGCGGATTTTAACGTCCGACAGACGAAGGAAATCGTCGAACGGCTCGAGTCAAGGATGCGCGAGGAGGAGCCCCGGCCCGGGATCACCCTCCAGACCCACGCGATGAACATCCTGTACACCGAATTGGTTCGCTTGCTTGGCCCGTCTGCAGAATTCCGACCGCACGGCAACACCCTGCTGCTCGTCGGTCTTTACGGTCAAGGAAAGACGACCACGACGGCGAAGTTGGCCGAGTGGTACCGCAAGAAGCACGGCGTCCGCGTGGCTGTCATCGAGGCCGACGTTCACCGGCCTGGCGCCTATGCACAACTGAGTCAACTGCTCGAAGGAACGTCCGTTCAAGTCTATGGTGAACCCGAGACCAAAGACGCTGCGACCATCGTCCGGAACGGGCTTGAAGCCACGGCATCAGCTGATTTTGTCATCATCGACACCGCAGGACGACACGAACTCGACGAGGAACTGGTGGTGGAACTTGACCAAATCGCGTCCTTGGCGCAGGCGGAAGAGCGGTGGCTGGTCATCGACGCACAAGTTGGACAGGCCGCAGGGCCGGTCGCCGCTTCGTTTCACGACCTGGCAGGTGTGACGGGCATCGTCATCACCAAGCTCGACGGTACTGCGCGTGGCGGTGGTGCGCTCTCGGCCGTAGCTGCCACGGGCGCTCCCATCGTCCACATCGGTGTGGGGGAGCAGGTCAAGGACCTCGAGCGCTTCGAGTCTGATCGATTCATCTCGCGATTGCTTGGCATGGGTGACATTCAGGGCCTGATCGATTTGGCCCCAGAGGACCTTGACGAGGAGGAAGCACTGCGTTTGACGCAGCGCCTGATGTCCGGCCGTTTTACCCTCAACGACATGTACAAACAAATGGAAATGATGTCCAAAGTCGGGACAATTGACAAGCTGATGTCCTTCCTCCCAGGGGGCATGCTAGGCGGAATGGCACAAGCCTCCAAATCACAGAAGGAAGCCATGCAGGCTAACCTCGACCGCTACCGTGTCATCATGGACAGCATGACCACGTGGGAAAAGAACGAGCCTGCGAAGATCAAGGTCGAGCGGGTTCGCCGCATCGCCAAAGGCTCAGGCGTGAAGGAGAAGGACGTTCGTGAACTCATTGGACAATGGAACCGTTCCCGGAAGATGATGAAGGGGATGGGCGGTAACCGTCGGCTCAACAAGCAGATGCGGAAGATGATGAAGGAGGGTGAAATGGACCTCGACGGGGATTCGCTTCCCTTCTGAGCTCACCCTTGGCTTTTGCCCTCATCCCCCCATTCCGAGTGCACCTCTGACCACGGATCACCATTTGGTCGTGCAGGTTCCAGCATACCTCTTGCGGTTTCAATGTTGGAAGGCATTGATGCTTGCTCCATGGTTGGCATGACCGTTGTTTGGGTCGGGATCTCGTCCGGAACACCATGAACGAGAGGCGTCCAATCGTATTGTGCAACAGAATGCAACGTCGCCAAGGGTGGAGCCATGGTTACTGCTCGGTGTGGGGTTGGTGTGGGGGACTGCATCGAGTAGAGCATGCCTTCGCTGTTCAGTGCCTTGTTTGACGGACTCCTTCGACGACGTGTGATGATGGTGACGGCCATGAGCATCACAAGACCAAGGACAAAACCTGCTTGGTTCCATGTTGTGAGCAATCCGAGCCGCGGAAAAGCGTCGTTCATGTCAGCCACACCGTCGCCGTCGGTATCGTAGCGGGCACGCGGGTTGTTTGGGAAGGCATCGCCGTTGTCCCCCACGCCATCTCCATCGGTGTCCTTGGTCTCCTTCGAGTCGTCAGGGAAGACGTCTGCAGCATCCCCAACACCGTCACCATCGCTGTCCAAGCATTCCTGTGGGTCGTTGGGAAACACGTCCGTGTTGTCCCCGCAGCCGTCCGCATCGCTGTCGTTCCATTCGGTTGGGTCCTCTGGCAGCGCATCTCGGTTGTCGCCGTACCCGTCGCCGTCGGTGTCGTTCCACTCATCGGGATTCAGCGGAAACGCATCGCTGAAGTCGCCATAGGTGTCGCCGTCGGTGTCGTTCCACTCGTTCGGGTCGTTTGGCAGCGCGTCGCGGTTGTCACCGTATCCGTCGCCATCGGTATCCGCCCATTCCTTCTTATCGTCTGGAAAGGCGTCGCGCTTGTCCGGTGAACCGTCGCCATCTCGATCGGGACACCCTGGTGGTGCGGTCGAATTACCAACTCGGAGCGGGCAATCGTCACCGTTGTCCCCGACACCATCACCGTCCAGGTCGGTCCATTCATCCGGGTCTTCTGGGAACGCGTCCTCGTTGTCGGCGTAACCGTCCTTGTCGGAGTCGGCGCATTCGTTCGGGTCAAGGGGGTATTCGTCAGCGTTGTTGCCGCATCCATCACGGTCCGTATCGCTCCATTCTGTTGGGTCAAGGGGGAAGGCATCCTCACCGTCCAGCCACCCGTCATCGTCACTGTCTTGGTCGCGGTTGCTGCTCCCTATGGTGTCCTCATCGACGTTGCTCAAACCGTCTCCATCCTCATCCGGATCCTCCGCATCGGCGCAGCCGTCGGCATCGAGGTCCGCACCATGGGGCCCCAGTGCGCCACGTGGACAGGCGTCTTCAGCATCTGGATGACCGTCGTTGTCGTCGTCTGGGTCTTCTTCATCTGCGCAACCGTCCAGGTCATGATCGATGCGGTTCGGGCTGGAGGGGCACGGGTCGTCCAGGTCCGACAAGCCATCGTTATCGGAATCACGCTGCTCAGCAGAACATCCCTGGTCGTCGACCTCGACCCCTTCCGTGGTATTTGGACACAGGTCCTGACCGTTGGGCACGCTGTCATGGTCGTCATCACGTTGTGACCATGCGCATCCTGTCGCGTCAGGGGATTCATCTTCAGGCGTCCATGGACAGGCATCACCGGCGTCCACGATGCCGTCTGCGTCCGTATCGGGTGTCCCGATGGTTTCAAGGGCGAAATGTGCGATGAATTCGTGCATGACGCGCGTCGGGTGAGCCTTGTCGAAAAACACGTACTCGTCGACGTTGGACGCGATGGAGCTCCCGCTGTTGCAGATCGGCAGTGGGAGCAGGGTGCTGCCTCCCGTACAGGCAGCGTCCTGGACGTTGGTCAGGCCCAAGGCTTCGGGATGTGATGTGATGTCACCGAAGATAGACCACGCGTCGATGGTATGCACCGTGATTCCAAGTTCACCACGGAGGTCTGAAATGAGGGTGGCGAGTTTTGTGTTGTACTCCATCACGTCGTTTCGAACCGTTGCTTGTTGCGATGCACTCTTGCTTCGAATCTCCGGCGTGTCCTCGAGCGGTGGCAGGTTCGGGACAATGAAGGTGGTGCCACCTGCTCCGGCGAGCTGGCGCAGATGTGCTTCCATGTTGCTGACGATTGTGTCAGGATTGGCTGAACCGTAGAGGAAATCGTTGCCCCCTGCCCAGAGGCTGATAACGGCGTTGCTGGGAATGCTGGATTGAACGTTGCCAAGGTAGTTCGTGATCTGCGTGCCGACGTTCGGGATGACAAGGTATGCATAGCCGGAACCGGTTTGTGCTCCACCAAAGGCACGGTTGTCCCCGGTGCTGGAAAAGCCAGAGCCGATGCTGCTGGTGACGCCATAGGCCTCGTAGAGCCCGCCAAGCCAGACCTCTCCGTTCGAGAAGCGTCCTTGCCAGTACGGGGGGACGTCGGGTGTGTTGAGGAACGATGCCTTTGCGTTGCCCATGTCTGACAGCGAGTCGCCAAACACCAGTAGTTGGCCGATGTTGGGGTGTTGGACGTGTTGGAACACGACGAATTCAACCTCATCTTGCCCGAGAAGTTGTCCTTCTGGATCATGGATGTGAACCAGAATTCGGTGAAAGGTATCGCCTCGGAAGAAGGATGAAACCTCCAACGGGACGTTCAGAAGAGCGGCGGTGACGGGAAGCGGTTGCGTTCCTTCCATGACCACGCCATTGGTGTCATACATCGTCCAGGAGATATGCAGATCGTCGCCTGCGGGTGCGTTGGTAACGGTCAGGTCCACTTCCACGCTTTCGTTGGACCACCAGCCATGACGCTCAAGGTCCAGCTCAACCGTGATGGAGCGGGCTTCGACGGCCGTCACGCTTGGCCCCCATGGTGCCGCCATGAGCAGCATCAGCATGACCATGGCTCTCTTCACGCTACAAGGAGCGTCCGGCGCGTGAAAGGTCTTGCCCCGACTGACCACAAGACCGAGTGCATCAGTCTTCGGAGTTTGATTCAGTGCTGTGAACGACGCGGAGCGTTTCACCGTCTTTGAGAACAACCTCATTCCAAGCAGCGTCGGTGGCTGCTCCATCAACGCTGACGGTCACGTTGGTTGGGTCATCAAAAAGTGGCCGCAGGGAATCGTCCTGTGGGTAACTGATGTTCCAGACCTCGAAGATCAGATCGGCCGTCGGAGTGAACGTCTCGTATCCTTCGATGTGGAGCTTGCCGCTCGCGTCGTGTGAGTGCAGAAGATGCATGGCCTGAACGCATGCAGAGGTGTCAATTCCAAGGTCACCAGGAACAGTGATGTTCTGGCCATCAATGACCAATTCCAACCTTGGGTGAATGTGCATGGCCAATGCGTTGTGGCTGTCCAAACACTGTTCGGAACGTGGTGTTGGTGCAGGTTCCGAAGTTTGTTCACCACCAGCGACACCCTGCTCTGTCCCGTTGTGGGGCGCTGCAGTTTCTGTGATGGACGCGCCCTCATCAGCGTTGGTGCTTTCTTCTTGTGTTGCATTGCTCCATGGTTCCGTGATTCCAAGCACGAGTCCTGCGATGAGGACAAAGACGAGTCCAAAGGCTTGCAACGCTTTCATGGGCGTTGGAGGCATTGGCCTCATGTAAGCCTTGGCCGGACACGGGAGCGGCTCAGTAGGAACGTGACAAAAGCACACGACGCGTGGTCGGCTTCCTTGTGGCGTGACAAGGGCGTGGTTCAGGGTAGGGCTCCGTGGCGTCACCGAGGAAGCCCATGCCGGTGGCACGCTCGAGTCGTTCTGCATCGGCGTCGCTGCCGTCGAAGGCCAACTCGTAGATGCGTCCGTCTTCGACGGGTGTCTCCAAGGATCCGTCTTTCCATTCCGGGAGCGGTTGGACCACCTCATCCACGTGTGCATGAGCGCGCACGCGAAGCTCATCCGCGATCGCGTCGAGGGTGGCGCGGACGCCGCTTTCGAGTTCGTCCATTGGAATCGGTGATTTTCCACCGGTTCGACGGGCGGCAAAGACGCTGCCTTGTTCTACGTCACGAGGTCCGACTTCGAGGCGGAGCGGTACGCCTTTGATTTCCCAATCGTAGTACTTCTGGCCGGGGTGGAGGTCCCGGTCGTCGACCTTGACGCGCAGACCGGCTTTTCGCAAGCGGTCTGCAACGTCGTGTGACACGGCCACCGTGTCGACGGTCGCGTTCTTTCGCACCAAAGGACAAATGACAACCTGAATGGGGGCGATGGCGGGTGGCATGATCAAACCAGAATCGTCGCCGTGCATACCGACCACCGCTCCAAGAAGTCGTTCGGACATACCGTACGTGGTCTGGTGGACGTGTGCTTGAGTCGCTTCCTTTGTTTCGTAGGTGATGTCGAAGGCCTTGGCCCACTGGTCACGGTAGTGATGGCAAGACGCAACCTGCAAGGTCCGTCCGTTGGGCATTATGGCGTCGATGCCAATGGTGTACCACGCTCCGGGAAAGGTGTCCCAGACCGGGCGTTTTGCTTTGAGAACGGGAAGGCACAGATGGTGCATAAGCCGATCGACAATCTCCAGATCCTGCTCGATTTGACGCGTGGCGTCGTCCTCGTCGATGTGGGCCGTGTGCGCTTCGAAGAAGTGGATTTCTCGCACGCGAATGAAGGAACGCGTTTGCTTCGTTTCGTACCGGAAGGTGTTGACCATCTGGTAGACCTTCAACGGCAGGTCAGCGTGTGAGCGGATCCACAAGGGGAACATGGTGTACATGGCCGTTTCAGAGGTCGGGCGCAGGAACATGGGCACGTCGAGCTCGTTTTCTCCGGCGTGCTTGACCCAGTAGACCTCTTTTTTGAACCCGGCTTCCTCCTCTTCATCGCGCAGTTCGTCCGGGTCCACGCCTTCTTCGCGGGCACGCTTCAGGCGCGCAACGAGCGCGTTTTCCTTCTCAAGCAGCACTTCCGGAATCAATAGCGGGAAGTTGACCTCCTCATGATCCGTGCGTTCCATCTCCGTGTGGGTCAGCTGGTCGATGAGACGCATGGTCTTCCAACCGTACGGGCGCCAAACGTCCATGCCCTTGATCGGGTAGCGCTTGTCGACCAACTCAGCCGCTTCGACGATGAAGGGGTACCATTCCGTGAAGGCCTCTGCCTTGGAAGGAATCCCTCGGTTGGCCTTGGCGACCTTCTTGCCCATGATGCATGGCCAGCGGTGGCAGCCATCAAGATGACGGCTTCAGCGCTTCCGGAACCCGAAGAGCATGAGCAACGCACTCGCTCCGGTCGCCACCATGTCAGGAATGCCCCAGACACCAACGGGTCCCCATGCGACGTGTTCAGCGGTCCGGTAGGCGTCGAGCCAGTTGAGTTTGAGCGATTGCCCACACGTGACGTGGACCGATGGGTCACAGGTCGGAATGAATTCGCCCATCCCGACGAACACGTTGACCAAGGCTGCTGTGAGGCCTAGAATACCAATGAAGATCAGGCCTTTTCGTCGACGCTTGATGGTCGCAGGCCTCTCAAGGGTGGGGACGGCGGCAGCGATTGGCGGTGGATCCATGGTGGGAAGTGGCGCTCCACCGCCGGGAATGATTTCCACCAACACTTCGGGTTGGGCGGGCGCTGCTGTTCCATGGTCCTGGCCCATGGTTGCTGCATCCCGTGGTTTGACGGGGCGGACCGCGGGATCCACTTTGACGCCGAACACGCGGTCTGCGATGCTGGCCATGACCCGGTCGCCTGCCAACTCACCGGCGTCAATCTCTCCGTCGAGCAGACGGCGGAGTTGGTCGTCCGGTAGGCTCATGCGGTCACCGGTCGGGCGTCGAATGCCTCCTTGATGAAGGCTCCCACGTTCAGTCATGCGTTGCCTTTGGCTTCAACCTCAGCCCAGTCTCGCATGAAGCCTTCCAAACCTCGGTCCGTGAGCGGGTGGCTCATCAGTTGGCGGAAGGTCTTGGCCGGCATGGTGGCGGTGTGCGCGCCGAGCTGGATGCACTGGAGCACGTGGGTTGGGTGGCGCACTGAGGCAGCAAGGACCTTGGTATCCAGGTCGTAATTGGCCCAAGTGTTCATGATTTCAGCGATGAGTTCCATCCCGTCGTGGCCTGTGTCGTCGATACGACCAATGAACGGGGACACGTAGGTGGCTCCTGCCTTCGCGGCCATCAAGGCTTGTGAGGCGGAAAAGATGAGCGTGACGTTGGTCTTGATGCCGTCCTCAGTCAGGATTTTTGTTGCAGCCAAGCCTTCAGGCGTGCAAGGAATCTTGATGATGACGTTCTCTGGCAATTCAGCCTTCAGTGCCCTCCCTTGCTCGACCATCCCTGCGGTGTCCATGGCGGTGACTTCCGCTGATATGGGTCCTGAACAGATGCCTGCAATCTCACGGACGACCTCCCTGAAATCTCTGCCGCTTTTCTTGATGAGCGAGGGGTTGGTGGTCACGCCGTCAAGGATCCCCCATGCGGCAATCTCTCGAATCTCGTCAACGTCGGCCGTGTCCAGGAAGAACTCCATGCGTTCAAGCCGCTGAGGACGTTCCTTGAATCTTCGGGGGTCTCACTTGCGGCCAATGGCTCGACGAGCCGCTGCCGCAACGTCCGGTGCGGTCAAACCCATCATCTGCAGCATCTCTTCTGCTTCAGCCGATTCGCCAAAGCGATCCTGTACACCAACGCGCTCCAGTGGGACGGGCTGAGTTGAGATGAGGTGTTCAGCGACCGCACCGCCCAAGCCACCGATGATCGAGTGATCTTCGGCTGTTACCATGCACCCGGTGCTGCCCGCAAGGCGGTCAAGGAGGTCGGTGTCAAGGGGCTTGAGCGTGTGCATGTCCACCACGGTGGCTTCAATTCCCTCCGAACGGAGGAGCTCTGCCGCATCTAGCGACCGCGACACCATCACGCCACAAGCCACAATGGTGACGTCCTTTCCATCACCATGGACGATGCCTCGTCCAATCTTGATCTCATCCTCTCGGCCGTCGTACAGGACAGGGGTCTTGTTGCGTGCCGTTCTGGTGTAGGAGGGTTTTCCGTGTTCGACCAACTGCTTTGTCAGGAGTTTGGTCGAGACGTCGTCTGCAGGGTGCATGACGGTGACGTTGGGCAGCGTCCGATAGATGGCCAAATCCTCGATGGATTGTGCCGAGGAACCGTCGGTTCCAGTGTGTGTTCCACCGTGTGAACCGCAGAGGTGGACGGCGAGGTTCGGTCGTGCAACACCGTTTCGCATCTGCTCAAAAGCGCGTTCGGTAAAGATGGCAAAGGTGCTGGCAAAGGGAACGTAGCCGGATGACGCAAGTCCCGCAGCGGTCAAAAGCATGTTCTGCTCACCAATGCCACAGGAGATGGTTCGATCTGGGTGGGCCTTCCGAAAGAGTTGGGATTTGGTCGATTTGCCCAAATCGGCTTCCAACACGACCACATGTTCATTCCCAGCAAGCTCCATGAGCGCTGCGCCGTAACCGTCTCGCGTCGCGGCCATGCGTGTCATGCTGCCACCTCCCCGAGTTCGACCATGGCTTGAGCGAATTGCTCGTCGTTCGGGGCCGCGCCGTGGAAAGACGGGTTGTCCTCCATGTACGAGACACCTTTGCCCTTGACCGTCTGTGCCAAAAGCACGGCAGGACCATCAGAATGAGCGGATACGGCCATCAGTGCGCCGACCACCGCACTCATGTCGTGCCCATCAACGCTGAACACCTGCCATCCAAAGGAGGCCCACATCGCTTCCAAATCATGGACTTCCATTTGTTCAACGCAAAAGTCGTCGTTTTGAATGCGGTTGACGTCAACGATGGCCTTCAGGTTGCTCACGTTGTGGTGTTTGGCCGCCATGGCGGCTTCCCACACGCTCCCTTCCTGAACTTCACCGTCACCAAGCATGACCCATGCTTGCCGATTTGAGCCGTCAAGGCGGGCTGCAAGCGCACAACCAAGCCCGAACGAAAGGCCCATTCCGAGAGAGCCTGCTGAAAAGTCAACACCAGGGCACCACTTCATGTCCACGTGACCTTGACAGACGCCGCCTTTGACGCGGTAGGTCGCAAGATCATCGTGTGAGATGAAACCATGCTCGGCCAAGATGGCGTACATGCCCGGTGAGGCGTGGCCCTTTGAAAGGATGAAACGGTCCCGATCCGACCAATCGGGGTCATCTCGACGTACGTTGAGGATGCTTCCGTAGAGCGCGACGAGCAGGTCAATCTCTGAGAGCGACCCGCCTGGGTGGCCAGCCTGTGCTCGATGGACCATCTTCACGATCTCGACGCGACAACGACGGGCTTGCTCTTCGAGATGTTCGATGTCCGCGGCCATGGTTTTGAGTGCTCTGAAGGTGGCCTTTCATCCTTTCACACTGAACGTCAGGACTTCGAACCTCGAATCGCGCTTGGAATCAACCGTTCAACCGCTCGACGCATGGCGGTCACGACGACCGTTCCAATCATGGCGGGGGTGATGCCACGAGGCATGGTTTGGGCCACGAGAGCGACGAAAACCGCGACGAACCAAAAGAAGAACAAGAGCGAAGCGAGGTCACCAAGGGCCGTAATGCCCAACATGGCCGACAAATCAACGTCCAGAACGATAAGCACGGCAAGCAACACGCCGAGGAGGGATTCACCAGCGATGTAGCCCGCGCCAATGAGAACGCCACGTGCTTGCATGGAACCGACCGCTTCCTTCGCCTCAGGTGTTGGCGTTTCTGACACCTCTCCGTCAATGCGCTGGACGATGACGGCCCCCATCGTGGCCGCGATGAGGCCACCGATCATGATGGGTACGGAAAGCTTGAGCGGTAGGTACAGCCCGATGGCCACCGACATCACCGGCATCTTGAGCCGAATCAACGCCACGGCGAACAACACACCGAGCATGACCATCTGAATGTTGATTGAACCGCCAAACGCTCCCT
>Ga0160423_10002266_pt1 | contig 16127 bp, 14 predicted proteins | sample CRUFie14St8metaG_FD_108191 | JGI IMG/M metagenome (GOLD analysis project Ga0160423, IMG submission 108191) | Marine microbial communities from the Costa Rica Dome - CRUD Field 142mm St8 metaG | ecosystem: Environmental > Aquatic > Marine > Oceanic > Photic zone | place: Costa Rica: the Eastern... | reverse complement strand
TTCTTTTTGGCCTTCTTGGTTTTTGGGGCCGTTCCGCTGGCTACGTAGGCGAAACTTTCCGACTCCAAGCGAGGGAGCTTTTCGGCGGCGAGATCTTCGAGTTTTTTAAGGAGTTTCTTCTCTTTCTTTGTGACGAAGGTAGCGATGCTTCCCAGCGATTCCCGTACTGTATCCAGACGGTGGAGGTAGTCGGCGGCGACTTCGTGGAAATCAAATTGCAGAATATGGCGGATGTTGTCGAGATCGCTGACACGGGCGACAGCCTCGGTTGCGACGAGGGCTCTGAGCCTGCCTTCGTTGAAATCCCGGAGGGCGCGATCGCGGAGTTCGGGCTTTTTGGTCCCATGAAGGGATTGGAAAGGAAGTCCGGCCTGGCTGAGCGCAGCCGTGACGGCGTGAAGGGCTTCTTTAGTGCGTAAAATGACAAGCAGGGAAGACAAGTCGGTCTCAGTCTGAAGGAGGTGGATGAGAAGGTCGGTCTTTTGGTGTTCGAGGACTTCGTAGATGAATTGAGAGCTGCTGGGCATGGCGGTCTGAAGGAGACCAACTTACCCGATCGGCAAGTGCGCTTCTTTTATTCCCGCAGCGCGGCACATTATTGACAGGGTGACGTATTCCTTGGTGAGTCTTTATGGGAAAAGCTTTTTGCGTCCTGGACATTCGAGTGGACGTTTAAAATGCGGTAGGGTGGTGCGGGAGAGTTTTTTGCGAATCAGGATGAGGAGGCCCTTCGGGCGAAGGAAATAAGTCTGGATGAGGATCCTGAGTGCTATGTTGCGGTTATGTCCGGGAGTCAGGGGCTTGTTGATGATGTTTGGAAGTTTCCAATCGAACGCTAAGATCGGTTTAGTGGCGGACGTATACTCGAGGGGGTTGGTATTAAGTCCTTTCTAAAATTATGAAGTTCATTCTTAAGATTTTTTCTCTCGCTTTTGCCACTAGTTCCTTGCCCGCCGAGGATACCGTGACTCTCCCGAAACCCGATGCCCAGGGGTGGATCACGCTGTTCAATGGGAAAGATCTAACCGGATGGGATGGCGACCCCAAGGTCTGGCGTGTCAAGGATGGTTATATTTCCGGAGAAATTGAGAAGCTGGAAGGAGGAAATACTTTCCTGATTTTTAAGAAGCCCTTTTCAAACTACGTGCTTGAGCTGGACTGCCTATTGGTCGGCAGGAAGGGAAACAGTGGAATTCAGTATCGATCCCAGCATTCCGAGCGAGGCGCCAACAAGTGGGTCGTGAAAGGCTACCAGGCTGATTTCGCAAACGGCTGTTGGGGGAAACTCTACGAAGAAGGGGGGCGCGGAGCGCTGGTCTGGAAATACAAGGACAAGGCTCCTGAGATTAAGGCGGGTGATGAGTGGAACAACTATCGCATTACAGCCAGCGGAACGAAACTGAAGCAGGAACTGAACGGAACGGTGACGATCGAATTCGATGACAAAGATCCAGCCAAGTCCGCCAAGGAGGGCTTAGTCGCCTTACAGTATCATTCTCCGGGAGGATTCGAGGTTCGCTTCCGAAATATCCGAATAAAATTGCTGGGAGATAATTAGTCGGATTAGATGCTGGACTTGGATACTCTTGTTCCGGGCAGGGCGTTTCGCTGAGGGCAGGGCCTGTTCTTCGATGGATCGCTCGATGCTTCGGCTATGGTTGCCGTGGTGGATCCGACACTCTATTGTGAAAAATCATGAACAAACTAAATTTCATTCAACTGAAGTGACCGCAATCGATTCAAGTTACGATGTCGCGATTATCGGAAGCGGGCACAACGGTCTCGTGTCGGCCTGTTATCTCGCCAAGGCAGGCTTGTCAGTCCTGGTGTTGGAACGTAATGCGGAAATTGGTGGTGCCACCAAATCGGAAATGGCATTTGAAGGAATGGAGGCCCGCCTCTCTGTTTATTCCTATCTGGTGAGCCTGTTTCCGGAGAAGATCGTTTCGGATCTCGGACTCGATTTGGAGTTGCGCTCTCGAAAAACGACCTCCTGGACGCCCACTTTTGAAAATGGAACGCGTCGCGAACTACTTCTTCGTTACGATGATCCTGAATCGGATCGAGCCGCGTTTAAGGGGCTCACTGGTAGTGATGATGACTACCGGGGTTACCTCGAACTGCAGGAGATGCAAGAGCGCTTGGCCGCAATCATCTGGCCGAGTCTGACCGAGCCATTGGTGAGTCGTGATCAAATGCGGGCACGTCTGGATAGCGAAGGAAAAGCAGCGTGGCAGGCTCTTATCGAGGAGCCGCTGGGCAAGGTGATTGAGGAGCTGATTTCGGATGATCTGGTGCGCGGAATGGTGTTCACTGATGGCCGGATTGGCGTATCGACCTACCCGCATGACCCGACCTTGTTGCAGAACCGGTCGTTTCTCTATCATGTCATCGGCAGGGGAACGGGAGAGTGGCGTGTCCCGGTGGGTGGTATGGGATCACTTGTCCATGAGTTGGTGAAGGTAGCGGAGTCCACGGGGAGAGTGATCTTTCAAACGGGAGCCGGGGTTTCCAGGCTTAACCCGAGCGCACCCCGTTCTTCGATTGCGTATGAGATAGATGGCGATGAATACGAGGTCGATGCTCGCTTCGTCTTGTGCAATGCCTCCGCTCAAGTGCTCGATCGGTTGACTGGCGCTTGTAGCGGCGTTGGGACGGATGTTGTCGAAGGAGCTGGATTTAAGATCAACATGTTGCTGGAGAGACTTCCGCAGCTCTGCTCTGATATTTATCCTGCCAGCGAGGCCTTCGCGGGAACTGTTCATATCGACGAAGGCTATGAGCAGATGATGGAGAGCTATCGACAGAGTATGTCCGGTAAGGTTCCCGAGAGTCCTCCGGGGGAGATCTACTGCCACACCTTAACAGACGATTCCATTCTATCCGATGACTTGAAGAGACGCGGTTTTCACACCTTGACTTTATTCGGACTCGACATGCCCTACCGTCTTTTTGAGAGAGACAACGAACGCGTGCGGGGAGAGGTGGTGTCAAAATATTTGTCGGGGATGAACCAACACTTGGACGAGCCGATCGAATCTTGTCTGGCGAGAGACGCCAATGGCGATCTTTGCATTGAGGCGATGAGCCCGGTCGATCTCGAAAAGGCAATCCACTTACCCAAAGGTAATATTTTCCACGGCGACCTGACTTGGCCATTTGCCGACGCCGAGGATGAGGTCGGCACTTGGGGAGTAGAGACCGTTCATCCACAGATCTATATTTGTGGCTCGTCCGCGAAGCGTGGAGGTGCGGTGAGCGGGGTTCCCGGCCACAATGCGGCTAAGAAGGTTTTAGAGGTTGTATCAGGAAGGCGAACTTAATACCCCGATCTGCTCACCCCAATTCCCCGAAACCAGCAAAAAACCCGAAGACCAAATCGTGCGAGAGGCTTTGCGCTACATTGCCGAATCTAGTGATCAGATGATCCGGGCGAACGACGTTGTCCGAGCCGCCGCGACTACCAGACGTATACTTGAAAGGCGTTTTAAAGAATCGCTGAGTCGGACAATTGCCGACGAGATTGGCCGTTTTCGCATCGAGCGGGCCAAGCGGTATCTCGTTGATTCGGATGCCGCGTTGAAGGCCGTTGCTCTGGACGCAGGATTCACCGATGCCAATCATTTCGACAAAACCTTCGTGCGTGTCGAAGGGGTTTCTCCAACGCAATTTCGCCAAAGGCATCGGCGGGAACTTGCGTCCCCTTAGTCTTTTCCCCGTTCCCGGTAGAGCGTAGGGTCGACGACTGCGGCCATTGCGGTTGTGTCGAGCGATTTGTCAAAGAAGCGGTTCAGGCGATTCGCCACGGAAAGAGGATCGCGGATTGCCTCCGCGTGCTGGACTCTGATGCAGGGGATTCCGCGATCTGCAATTACGGTATGGATATTTTGTAGCTGTCCGAGGAAGACCTCGGCAAGGCGGGCTTGATCGAGTTCGGCACCTTTGCGTTGCTGGCGGTCGAGCATGGTGCGTTGTGAGGACACGACTTCTTCAAGAGCCCGCTCCATGAATGCGATACGATAGTGAGCGGGCGTGCCGTCAATTTTGATTGGGAGCAGCGGAAGGAGCGGTGCCACAATCTTGACAACCTTGCCTTTTCCTTCGCTGATCCAGCTCGCGTCGCTGCCAAGCTGCTTCGCTTTGTCATATTCATAGTAGCCCTTTGGGTTGGAGGTGTCGGCCTCTCGAATTCCATCGGTGAGCGGAGGAAGGCCTCCTGCGACCAGCATCTGCATCATCATTGAGGTCCCCGATCGAGGCAGACCTGTTACAATGGTGATGACCTCGCTTTGATCGCCCGACAATCCGGGCTTCGAAGATATCGCAACCGTATTTAAGACTGGCTTCGGGCGGGAAGACGACGAATTTTCCGGCTTGGCAGCAGGATTACGCCCCATGCTATTCTGATCCTGTAGCATCTTAAGCTTGAAGGAATGTGTCGACGCTAGATCCCGGAGTCCAAGTTTGGTGCGATAGATTATCGCCAGGTAGCGATGGGCCGCTGGCGTGTTCGGTGCCAATTTGAGGCAGGTTTGGAATGCCTCCACGGCCTTTTCGTATAGGCCAAGTCTTGCGAGCGTCGCACCGAGTCGAAGGTGTGCTCGAGGCATGTTGTGGATTAGTTCCACCGCGCTAAGGGCGTGGTCGGCAGCCTCCTCGTGGCGCTTGAGGCGCGCTAGGACGGCAGCCAGCACCTCGTGGGCCTGGGCGTTGTCAGGGTCGATCTCGAGAGCTTTCTCGCAAGCCCGCACCGCTTCATCGTTTCTGCGCATGCGGAGATAAGTTTGGGCCAGCTGCAAATGCAATCCGGGCAGTTGTGGCTCGGCTTGCTCCGCTTTGCCCAAATAAGTGAGGGCTTTTTTGTAATTGCCATCCATCGCCTCCAAGCGTCCAAGCAGCAAGCAGACCGTCGGGGCGGCGCGCACGTTGTAATGGCGCATTTTATCGACTGTTTTTTGCAATTGACGTCTGCGTTGCGCCAGAAATTCCTCATTATCAAGGGAGGTGAGTGGCTTGATGTTTCGCGGTTCGCGCTTCTCCTTTCCGGTTTTGGCCCCCCCGGTATTCACTTGCTTCCGTTGCCTCTTTTCCTGTTGACCTTTCGCGGTGGCGATGACCTCACCGGGCTCTTCATCAATTTTGCGTAAGGCCTCGTTGAGTTGTTCGATTTTTGTGAGATTTCTCTTCTCGATCATCGTCAGTAAGCCCTCGGCCACCGAGCGGGTTTCTTCGAATCGACCTTGTTTCAGATAGACCCGTGCAAGCTCGAGGCCGAAACGAGTATGTTCGGGGGAGTCCCGGTAGAGTTTCTCCAGATGGCCGGCGGCCTTCTCCAGCAATCCTCCGTCGTGACAGGCACGGGCGAGGTTGTAGTTGGCTTCGCGTGAAGCATCTCTGGCTGCTTTTTCCAAGTTCTCGTCAGGCTCCTCAATGTATCCCAGTTCTACCAGTTGGCGTAAGGCCTCTCGTGTTGCGAATGGGTCCTGTTGCTCGTGCTTTGGATGCATTCCCGCTTCGCCGGGCACGTCTTCCCAACTGGAGATCAGCCTTGGAGAATGCCACCACTGGTCGCCGATCACGTGCGCCATCGGTTTCCCATCCATGTCCTCTCCCGCAGGAAGCCCAAGCAAATTAAGAACAGTAGGAGCGATGTCGAGTAGGTTGGCACCGTAGATTTTCTCGCCCTTTTTGATGCCAGGACCGGCCATGGCGATGATTCCCTGATCCCGGTGCCAGACGGCCGGACCACCCGGTTCTTTTGGCGTTTCCCTTGGTCGAAGATGGTCGCAATGATATCCGTGATCCGAACAGAGAATGAGGGTGGTGTCCTCCCCGGCAAGCTGCATCAACCGCCCCAGCATGAGGTCGTGGAACTTGTAGCAAGCCGCTATCACGTCCCGATAGATTTTAAAATCCTTCTCGTTAACGTGGGCCATGCGCGGCGGGTGATACTCCATGAAGCCGTGGCCGAAGTGATCGATGGAATCGTAATAGACTCCCATAAAGTCCCAGTCGTTCTGTTGGATAGCATAGGTGGCAGCGTTGTGGACGCTGAGCATCTCTGCGTAGAGTTTTGCGAAGACTTTCAATCGCGGGTCTTTTTCTTGGTCGATTTTCGTGGCTTGGGGGATGAAGAACTTAATGGCTTCTGCGGTCACCTCTAAAGGGTGAACCCTTAAATTGGACAATTTCTCGCGCTGTGATTCGGGAAATATACAGCCATCGGGTAGGGACGGGAGAGCGCGATGCTGAGGATTTTTTTCGTCGAGTGGGACTTTTTGAAAAAGGTCGGAGATACAGATCCCGTTGATCGGTTCGGCGGGATGCCCTACGAACCAGGAGACGACGTTGGTGGTCATTCCCTCCTGAGTCAGAATATTCCAAAGCGCCTTGCACTTTCGAGTGGTGCTAGACGAAGGACGCACCCCCTTGCCATCGGGCATCGGTTCGGTGAACCCATGGATTCCATGTTTATAGGCCCGTTTTCCGGTCCCGATCGAATTCCAGAGCATTGGGCTGAGGATGGGTTTTAGCGTAGCGAGATTGCCCCGGGCTCCCCGATCCAAAAATCTCCGCATGTTCGGCATTGCCCCCTCGGCGAGGTATTTGTCGATGAGTTTCCAGTCGGCGGCGTCCCACCCGATCAATAGGACGCGTTTGGCGAGGCGTTTTGGTTCGATCATCCGTCGATCTGATTGAAAAACGAGAGGGTGTTGACTGATAATCGCCACACCGTGTGAATGATCCGGCTAGGTTATGAATGTTATCAGGCAGGGGAACAAGATAAGTGATTTCCCAGGGACTTTCAAATTAGATTTCTTCTTCGATACGGAAAAAGAGATCAGGCTCCTCTGTCAGAGGTTCAAACAAGGTGAAAGTCACTGTGATGTGATCTGAATCTTCGGGATTCTCGTCATCGGCTGCGGTGATTCCGTCATCCAGATCCTGATTCCAGTCGCTCATGTCGGTCGAGTATTTGAGGATGTAGGATGTGGCGGTAGTTTTCCGCCAGGTCACGGTCACCGTGTTGGCATCTGTGTCGTGTTCAAATTGTGTGATGGCCAGTGGTGCAGGGGCCGAAGAGCTGGGAGGAGCGGATGCGGCCTCGGGGGTGTCATTGTAGCCAAAGGCGTGAAGCGTTGCGGTATTTAGGGCGTCATTGTAAGTGATGTCGGCCCAGCCGTAGTGGGTGGCATCGTCGAGCTTGAAACGAATTCCAACAAATCCCCGCGTGCCCTCCGGGTTCCAGTTGTTCAAGTTCGCATAGTTGCCAATCGAAGCAGAGTCGGCGTTCCCGTCGAATGTTTGGTTCTCACCGATTTGGGCGCCGGCTGCAAGCAGGATGGCGTCTGACCCAACACCTACGAAGGCGCCGAATGTACTTGAGGCAGGGGTGTAGATATAAGCTCCGCCACCTCGATCCGCAGCGTAATTGCCGATCAAACGCATCGAGCCCGGAGTTGCGTTTCCATTGTCGATGGCGGCGCTGGCGGTTTCGCCAGTTACCATGTTGAACAGAAGACCAGGATCATCCCCGACTACGATGTCGGGAATATCCCAAATCACCTCGGCAGCCCCGGCTATATCTGCCACCGAGGCGGTCGCTGCGGCAACAGCCGAGTAGGCACCGAGTCGTTTTGCTAAATCGAAACCGTTGCAGGATGCTACTTGGTGCTTTTTCATTTGGATCATTGATGGCTTCGCATAAAAAAGTGCAAGTGTTGGCTGCTACTAACTCTGATGATAGCTAGAAGTTATCGTATAGGTGTTTGGTTGTCTAGATATTGATACGACAATCACACTCCCTCCGGAGAAGAATATGGGATGCCCCGAATCGAGCAGTATCGAGAATCCCGGTATAGAATGCTTGATTTGGAATATAGCGATTACGAAGAAGAGATTCGAAATCAACTTGGTAGGATGCCTAACGAGAAATTATTTGATTTCGACAGAGATATTGTGAGTTTTGCGATGAATTATTGGGCGCAGGCTGTCAAGGAATTGGGGAGTGGCACCCAATTGGCGGAGTTGTTGTTTAAGATCATTGTTGTGATTTGGACGCGAGATCGGTCAGTGCGAAAATTTCATTAGAAATGGTCTTGGTAAATTGGGGAAATAGGGTGAGAGGACCGAGGGAAAAGGGATTTAGCTTTCAGTCGCTGGCTGATCGGCTTAACACGGTCTCGTAATGGCGAAGAAACCTGTAGTTTTGATTATTCGTGACGGTTGGGGTGTAAATCCAGGTGGTAAGAAAACGGCGAAGAGAGACGGCAATGCTGTTGAGCTGGCAGCCACTCCGTTTCATGACGAGATGGAGAAATGTTACCCGAAAGGTTCGCTCTCGGCGTCCGGACTGGATGTGGGGCTTCCTGACGGGCAGATGGGAAACTCTGAAGTGGGGCATTTGAATCTTGGAGCGGGACGGATCGTTTATCAGGATCTGACGCGGATTAATAAGGCGATCGAGGAGGATACTCTGAAGGACGTCAAAACTCTTAAAGCCGCCTTCAAGAGCGCGAAAGGAAAGCGGGTTCACTTTATCGGATTGGTTTCCGATGGTGGAGTGCACAGTCACCAAGACCAATTGATTGCCTTAGCCAAAGCGGCGCGCGAAAGCGGCTGCGAGGACATGATGGTGCATGCCATCACCGATGGACGGGACACTTCGCCTACCGGCGGACAGGGGTATGTGAGTTATGTCGAGGATGAATTGGCGAAGTATAATGCCCGCATCGCCACCGTGATCGGACGTTACTATGCGATGGACCGTGATCGTCGCTGGGAGCGGACGAAGTTGGCCTGGGATGCCATCGTTTGGGGAAAAGGAGAGAAGCACGATATTTTGGCCAGCGAGGCGATTGCGCAAAAATACTCCCAAGATAAGACCGACGAATTCCTCATGCCGATGATTTTCTTCAGTCATGAGCAAAAGCGTGTGCGTGATGAGGATGTTGTGATAATCTTCAATTTCAGGGCTGATCGGGCTCGTCAACTTTGCGAAGTATTCCTGACTCGTCCGACCTTTAAGGAGTTCAAGGCGGGTCGTCGTCCCAAAGTGAAGTTTTTGACGCTGACTGAATATGATGAGACTTACGACTGTCCGGTGGTATTCCCGTCGGAAACGATCAAGATGACGCTCGGTGAAGCGGTGTCGAAAGCAGGCAAGACTCAGCTGCGAATTGCGGAAACTGAGAAATACCCGCACGTGTCGTATTTCTTTAACGGCGGCGTGGAGGAAAATTATCAGGGAGAGGATCGCAAGGTCGTCCCTTCGCCCAAGGATGTCGCTACTTATGACCTCAAGCCGGAGATGAGTTCGGAAGAGGTTGAGGACTACGTGGTGAAACATTTGAAGGATTACGATCTGGTCATTATCAACTTCGCCAATCCCGATATGGTGGGACACACCGGCGTGGTGGAAGCTGCCAAGAAAGCAGTGACGCGGATCGATGAAGCAGTGAAGGCGGTGACCGAGGAGGCGCTGCGTTTGGGAGGAAAGCTTCTCATCACGGCGGATCACGGAAATTGCGAATTCATGCGCAATGCCGATGGTTCGCCTCACACCGCGCACACCACTAATCTGGTGCATCTTTGGTATGTTGCGGAAGATGCCAAGCAGCGGAATGTCGCGAGTGGTATTCTTGCGGATGTCGCTCCAACTCTTCTTGATATGCTTGGGGTCAAGGCTCCCAAGGAGATGACCGGGAAGAGTCTGCTGAGGTAGACTTAACGGCGGCTGCCCCGGGTCCATCGGACGACGCGATCGTTTTCAAAATCGACTCGGGCCGAGGGATAGGGGACGTAGTTGACGCCCAGTCGCAGGCCGCTTCCGTAGTATCCGTAGTTGTAGTGGCGGCGGCCGCGGAGTTGTCCGTATCCCAAGCCTCCGAAAAAGGACTGGGTGTAAATAGGACGGTAGTTGCGGTAGATCCATTGCTCAGTACGAGCGCTGCCGTTTTGACCATAATTTCTGGCGGCTGGTTCTCCCCAAGCGAGCCAGACGGAGGATTTGGACATGCCGCTTTCGATTTGGCCGGTTTTGACCATAAGTTGTTCACGAGCGTCGAGTGGGTCGTAGAATTGAGGGTTCTTGCTGATGCGTCCGTCAGGCGTGCCGCTGGTGTGCGTGCAGCTCAAGGCGAAAAAAGCGACGAAGAAAAGTAGGAGAAGAAATCTCATAAATAATCCAGAGATGTTAGGAGCGATTTCGCGAGGACGCAAATAGAATGGGGAGGTGATTTTGGTTTAAATCGTGACTGGATTTGTGTTTTTGAAATGTATTCGCAGGGCAAACATAAATTCCCTGGGATTTGAGGCCAAGGGAGTGAAGTTTACTCCTGGATGGTCGATTAGTTACTATTTCATTCCCATCCTGAATCTATTCAAGCCCTCGCGGGCGATGAAGGAGATTCTGCAAATTAGAAGAGATCCCAGGGGTTGGTTTTATCAACCAGGTGGTCAATCGCTGGGTTTGTGGTGTGCCGTGTGGCTTCTTTCAGGAGTTATGGCCCGGATTTCAACTAAAGCCTGCATGAAGGTGGAGAGTATTACCGATTATCAGGCAGCATCAAACCTTTCGATCATGAATGAGGGTGTTTCGATCGTTCTTATCATCGTGGCCGGAATCCTTGTGAATACGATTGCGAGCAACCAGGAGAACTTGGTGAGAAAAGGGGAAGGGGAATGAACATTCCTCATTTCAATTGATTGCTTCACGGCTGTATTTAGAGCACTGTCAAGGCGATGCGTTTTGCGGTTCTAGGAAGTGGTAGCGGTGGAAATTCGACCGTGGTGGAAAGCGAGGGGAAATACCTTCTCGTCGACGCCGGACTGAGCGCAAAGCAGCTGGGATTGCGTCTGGAGGCGCTGGGAGTGAGCCCGAAGCAGCTAATCGGGATATTATTGACGCATGAACATGGTGATCATGTTCGGGGGCTGGATGTCTTTTTGCAGAAATGGCGGGTGCCGATTGTGGCGAGCGTGATGACCGTACGGGTGGTTCAAGAGGGGCTGAAGCAACAAGCTGAATGGGTCGCTTTCGAGGGCGGACAGCAATTTTCGTGGGAAGGATTTGAGATCGGGACCTTTCCGCTGCCACATGATGCGGTGGAACCGGTTGGATATGTCATTTCTAAGGGAGAGCGCCGGGTCGGCGTGGCGACGGATTTAGGGCATGTTGATGCGCAGGTCTTTCAGGCGCTGAAAGGAGTCGAAGGCCTGGTACTGGAAGCTAATTATGACTGGGAGATGTTGGAGGCTGACACCAAGCGGCCTTTTAGCATAAAACAGCGGATTTCCTCACAGCATGGGCATTTGTCGAATGATCAAGCGGCTGATTTAATTACTGAATTGGTTCCCCAGGGCTTGAAACGTGTGGTGCTGGGCCATCTGAGCAGCGATTGTAATTGTCCGGTGAGGGCTTGTGAGGTCGTAAGGGAAAGGATTTCCGGTAATGAGCTCAAGATCTGTGCCGCAAGCCAAAACGAGGTAACGTCCTGGCAGTCACTGGAGCCCGAGATAGATCCGGCATTTTACGGAGAGTTGTTCGGAGGTTAGATTCAGGGTTGCCAGCGTCGTGATGATGAGCAAACTACGCGCCGAGTGAATCAGGTTTCCGTCAAGCCAAGTGCAGAGGAGTTTGCAGAGTTATCACAGGCTGGAAATGTCGTGCCTGTGTATGCCCAGCTTGCTGCTGACTTCGAGACTCCGGTCTCGGCCTTCCTGAAACTCCGCGATGGCAAAAATGCCTTTCTCTTTGAGAGCGCGGAAAGCACAGATGCCAGCGGACGATGGTCCATCGTGGGAAGCCAGCCGCGCTGGGTATTCACCTCTCGGGGGAACAAAGTCACCATCGAGCGTGGTGGCCAGGTGGAGACGCGTGAACGTGAGGGTGATGTCCTTGATGAATTACAGCGTCTCATGGAAGGATATAGTCCCGTGACTCATGGCAATGCCCCACCTTTCTTCGGCGGAGCGGTGGGCTATGTGGGTTACGATGCGGTGCAGCAATTCGAGCCCACGGTTTCGCAAACTCCGGGGGACGACTTGGGTCTGCCGGAATCGATTTTCTTTCTCGCGGATACTCTCGTTGTTTTTGATCACAAGTTGCGTCGACTTCTCTTGATTGCCAATGCCATACTTGATGAAGCGGATTCGCCGGAGGAAGCTTATGCTGCAGCCCGGGTTCGGATCGAAGCGGTAGTCGAGATGCTGGATCGTCCGATGCATATGTCTCCTCTCAATGGTCTGGCTGATATCAAATCTCCCGAACCGCGGAGCAATACGACCCAGGAGGAATACGAGGGCATGGTGGTGCAGGCCAAGGAATACATCACGGCCGGTGATGCGTTCCAAATTGTGCTGAGCCAGAGATTCGAGGCAGATTTTGATGGAGCGCCGATTGATCTGTATCGCGCATTGCGGCACATCAATCCATCACCTTACATGTTCGTCTATGAAACGCCTGACTTTTCGCTCGTGGGAAGTTCGCCGGAAGTCCACGTGCGGGCCATCGATGGTCGGATTGATATTCGTCCTATTGCCGGAACGCGTTGGAGAGGGAAGACCAAAGAGGAAGACGATGCGCTTGCTGCCGAACTTCTCGCCGACGAAAAAGAATGCGCGGAGCATGTTATGTTAATTGATCTCGCTCGCAATGACGTGGGACGTATTTCCGAACATGGCTCGGTATCGGTCGATGATCAGATGATCGTGGAACGATACAGTCACGTAATGCACATCGTTTCCAATGTCAGCGGAAAGCTCTCGCCCGAGCATAATTCCTACGATGTGCTGCGTTCAACCTTCCCGGCCGGGACGGTGAGCGGTGCGCCCAAGATTCGCGCGATGCAGATCATCAACTCGCTCGAAAAAAATAAACGCGGCTCCTACTCGGGAGCGGTGGGCTATTTTGGTTGGGATGGGAATCACGACTCCTGTATCGCGTTACGGACCTGTCTTGTGAAAGGCGATAAGGTGTATGTCCAAGCCGGTGCCGGTGTCGTTGCCGACAGTGTTCCTACCTACGAATACAACGAAACCGTCAACAAGGCTGCTGCCATGATGCGGGCAGTTGGATTGGCCAAAACCCTCGCTCCGAAAGAATGAAGGCAATCTTGAGACATCGCGAGTTGCATCAGATGACCCGCTCCATGGATATTCCGGAGAATGTCAGGATTGAGACTTTACTCCGAAACGAGAATCTTAGCGTCACCAACGCGCCCATCTTGGAGTTCTTTCCAAGTCTCTGTGTCCTTAATGGCGAGGAATTCTCCAATGGGATAAAGCTTTTTTCCGAACACAATGAAAGAATGGGCAAGGGTGCGAAGGTTCAGGTAAGGCGCTCTTCCTGTGGCGAAATGAACCCCGGTAATTTTGATGTATATTTTAGCTGTCACGAGCCTATTAACCAGTCAATGCCATGCTAGTCGTTATCGATAACTACGATTCGTTTACCTACAACCTGGTGCAGTATTTTGGTGAACTCGGAGCCCAGATGAAGGTCTTACGCAATGATGCCGTAACGGTGGATGAACTGCGGGATTTGAATCCTTCGCGAATCTGTATTTCACCCGGACCGTGTACGCCGAACGAAGCGGGTATTTCCTGTGATGTGATTAAAGCCTTTGGTGCTGAATTGCCGGTGTTTGGAGTGTGTTTAGGCCACCAATCGATTGGTCAGGTTTATGGCGGGGAAGTGGTGCGTGCGGAGACTCTGATGCACGGGAAGACTTCGCTGATTCATCACGAAGGCCAGAGTGTTTTCAAGGGCCTCGAGAATCCCTTTGAGGCGACGCGTTATCACTCGTTGGTCGTGAAGAAGGAGACGTTACCTGATTGCCTTGAAGTCACCGCTAAGACTGAAGATGGCATCATCATGGGCCTCAAGCACAAGGATCTCAACGTCCACGGGGTGCAGTTTCACCCGGAGTCAATTCTGACGAACTCCGGAAAGCAGTTAATGAGGAACTTCCTAGACCTTTAGTCGTTGGTGCGGACAGCGGCGGTGCCGATGACGTCGTCTGATGAGGAAGAGTGGACCTCGAATTCGTTGGAGTCTTTAAATTTGCGCAGGCGATAGCCAAGGGCTATGTCCTGCCCGCTTTCCAAGGTGGCGACCGAGGTGATCCATCCGGCTTTTTTCCCATCAACGATGAGTCGGGCGTTGGTGGGGATGAGCGGCTTGTCGAGAGTGAGTCGGACGAGGTGTTTGTTTGTTTTTCCGGCGCGCTTCATGCGGGAGATAACTTCCTGCCCGGTGTAGCATCCCTTGGTGTAGGAGATGGCAGTCTCTTCCAGTCCGGCGTCGGGTGGAAGGAGGCCGGGGAAGAGTTCGTTGGGCCACTTTGGGATTCCTTCAAGGATGCGTCGGGTCTCATTGAGGCAGAGAGTGTATGCGGAGTCCTCTTCGCTTTCGTCGATGAGTTCCACGTCGTCGGCGATGAGGTATTTGTCGAGGCGCGCCATGAGTTTGGCGGCTAGTTCGTAGGGGCCTTCGACGATAAAGTCATCGCCCTCTTTGTGAACTTGCACAAAGAGTTCGAGTTGGCCTTTGGCATTGAGAAGGCAGGCATCGATCATTTCCTCCTCCGTGGCGAGGGTGACATCGTTGGAGAGTTGGCCGTTGAGGTAGCGTTCGGCATCGGGGCCTTGGACGCGGATACGGCTGCAGGACTTTTCGACAGGTTCGTCGAGGTCGGCGTCGAGAGTGTGGTGTTGGCGGGCGGTGGCGGAAAAGTCTTCCGAGGCATCGCGCATTTCCGCTTCAAAGAGATTGTTCCAGGTAATCTGGTTGCCATTGGCAGTAACTCCGGCGGCATCGGCGAGTTGCAGAGCGTAGAGGGTATCCTTGGCCATGTTCTCGGTGGAGAAATGCGGGGTGAAATCGCTTTCAAGGAGCGTTGGGATTTTCATCCCCATTACGGGGGCATAGCAACCGTTCAGCTGGGCCGCCTTGTGCCAGTCGCGGGGATCGACTCCGTGACGGCGGGAGATTTCGAGTGCCTCTGTTAGCGCCTGCATTGCGGAGGCCGTGACTAGATTTGTTGTGATTTTGACGACTGTGGCAGCGGGAGGGGGCCCCATGAAGAGGATTTCCTTTGATGTGATTCCTAGGAGTTCGCGGTGTTGCTCGAGGATTTCGGGTTTGCCGGAAACGTAGTAGACGAGATTGCCTCCAGCGGCGGCGTCGCGCGAGCCAGTGAAAGGAGCATCGAGGAATTGGCAACCCGTTTCCTGGCATTGTTGATCAAGCCAGACCGTGGTATCGGGATCAATGGTGGAATGGTTGATGACGGCTGTACCCTCGGTCAGCTCGGGAAGGATGTTTGTGAAGAGCTCTCGTACGGCGGTGTCATCGCGGAGGTAGGAAATAATGACGTCGCTTTTACGAGCAGCCTCGACGGGATCGTCGACCGATTCGGGACGATCCTTGGGCGTTCGGTTCCAGGTCCTGAGAGAATGTCCGGCGGCGATGAGTTGGTCTGCGCTGCGGGAGCCGATGATGCCGAGTCCGAGAAGAAGAGTCATGAATAAGAGAATTTATTTTCGAGCGATTTCGGCAAGCTGTTTGGCCACGCCGGAAATTTCTGTGACCTCTTCTACCGTTGGATTTTTTCGAGGCGTGAGGGTCATGGCATTGCGGAGACCTTGGAGGAGGATGCGCATTTTGAGGATGTGCGCTTGCTCACTGATTTTTGGGTTTAGGGAGCCGATGGACTCGGCATAGTAGTCAGCGACATCTTCGCGGAAGAGGATTTTGGCCTTATCGGGGGTGAATTTTGCCTCTACGGCACTGGATGATGCTTCGAGAGCCTGAAGCCAACCTCCGAGAGAGATCAGGATTGAGAGATCGGGATCGCGGAGGCCGATGAGCTCTCGTTCGACATCGCGCTGGGTGGCGGCGAGGGCTTTTTTGAGCTCCGGGAGATTCTTGGCTTTTGCGTGGTCCAGAAGGGCTGCAGCATGGCGTTTGATGCGATGTCCGGCACCGAGGGCCTTGGCGTAGCGAGAGAGATGCGACGCAATGTTGGGGACATCGTCGGAATTTCCGGTTTGCACGGCGATGAAGCCGTCGGCGATCAGAGTTCCCAGGCGGAGGGCAAGGCGGGAGCGGTCGAGGGGAAGAA
>Ga0160423_10002264_pt1 | contig 16131 bp, 22 predicted proteins | sample CRUFie14St8metaG_FD_108191 | JGI IMG/M metagenome (GOLD analysis project Ga0160423, IMG submission 108191) | Marine microbial communities from the Costa Rica Dome - CRUD Field 142mm St8 metaG | ecosystem: Environmental > Aquatic > Marine > Oceanic > Photic zone | place: Costa Rica: the Eastern... | reverse complement strand
TCTATTTATGTATTATAATTTTTCAAAAATTGAAAATAATTTTGTTCCACATTTTACCACAATTTTACCACATTTTTTTAGATGAAGATTTCAAAAAGTATTTCTGTAAAAATTTTAACAATCAGGAACTTTTTTTTTAATAAAAATTTATGTGGTAAAAATTCAGTTAAATTCAGTCGTGTTAGATGTAGGTAAAACGCATTTTTTTCAAAAATATTCATTCCTTTATGTCTAGCTAAAAAAAAATTCAGTCGAGCGTTTTTTGAAAAAAGTTCAATTTTCAACAAAAAGTATATCTATTTATGTATTGTAATTTTTCAAAAAATGAAAATAATTTTGTTCCACATTTTACCACAATTTTACCACATTTTTTTAGATGAAGATTTGAAAAAGTATTTCTGTAAAAATTTTAACAATCAGAAACTTTTTTTTTAATAAAAATTTATGTGGTAAAAATTCAGTTAAATTCAGTTGTGTTAGATGTAGGTAAAACTAACTTTTTCAAAAAATATTCATTCCTTTATGTCTAGCTAAAAAAAAATTCAGTCGAGCGTTTTTTGAAAAAAGTTCATTTTTCAACAAAAAGTATATCTGTTTATCTATTGTATTTTTTCAAAAAATGAAAATAATTTTGTTCCACATTTTACCACAATTTTACCACATTTTTTTAATGAATATTTCAAAAAGTATTTCTGTAAAAATTTTAACAATCAGGAACTTTTTTTTTAATAAAAAATTATGTGGTAAAAATTCAGTTAAATTCAGTCGTGTTAGATGTAGGTAAAACGTACTTTTTCAAAAAATATTCATTCCTTTATGTCTAGCTAAAAAAAAATTCAGTCGAGCGTTTTCTGAAAAAAGTTCAATTTTCAACAAAAAGTATATCTATTTATGTATTGTAATTTTTCAAAAAATGAAAATAATTTTGTTCCACATTTTACCACAATTTTACCACATTTTTTAAATGAATATTCAACAAATTTTCTAACGGAAATTATATTCTAACGGAAATTATATTCTAACGGAAATAATATTTTAACTAAAAAATTAAAATTATATTTTTTTATATTTTAACTTAAATTTCATATTTGAAACTTCCATACATTCATCATATGGATTAGAAGTACAATAATCAAATCTTAAACAAGATTGATTATAATTATTAAAAATTGCCTTAATCATTCTCTTTTTTATATATTTATTATACATTTTTTCATAATTATTTATAATAATATTATCAATATTTAATTGTATTTCTTTTGGTAAATTATCATATATATACATAAATAATATAGTTAAATTAAATTATATAATGTTTTATTTTAAATATTTTTAAAATAATTAAATATTAATTTTTATATACTATATTATTTGATTCTATAAGACAATTAATATTATGATTATTTATTATTATCTTTATTAATAAACAAATTATTTTAAAAAGTAATAGTAGTAAAAATACTTAAAATTTAAATATTTTAATATTATAAATGGAGCATATTTGTTTTTTTTGTAATTATAAAACAAAAAGATATAGTAATCTTAAATCACATGTTATGAAAAAAAATAAATGTTCTTTATTATTAAAAAATATAACAATTACAAGTATGGATGATTACTATAAATTAATAAATATATCTAATAAAAAATTTGATGAATCAAATAAAAATATAATAAATTGTTTTAATTGTAAATTTTGTAATAAATATTTTTCAAGAAAAGATAGTTTATCAAGACACGTTAAAAATTGTAAACATAAACATGATATAATTTTATCTGATAACAATTATAAAAATAATAACACAATAAATAATACATTTAATATATTAGTTTGTAATTATGGTAGTGAAGATAGAAGTTTATTAACACGAGAATTTTTAATAAAATTATTAAATTCACCATATTCTGCTGCTACAAAAATGATAGAAATGTTACATTTTAATAAAGATTATCCTGAAAATATGAATATACGTTTATCAAATAAAGATAATGATAAATCACAATTAATTGAAAATGGGAAATGGGTAACTTATGAAAAAGAATTGCTTATAAATAGAATGATAGATGACAATTTATATTATTTAGATATGTTCTATGAAGAAGAAATAGAAAAAGGTTCAATAGAAAGAATACCTAAATATGAAGATTTTTCTAAATTATATCATGAAATAATGGATAAAGATTTAACTAATGAATTAATTAGTAAAATGGATAATAGGTTAAATGATTTAATGGAAGAACACAGACAATATTTGATGATAAATAATATATAAAATTTAATTATAATACTTTAAATATTTTTTTAAATATTTAATATATTTATATTTATAAAATCCACCTTGTTGAATTTTTGATAACATATTTTTACTAAGTTGTTCTAATTTTTGTTTATAATCATTTATTTCTTTTTCTTTATTATCTAATTGTATAGATAATTCCATAATTTCGTCAGTAAGAGTTCTTTGTGTAGTTGTAATATGTTCATTTATAGAATCATTTAAATTATCAAGTTCATTTTGTTTATTTATTAATTTTTTATTACAATCATTTAAATCTTCTTCAAGATTTTGTATAGTTTCTTCTAATTGATTAAATTGATTATTTATAGAATCTCTTATTCTATTTTCTTCTTCTTGTAATTGTTTATTTTTTTGTTCTAATTCATTTTTTATTCTATTATGGCGTTCAAGTTGATTATTATAAGCTCTACCTTGTACAATATTCATTTTTTCATAAATATCTTTTTTAGATGTAGAAATATAGTATTTTAATTTATGTTCTATGTATTGACTACGATATAATAATTCTAATTTATTAGGATTATTATTTAAAGATTCAATTTTATTTTTTATATTTATAATTTCATTATCTAAATCTTTTTCAATTTTATTTAAACTATCTAATTTTATTCTTAAATCATCATTATTTTGTTGAGAATTAATTAATGTTTCAAAATTTTTAGTAAAGTCATCTAATTCTTTATTTAATGTAGTATATAATTCATCATTAAATTGATTATTTATATTTATATTTTCTAATTGTTGATTTAAATTTTGAATTTGATTTTGTAATTGACTTATTATTTCTTCTTGTCTTTTTTTTTCAACTTTACCACTATCTATTCCTTTTGAAATAAGATCTTTACGTTGTTGTTCTAGTTCATTTTTATGTTGTTCTATTTGTTGTTTTATTTCTTGATTTAAATCTTGAATTTGATTTTGTAACGTTGATTTTTCATTATCAAATTGTAATTTTAATTCTCTTCCTTCATTTTCTAAATCAGTTAATTGTTTTTGTAATTGACTTATTATTTCTTCTTGTTTTTTTTTTTCAATTTTAGTATTAGTTATTTCTAATTCTCTTAGTTCTTTATGTTGTTGTATTTTTTCTTTTAATTGTTTTTCTAAACTTATTTCAATTAATTTTATAGATTTATTTTGTTTTTCAAGTTCATTTATTTTTGTTTGTAATATAATTTTTTCTTTTTTAAGTTTTTCAATTTCTAACTTAGTATTTTCTTGATTATTTTGTTTATTATCTAATGGTTTATTATTTAATGATTTATTGTTAAGTGGTTTATTACTCATTTGTGTTCTATTTTTAAATTGACTCTCTAATATTCCATATTTTAGTAATTGATTAAAACGTTTCATTATATATTATAACTTTAAAAAAAAATATATAAATATTATTTATAAATATTATTTAATTGATTATTAACTTTTATGAAAGTACATCTTTTTGATAATTCTTTTAAACATCTAGCTCCAACGTAAGTAAGTGTTGAACGAATACCTCCTAATAAATCTAATAAAGTATCATTTACACTACCTTTTAGAGGTATTTTTACAGTTTTACCTTCTGATGAACGATAATTTGATACACCACCAGCATATTTATTCATAGCAGTATCAGATGACATACCATAAAATAATTTATATTTTTTTCCATTTTCTTCAATAATATCTCCACTTGATTCAATATGACCACTAAAATATCCACCACTCATAATAAAGTCAGCACCTGCTCCAAATGCTTTAGAAAAATCACCAGGAACAGTACAACCTCCATCAGACATAATTAAACCACCTAAACCATGTGCAGCATCAGCACATTCTAATATACAAGATAATTGTGGATAACCAATTCCAGTTTGCTTTCTTGTAGTACAAACACTACCAGGACCAATACCAACTTTAACAACATCAGCACCAGCTAATATAAGTTGTTCTGTCATTTCTGATGTAACAACATTTCCAGCAAAAATAATTTTATCAGGAAATTCTTCTCTAAAAATTCTTATTTTATCTACAAATTTTTCAGAATAACCATTAGCTACATCAATACATATCATTTTTATAGATGGATATAAATGCATAATTAATTTATTTTTTTCAAAGTCAGTATCACTTATTCCTGTTGATAATGATAAATAATTAAAATTAATAAATTCATCATTTGTAGTCATAAAATTTGTCCATTCTTCAATAGAATAATGTTTATGAATACAAGTAATAATTCTATGTTTTTGACATTCTAAAAACATTTCAAATGTACCTGTTGTATCCATATTTGATACAACTATTGGAACACCTAACCATTCAATATTTGAATGTTTACTTTTAAATAAACGGTTTAAATCAACTTCTGAACGACTTGAAATTGTACTTCTTTTTGGTTTAATTAATACATCTGAAAAATCTAATTTTGTATCTTCTTCTATTTTTACCATAATGTTTAATATTATTATTTATTTTATATATACTTTATTTATAATAATTAAAAATTAATTATCTAATAATTTAGATGACTTTAAATTTTATCTAAATATATGTATGTGAAAAACTGATTTATTATTATTAAATATTAAAGATGCCAACACAAACAAGAGTAACAAAAACAGAAGTAACACAACAAATTTTTGATGATTTAGCAAGAACAAATTCAGAAGTTTATATGATTCATTTAAGTTCTATTGGTAGAGGATTAGAAGAAACTATTAGAAATTATTTAGTTTGTGGTAGAGTTTTAAATATGAATAATCAAGTTTTTACAAGACAAAATATGAGAAATCTTATTGAAACTAATTAAACTAAAAAAAATTTTGAAATAAAAAAAAACTGATTTTTTTTAATTTAATATAAAAAATGCCTTCATCAAAGTCAACCAACTACTTTTATGTTAATGATTCAGAATTTGAAGAGTATGAAAATAAAGAAGAAACAAATATTGTTGAAACAATTAGCAATTTAATTGCTAAAAGAATCAAAATTGAAGAAAAAGAATATTTTTCTGAAAAAGATAATTTTGAATTAGAAAATATTGAAAATAAACTTTACGAATTAGGATGGTATTAAATATTACTAAAATTGTGGATAAACTACAGGATGTTATCTTCTAAGTTTATTCATTTATTTCATTATAAACTATATTTTTTATAAATCCTAACATATCATTATTAAGTTGATTTTTTAAATAATTATAAAGTGCTTTATTACTTGCTTCATGTAGTTGTTTGATTCTATCAATTAATTGTTGAGGTGTTATATGATTATTAATTGCGTGTTGTATCATATTTATTTTGTGATCTACTAAAATTTTATCTCCAAATCTATGACCAACTTTTTTTCCTTCAGGTGTAATAATTGAATTAAATTCATCAAATCCTCCTGCCCATTCATAATAATTATCAGATGAAATCCCCATAAAATCAGGAACATGAATAAATTCTTCATTATTTTGAATTATTAAATCTAACATTCTTTGTAATAATTTCTCAAAATGTCTTTCAACCATTCTATCAGACACATCTAAAACACTAAGATTATGAGAAGCTTCATCATAAATTTGTTGTTTTAGACCTTGAATTATTGATTTAAATTCATGTTGAAATTGCATACCACCTAGTTGGTCTAATGAATGTAAATTAATTTTATTTATATCATAACGGTCATTTTCATATAATCCTTTTTGATAATTATTATTTTTTAATTTATTAAATATTAAGTAGTTAGAAATAATTCTTTTAGAAGATTTTTTTGATTTTCTTTTTAGTTTAGATTTTCTTGATTTTCCTTTTGATTTAGATTTTCTTAATTTTCCTTTTGATTTAGATTTTCTTGATTTTCTTGATTTTCTTTTTGGTTTAGACTTTTTTAATTTTCTTGAACGTCTTGATTTTTTAACTAAATTTTTTGATTTTACAGATTTTTTTCTACCAATCATAATATATTATATATAAATATTTTAAATATTATTAAATATTTTTATAATTTTCTAAACTAATTTTTCTTTGTAATTCATAATTTACTATTGGTTTAACGTAATTTATTTTTTTTAAATTATATTTAGTATAATTTTTATTCCAAGTATGAATATCTTTATTAAATACATTTTTTAATTCACTTACATATTTTTTAATATATTTACAATCTTCATCAAATTTTTTACTCTGTAACCATGGATTAAATAATCTTTGATTAAATGGTTTAGGATCTACTCCTACTGATGCTATCCACTGATGATTTCCATTGTTTATATATGGATCATAATCAATTAATTTTTTAGCAAAATATATTTCACTCCATTTATAATCCATATTTAATATTCTATTAAGAAAATTGCTTGTTATTAATCTGGTTCTATTATGCATATACCCTGTTTTATTTAATTCATTCATACCTGCATCTACAATAGGAAAACCTGTTTTTCCATTACACCATGCATCATATAATTCTTTATTAAAATCAAAATTTATATTTTGAAATTTTTTTTGAAAATATGTTCCATATAATAATTGTTGATTATAATAACCAATATATGTATAAAACTCTCGCCAAAATAATTGAGATATTAAATTATTATCTAATCCATATAAATCATATATTTTCCAATATACTTCTCTAACTGAAATACAACCAAATTTAATATAAGCTGATAATAAACTTGTATCATTATTTAATATATTTCTATTATCATTATATTTTGAATGATTTGAAATATTATTTAATTGTTTTAAACCATTTTCTCTATTTCCATGTATTTTTATATTATTATTAATTTTATAATCTATAATTTTTATAGAAAAATCAAATTCTATATTAGTTAAATTTTTAATATCTAAATATTTTGGTTTTTGAACATCAAATGTAAAAGCATAATTTTTAAAAGGTGTAAATACAGAATATGGTTTATTTTTTATTTTATTATAAGTACCAATCTTATTTAACAAATAATCTTCTTTTGAAATAAAATTTATATTATTTTTAGTACAAATTTCTTTAATTGAATTATCACGTTCAATAGCATATGGAGTATAATCCATATTACTTAAAATATTTTTAACATTTATTGTATTAATAATTTTGTTAATTATTTCTGTATTTGAACCATAAAAATAATGTAAACAAGAATTATTTTCACGTAACATTTTATCTAAATATTCTAATGATTCACACATAAATTGAATAGCATTATCAGATTTAAACTTATTATTATCTGTTACTTGTTCAGGAGTAAATATAAATATTGGAATTATATTTTTTAAATTATTAATTGCATAATTTAATGTAATATTATCTTCTAATCTTAAATCACGTCTAAATATAAACAAATTATATTCCATTTTTATATGTTATATAATTAAATCATTTTAAAGTGATTTATTATATTTATTATAATATTAATATGAATTTAAATGTTCATATTGAATTATTAATATCTGAACAATTAGAAGAAGAAGATAAAAAACTAAATATAATTAATGAATTAAATATTTATATAAAAGAAGTAAATGAATATTTGTTTGATAAATTACAAACATTAAAAGATTTAAATAATATGATTAAATATTTAAAATATACAAATAATAATATTAATAGAATATTAGAAAATAACATAACTAATAAAATTTTAAATAGAAAATATATTGAAGATAATATTATTAATAATTTAAAAATTAAAAAAGATAAAATTAATATTGAATTATTAAATTTACATAATAATAAAACACAAATCAAAAAAGAAATATCATATACTAAATTAGATTTAAAATATTTTAAAAATAAATATAAATTAATTAGTAAATTTTATTAAAATTTTTATTATTTATAATAATAATGAAAAATATATTATCATTAACACAAAATGCAGTAAAACAATTAAATCATATATCAAAACTAAATAAAATTAAATCTTTCGAATTATCTGTTAAAAATGCTGGATGTAATGGTTTAACTTATAACTTAGATAAATTTCAAAGAAATGAAAATAGAAAATATGATTTTTATGATAAAAATAATATAAAAATTTATGTTGAAAAGAAACAATTATTTTATTTATTAGGAACAAATATAGATTATACTACTGATTTAATGGGAACAAGATTTACATTTTCTAATCCACAAGCTGTATCAAAATGTGGTTGTGGAACTTCTTTTTCAATAAAAGATTATACATTTAAATTTTAAAAAAATTTATTTTTTATTATTATATTATGAATTATATTAAATATATTTTAATTGGTTTTATATTAGGAATTGCTTTTGCTTATATTTTTAAATTAAATTCTGATAATTATAATTATAAAAATTTTGTTATAAATAAATTAATTAGACAAACAGCACGATGGAGTTTAGCTTCATCACAAGATATAAGTCCAATTGTTAGTTTATTACACGCTAATTATGGAGCTGGTTTTTGGTGGGCTTTAAAAGATATTGCTTCTAATGATGATATACAAAAAAATATAAAAATAGATGTTAATTTATTTGAAAAAAATATTACTCAAATGCAAGATTATGCTACTAAACGTGTTACAGAAAATTGTCCTCAATTTCTAAATAATGTAAATAAATTTTTTGCTAAAATAGCTGGAAATAATTAATATTATTGTAATTAAATTATTTTAAATATTAATTATTTTTATTTTTATTTTTTGATAATTTATATATTTTTTCAATAAATTTATTATAACGATTTATATTTTTTTTAGTATGAAATTTAGGGGAAAATCTTTTTAATATTTTATTTTGTTCGATAAAAGGTCTAAAAATTTTTACAACATATTTTTCTTCATAATATTTTATACCAAATTTTTCAGTTTTTTTTAGATATTCATTAATAGATTCTTCAAAACTAACACAACCTACAATATTTGTTAATCTTTTAACAAGTTTTTGTTTATTAAATTTATTTGGATTTGTTAATTGTCTTTTATTAGATTTAATATTATGATAGTAAAATGTTTTTTTTTTTGGATTAATATAAACTTTCCAATTTTTTGGTAAAGTTTCCTGTATTTTATCTAATGGATGAATCCATGAACTTTTTTTAGTATCAATATTATAATAATATGTTTTATTTTTTCCAGGATCAAAATATGATTCATAATTTTTAGGTAATAATTCGTTTTGATGTGGTGTATCAGATTCATTTATCGTTTCTTTAATTGATTCTTTAATTAATTCTTTAATTGTTTCTTTATTTGTTGATTCATTAGTTGATTCTTTATTTGATTCTTTAGTTGATTCTTTAGTTGATTCTTTAGTTGATTCTTTAGTTGATTCTTTAGTTGATTCTTTAGTATTTATTTTATTTGTTTCTTCTTCTAATTTATCTTTATTAATTTTTTTATATATTTCTTTATCTTTTTTTGACATATTTTTCCATTCTTCACGTGCATCATCATAAGATAATCCTTCTGATTTTTTTTCTTTTAAAAAAATATGATATATAGTTAATCCACCTCCATCAATAATATTATTGTTAATATACATATTATAATTATATTATAATAAAATATAAAAAAAAATTAAATTTATAATTATTAATGAATAAAATTAAAAAAAAAATATGTAATCAAAAAAATTATTTTAAAATAAATGAAGATGTAGAAAAGATAATTATAAAAAAAGGAAATAAAAATATAATAAGAAATGATAAAATTTTAATAAATTATATTGCTTCTTTAATTGATAGTACAGGTGAAGACATATTTTACAATACTTATAATAAAAAACCTTATATTACTAATGTAGGATTAGAAAAAGATTTAGATATATTAAATATTGCTTTATTAAATATGAAAATAAATGAAATATCAGAATTTTATTTTTATAATTTAAATTATTTAAATCGTTTAAAAAAATTTAAATTTGAAAAAAACACAAAATTCAAATTTAAAATAGAAGTAATTAAATTAATAAAAAGAAATAGTAATAAAATTAAATTTAAATTCGTTAAAATTATTTAATATTTAATATAATCATAATTATAAATGAATCAATTAATTGAATTTATAAAAAATAATATAACTAATTTATTTACACAAATAGGTATGTTATTATATTCTGAATGTTATGATAGTAGTAATTCTTGTTTTATGATGCCAAAAAATATAATTTATACAATAAATAGTATATTAATTGTATTTTTAACAACAATATTTAATTATATACTAACATTTTTTAATAAAAAATTATTTTGCAAAGAAGAAAAAATAATTGAATCAGAAGATAAATTAATTAAAACAGATTTTGATAAAAAAGATAATTAAATAATTTATAAAAAAAAAATATATTATTAATATATATAATGTCTGATTATAAGAAGAAGTATTTGAAATATAAAACTAAATTAGAAAAACTACAAAATGGTGGATTAGCAGCAGTAGCACCTATTGGAGCTGCAATTGGAGATATGATGGGAAATCCATTAATGGCTATGTCTGTTCTTGGAAATAATGATTTTTGGAATGATGCAGGATTAAATAAATTAATGCATGCTCAATTAATTAGTCAAATGTTACCAGATTTAGTAAAATCTCCAAATATGTTCAATGCAGGTGAATTAGGTAATCAATTAATTTTATTAAATGGATTAATTGGTAATGGTGTAAAATATGAATTACCAGAATCAGCTTTTAAACAAATTATGTTAGGATTAGAAGTTCATCCATTAATTAATGGAAAACATGCTGATGAACACATTCATGAACATAAAGGTGTTCTTATGCAACATAAACATTTACATGAACATAAAAAAAATAAATATGGAGAAATTGGTTTAGCTCATGATCATGCTCACAGTCCTAATCAAGTTCATGAATTAACAATGATAACTCCTAATGGATATGGATTTTTAATGCACGTATTAGGTGAAAATTTCAGTGGTGGTGGTAAAAATAGAAAAGAAGTTGATTTCCTAAGTGCTATGTATATGATGAATTTAATTAATCCAAGAAATAGTAAAGGAACAGTACTTTCAAATGATTTATTAGAAAATATGTTATTATTAAATGCTTTTAATAATGGATTTAAAGGAGGTGGAAACGGATTACAAGATTTATTTAATTTTGATAAAATGTTTTCAGGATTTAATGGTCTTCCATTAATGTTAGCATTATTAGGAAATCAAAATAGTGAATTAGTTAATTTAGCTGCTGTTATGGGTGTTGGTAACTTATGGAAAAATCCACAAGGTAATGTTGAAACACCAGAACTTGAAACATTTTTAAGTTCTTTAATGCAATTAAAAATGTTTGATTTACTTAATGTAAGTAATCCTAATATGATGCATTTAATGTTAATGAGTGATAATATGAATCCATTTAAAAATGGTGAATTTAATGTTATGTTAGAACCATTAATGAAAGTTGGATTAGTTAAATCTTTAACAGGAAGTGTATTACCATTCAAATTTAATACTAATTTATTAAATTCATTAGAAACTTTAATGTTAATGAAAAATATGAATATGCAAGGAGGAGATAAAACATTAAATAATTTAAATAACTTATTTGAAACTATGGAATTAGCTGAAATAGCTAAAAATAATAAATCAAAATTTTCACCATATGTTGCTAAATTATTAAAAATGGGAAAACAACATTTCAATATGTTTTTAATAGATAATACATTAAATCAAATGGGTAAATTAAGAAAAGATGATGACGGTTTAATACAATCAGTAAAAGAATTATTTACACCAGGAGTAATGTTAGCTCAAACTAATATTATGAATGAACAAGAATATTTTAATACTGCTTTAATGAGTCATATGTTTGGATATGAACCATATCATAGACTTATTGATGATAATTTAGCAGGAAGATTTAAACTTGCTGAAATGATGTTTGGTAATCTATAAATTGAATTAATAAATTATTTTTTTTTTAAAAATATGGTATATAAAATTAAAATAATTAAATTAAATATAGAATATTATGGATTATATTTATTTAGGAGAACAATTAGTATATGTTTTAAGTTCAGGTTTGTTATCAGCTGCTGTTAGTGATACAAGCTCAACTATTTTAAGTATTATGAAAAATAATGTATACTATCCACAGTTAAATAATGTTTTAGAAGAAACAGATTTGTATGCAAAAATGAATGTTATACAAAAATTATTAGAAAATTTTCCAAAAGAATTAGAAAAAAATGATATTATTAAAACAACATTATCTAATATGCATGATATTATTATAAGTATTAATAATGAATTACAAAAAATAGATAATGAAATAAATTATCATGAAAATTATAGATATTTTTCAAAATGGAGAACACCACATTATAAATATAACTTAAAACAATTAAAAAAATATAAAAATATTTTAGATGAAAGATTTAATACATTAATTAAATTAATTAATATATTAGATAAAAATAAATCTAATTAATAATTATATGAGTATAGAAAATAATATATATGATATATTAATTATTATATTAGTAATTTTATTATTTTGTATAATAATTAAAGTTATACATAATAAAATTATATTATATAATCAAAATAAAGTTTATCAAAATATTCTAGATGAAATGAATAAAAAAAAAGAATTATTATTAAAAAAAATTGAAGAACAAAAAATATCAGAAAAAAAAGAAGAAATTAAAAGAACACATAGAAATTTAAATATAAACTTAGAAGAAAAAAAAGAAAGTTTTATAGATAAATTAAAAAGATATTATAATAACTTTTTTAAAACAAATTATAGAGGTATTCTTCATCAAATTACAAATTGTAACGAATGTGATAAAATATGGTGTAATAAAATTAAATTTTATCGTGTAGAAGATAATGTAGAAGATCATTATAAAATTGGAGTACCATTAAAAGATTATGGATGTGATAAAATATATGATAATATGGATATTGTACAAAATAGTAAAACAGGGTATTTGTATGTAGTAGAAGATATACCAATAAGTGAAAAAGAAGATAGAATAAATAAACATACACAAGATAAAAAAACAATTTATTTATTAGATAGTTGTAATCAATGTAATATTGATTGGTGTAATAATTTTGAAAAAAATGAATCACATGTTATTGATCATTATGAAATAGATAGTGATAAACCAAAATTATCTGATTTAGGATGTGATAATATAAATAAAACTTGGAAAAGTGTTAAAGATACAACTAATGATAAAATATATGTTTATCAATCAATTGGTAAATCAGAATCAGAAAAATATATTATTAATTTAATTAATGATTTAGAAAAAGATATTAAAAAAGAAAACGAACTAGAATATAAGTTTAATATTAATATTAAAAATAATAAAAAAACATTATTAGATTTATTATATAAAAAATTAAATAAAGAAAATATTGAAAATTTAGATAAAAAAATAGAAATATTAAATAATATAATTTATTCTAAAAAAGAACAACTCAAATTAGTCGAAGAAGAAAAATATGAAGAATCAGTTAAATTAGAAGAAAATATAAAAAAATTACATAAAGAATTAGGTAATCTTAAGTAATTAAAACCAACTTGATTTATCTTTTTTATTTATTTTCTCAATAAATAATTTTGACATTGTTTTATAATGATTCCATACATCTTTAAACTCTTTGTTTTTTTTTAAAAAATTAACCCAAATAGCATTATAAGTATTTTCATCATCTTCTAAATTTAAAGCATGTTGTACATTTTTTTTTATTTCTTCAATTATTTTTTTTTGTTCCAATGTATTACGTTGTTCATCTTCAATTTTTAATTTTAATTGTGCAATTTGATTTTTTAATTCTATATTTTGTTCTATATTTCCACCTTTTTTACTGTTATATTTTTTTGATTTTTTGTTTTTTTTTGATTTTCTTTTTAAAGATTTTCTTGATTTATTATATTTTCTTGATTTATTATATTTTCTTGATTTCATTATATTATAATATAATAAAAAAAGATAATAAAGAATCAAAAATTTAGATATATTATATATTACTGTGATTATTATCTATATCAATATTAGTATCTAATTTATTTTTTTTAAAATAATTTAAAAATTTTAATCCATAAAGATAAATAATTCTTGATGAATAATATAACATAAAAGGACTCATAACTATTAAATAATATATATATGTTATAGATTTATCTAAATCAGGAGCCATTACAGAAATAAAAAATAAAGTTACAAAAAACATTACTAATACTAATACACCATCACATAATTCAAAATTATTCATTATTAATTAAAGTTATTAATTCTTTAAATAATTATCTAAATATTGTTAAATGAAATAAATGATTTTATTATATTATAATAATAATGTCAATATTAGATTATTTTAAAAAAATAGAAAATAAAGATATAGAAAAATTAGAAATAAATAAAACAAATTTAATTAAAGAACAAGAAATAATAGAAGTATTTACAGATGGTTCATCATTTAATAATGGTAAAAAAAATGCTCAAGCTGGTTTTGGTGTATATTTTGGAGAAAATGATATTAGAAATATTTCAAAAAAAGTAATTAATAAACAAACAAATAATGTAGGAGAATTATTAGCAATTTATAATGCTTTATTAATCTTATCACGAGATAATAAATTAAATGATATAATAAAAATTTATACAGATTCTGAATATTGTTTAAAAATATTTCAAAGTCATTATAATAAATATAAAAAAATATGTAATCCGTGGATAATTAAATGGAAAATGAAAGATTTTAAAGATGTAAAAAATAAAGATATAATTAAAAATATTGATAAATTACTATTAAAATTTAATAATGTTGAATTTATTCATGTACGTAGTCATAAAATAGCTCCATTAGATATAACATCAAAAGAATATAGAATATGGTTTGGTAATAAACAAGCAGATATTTTAGCACAAAAAGGAGCTAAAAGTTAAATTTATTTAAAAATAAAATTAAAAATAAAATTATGGATAAATTATCAGATGATATTATAATATATATTTTAAATAAAATACAAGTTGAAACTAAAATAAAATATATTCCATTTAATGATGGTGAACAAAATAGAACAATATTTTATATGGATGATAATAAATTTAAATGTTGTAAATTATTTAATAATTTTTTTAATAAAAAAAAATTGAAAAGTTTTTTTAATTTATTTTAATTGTTTATTCAATTTTATTTATTCTATCTTGATGCCTTTCTTTTTCAAATTCTGTATCTCTAAATTTATTAATAAAACTTATACATTCTTCTAATGTATTTACTCTTGAACCTAATGCAATAATATTAGCATTATTATGTTTTTTTGCCATTTCAGCTGTAAATAAATCATGTATTAATGCACATCGTATTCCATCATATTTATTGGCAGAAATTGTCATACCAATACCTGTTCCACATATTAAAATACCAAAAGAATTTATTTTATATTTTAAATCTTTTTGAATATTATTACACATAATTTTAGAAATATCTGGATAATCTATTTTTTGTTCATTATAACAACCACAATCAATAATATTATTAAATTTTTGAAATTGATTAATTATTTCATTTTTATAATTAAATCCTGCGTGATCAGAACCAATGTATATTTTCATTATTATAATTTAAAAAAAAAACTTTAAATATTTATTGTCTACTCATAACTTTTTTAATTAATTTTTTACAACCTTTGCCATATTTAGAAATATCAATATCACTATAATCAGGAGCTTCATTATTTTCTATATTTTCTTTATTAATAAATGTACTAAAGTTAAAATTATATTTAATTAAAAACCATAAAAATGATAGTAAAATACTAAGATGTAAATTTTCTACTAAATTATAAGATACAGAAAAAGCAATAATAATTTGAACAATTGGATTTGTATATACTTTTAATTCACTACTTGTATA
>Ga0160423_10002263_pt1 | contig 16134 bp, 15 predicted proteins | sample CRUFie14St8metaG_FD_108191 | JGI IMG/M metagenome (GOLD analysis project Ga0160423, IMG submission 108191) | Marine microbial communities from the Costa Rica Dome - CRUD Field 142mm St8 metaG | ecosystem: Environmental > Aquatic > Marine > Oceanic > Photic zone | place: Costa Rica: the Eastern... | reverse complement strand
GTCTGTTAGATACGACTTTGGATTAGATAATTTGCAATTGATGGTGCCATTTTGTCGCACACCAGAAGAAGGTCAGATGGTGAAGAATTTGCTCGATGAACACAATATCGGGCCAAAATCCGGTACTGAACTCTTTGTCATGGTTGAATTACCTTCCAATGTTATTGAAGCGGAGAGATTCATGGATATGATGGATTTAGCTGGTGGATCAATTGGTTCCAATGACTTAGTGCAAACCGTCTATGCGGTTTCTCGTGATGATTTAGAAGGATATCAAAACCCCGTTGATGCTCGCTCTCCAGCGGTAAAATCAATGATTCGCGACATTGTAAGAAAATTCAATGCTCAGGGCTTGGAAATAGGAATTTGTGGGCAGGCTCCTTCTGACTTCCCAGACGAATTCCCGCCGTTTTTAATCGATTGTGGAATTACTAGCATCTCAGTTACGCCGGATACTGCGATTGCTGTAAGAGCGACAATTGCTCAGGCAGAGGAAGCGGCAAAAAAGACCTAACACACTTTCAGTTTTGGTCCAGGTGCAGTAAAACAGGTTGATTTGAAGAATAATGCAAACTAGTCTAGGCTGTACTGCATAACCTCGCAGTCGGTGCACTGGTCGACATTTTTCATACCAGTTCCTTGCAGTCGGCCACATCTGAGACAGTAACATGGGTTCCTGACTCGTACACGCAAATTCATGCTGTTCATGACCTTATGTTCGCACGTTAGGTTTTGAATGGTTGTTAATTCCTTGATGCAAATTCGTTGTACTGAGAGCAATAAAACTCTCCAAAAAAGTATCAAAAAATCACCTTTACTTCGCTCCTGACCTCCCAGATTGTGAGATTCACAGAGGAATCGTATCTTGCTACAAAACAAGCATTATACAATATTGAATGTAGAGGATTGTGTAAAACAAATCGTTGTGTGGTTGACGGAACAACATGGGGGTATTATTCATCGAAACAAATGTCAATTCAAATTTAATTCTGGACGGTATCGGCCATCCATTGGAGCTTCTTATCCGTTGGTTGGAAGATGCAAAAGTCGCGGGTGCAGACAAGCCTGATGCGATGAACATAGCCACTATTGGCAAAGAAGGCCAACCTCGGAATCGAATGGTGTTAATGCGACATGTAACACAGAGTGAGATCGGTTTTTTCACCAATCTTTCCAGCCCCAAGTCAAAGGAGATAATTGCCAATCCAAATGTTTCTGCTACACTTTGGTGGCCTAATATGGAGCGCCAAATACGCATTGAGGGGGTTGCGAGTCCCATGGATAGAGATATCGTTGAGGATTATTTCAAAACTCGTCCAAGAAATAGTCAGATAGCTGCATGGGCATCAAAGCAAAGCCAATCTCTGGAATCTATGCATGTGCTCAATGAAAGATTTCAGGAGGCAAAGAAAAGATTCGCAGGTGGCGATATACCAATTCCAGAATTTTGGGGGGGTTACACAATTTCAATCGATAGGATTGAGTTTTGGCTCGGTCAACCTTATCGCTTGCATGAGCGGATTGTTTTCACTAGAACTGAAAATGGCTGGAATATTTCTAGACTATTTCCATGAGTAATAGTAGCTATAATGTATGAAATTTAGAACAAATCAGCTTCCGTTATCGAAAAAAAACGGGAAAAACCTTTTTTTTTGTGTTGTGATAGATTTGGTTGATGAAACAAATGAGTCCTAGGCATAAGTATGGCACTTTTGTTTTCATTTTCGCCTCACTGGCATTCCTTCTTGCTATATTTTCAACCGGTGCAACATGGGCTAAGGTTGACGACGAATCAACTTCAACGATAGAGAGTGATGGCTTTTTTAGCAATATTACGATTAAGTTCGATTTGCAAGGAGATTTAGAACTCAGAGAAATGGTGTCAGAGATAGATGTAGAATTTTATATTGATGAGTTCGACGAACCTGTAGATGAGCAAACATACAAAGAATCGGAGTCTTATGAGGAACTTGCAGAAAAATCAGTAGGCGATGCTAGTGATACATTTGAGGACATGGATACTGCAGGGGCTTTCGCTCAGTGGATGATATGGATTGGTATAATTGCGATGTTTCTGACCGTAATTTTTTCTTTCTGCTCTTTAGCTCAAATAACTAACAGTCGCTTTACAACATATAGTGGAATGGTTGCGACATTGTTTTTGTTCTTCGCGCCAATTATTTGGTTTATACTCCTTCCTTCAGACGGGTCTTACACTAACTTAGATTTGGTTGATGAATATTCATTTTTTGAGCAGTCAGACCTAATGGCTAATTTCGATCCATCCCCCTCTACAGGACTATTTTTGTCTCTTCTTGCAGGTCTATCATCGCTTGCGATGATGTTGATGATTTATCGACACAATGTATCGGAAGTTGTTAATGAAAAGCCTCAATGGATCAACGCACTTTTCAATATGAAATTGAATGATGAGGAAAAAGTATCAGAACCTATCAACTTCAAAGAAAAGAAAGAGCAGGCAGGGCTCCTTCTTCAGAAATCTGTTACAGCTTACAAAAGCAGTAGAGTTATGCAAGCATTGTCGGTTCTTATCGTGCTTACTTTAATCTCAATCCCCCTCTACTCTATGTTATTCGAGGAGGAAGAAGAGGCTGACGCATATCAGAGGGACTTGGAGTACATCGTGGAAGAAGAAGGGTATTACGTGGCATGGATTCAGGATACTGTAGAACTTAGTGATGGAGAGACATTGAGTTTTTCCTTTACCGAAGAAGATTTCCCGACTGAAGCAAAAGATGGTAACATATTCTTGATTCGGTTTTATGTGGCTGTTCTTGATTCGGTACAACAGGATAATGAAGAAACAAGTGGGTTAGGTTGTGCAGCCAATCCTGGCCAAGATGCTCCAGATTCGGTTTCATTCGCATTCAACACTCCTGCTGGAAATGACAATGTCCAAATTCAATCAGATTATTTAGAGTACAAAGAATTTCTTGAATTCCCTGGTTATGGTCCCTACACTGGCTATACGGTCGCAGAGATAGAGGATATGTATGATGCCAGTGATGAAATCCAGGGCGATTATCAATTCCAATACACGGCAAATGCAGAGGCAGGTTCCTCGACATTCGAATGCGATAGGTCGGATTCTAGCGTCACAATAAATTACGTTGTTGAATTGCTTGACCTGCAAATTGAAGTGATTGAAATTAGTGACTAGAAGGTACATTAGGTTGTAATTTATTCTCATCGATATCTAAATTGCTTGAGCGTAGAAAAGCCTGATTTTCCTAAAGCGACATATAGACGATAGTCCAAGGGTAAACCATGAAGGGACGGTATTCTGCGATAACTATGGTCGCCGTTATGCTATTCACTATGGTTGGCGCGCCGCTTGTTGCGAGCCAAGATCCAATACAAGAAGAGAGTAGAATTGTCGAAGAAATTACTACTTCTGAACCTAGAGATTATCCTAACGGCTGGACTCACCGACCGGTGGTTGAAGTGTTCACTTCGCTATCCTGCTCTCCATGTATGTCTAATTCAGAACCGCAAGTCATTGCTATGCATGAGGCATTGAAAGCAGATAACTCGCAACCGTACACCATCGTTACTTTCCATCAAACAAATGGTGGTGACGGAGATGACCCGACTGCAAGTCAAGAAGCAAAGGACCGCTACAGTTACTATTCTCCAATCGGAACCCCTGATGGTGAAATTGATGGAGGATATATCCAAAGTCAAGACCTAATGTCTTCTGTGGAAGAGGCTGGACAACGTGATGTCGCACCTACAACTCTCAATGTTACACAAACCTACAATGGTGAAGGAGCATTCACAGTAACTGCGACATTGACGTATTTGGGAGAAGGTTTCAATCCAGATATTACAGATCCAACTGGAATTCCTCAAGACATAGCAGATGGAGATACCTTGGATTACGAAATACAGTTGTTCATGATTGAGCATGATGTATATGCATACTCTTCTCAACATGGTGGCATGGTGATAACTCCGATGGTATACAGAGGGAACGCTGGACAACCCGCAACTGGTAGTTTGGATGCTGGTGCAGAAGCAGTTGTCATGGCTGAATGGGCAATTCCTTCTGAAATTGAACATCCTAGCGGGCATGCAACCCCTGGAGTTCAACCATTAGATCCAATGGTAGTTCCAGGAAATATCGAAGTGGTTGCTGTAGTGTATGACCAGAACGATGAGTCAAAATCCTCCTCTCCCAATCCTAAGCAAGGATTAATTCGCGCAATAAATTCTGCAACACCTCGCTCAACCGCTTACGATGCGGAAAATGAAATGCCGACTGTAATGCAAATTGACGAGACAACCGAAGATGGTAATGCAAACATTATGGCGTTCTTTGATGATGAGGATGGAATTGGTACTGCTTCGGTATTCTACAATTATGAGAGTCCTAATTACACCGGCGAATGGTTTAGTCAGAAACTCGAAATTCAAGGCTCTGAAATCTGCGATGAAGAGGGCGTATGTTACGCATACGGTGATGCGACAGGAATTGGCTCTATACCTACAGTTGAAGGCAAAGCGATATTCTACCAGCTTGCCTTTGCGGATGGTAAGCAAAATTACAACACACATGAAGTCCAATCTTTCGCTGGTGGAGCGATAGCTGAATCCCCAACAGAAGAATTTAGTTTTGTTTTGATTGGTGTAATTAGTTTGATCGTCTTAGCCTGTGGAGCATTCACTGTCTGGGCTCGTATGCCTTACACAGGCACATACTTCGACTGAAGTTGGCGGTGAGAAATTGGCAAAAGACTCGAGCGGCGATACAGTTTACTCTAACTGGGATATGATCAAAGCGCGTGCTTCTGCAAACCCACAAATTGTCACCCTAGGCGTTGTGATGTTGCTGGTTGTTGCTATACTCGGATTTACCATGACGGGTGGTAGTTCAGCGGCTCCTGATTTTGAAGCTCAGTGGGTAGGCGGAGAAGACGATGGAGAGACGTTCGATTTATCTGACTTACAAGGAAAGGTGGTTGTCTTAGATTTGATGGCAACGACCTGCTCACCGTGCAAAGATATAGCAGACGACATGCTAATACCCTTGCATGAGAAGTACAAAGATGACCCCGGTGTTGTAATAATTTCATTGTCTGTAGGAGAAGATACACCTGAAGGATTACTTGCTTATGCAGAGGAAAATGATTATCCTTGGGCCCACGCCTTAGATATTAACAAAGAGGCTTTTGAGGCGTATAATGGGATCAAGATTCCTAAGGTTGTCATCATTGACCCATCTGGCGACTTAGTGTATGAAAAATCAAGTAATAGGATTCCGTTAGAGGAAGTAGAAGATACAGTTTCGTCAGCCAAGACCGGTCTAGCTGATACTGTTAATTTGCAATCAGGATCAATTTGGTTAATGGCGGTTGGAGCAGGAGTATTGTCGTTCTTCTCGCCCTGTTCATTCCCTCTTCTTCCGGGATATGTCTCGTTCTATTTGATGCGTAAGAAGGAGACCTCCGGTGGCTTGAATGAAAAAACCATGCGGACTGCCTTGCCTGCAGGTTTAGCAGCCTCTGCCGGAATTCTAACTATTTTCCTTGGTTTGGCGATTTTAGGAATATTCTTTTCCGAAGCTATTAGAGAAATGGTCCCAGTATTGATACCGATAACCGGCGTTGTGATTTTGATCATGGGTATCATAATGGTGGCAGATATTGATTTATCGAGGTATACACATCCCATCAAAGACAAATTCCGCGCAGTAGGTAGAAAATTGAAGCCAATTTTCGTCCCTCCCGTTGAAAAATTACTTTCAATTATTACGAGAAAACCGGTTAAGTTTGAGGAAAATGAAGACTCGGAAATGATGGGACAATACCTGTACGGACTTGGATATGGTGCGGCTTCAGCAGGCTGTACTGCTCCGGTTTTCATCGCCCTTTTGGTGGCATCTATGAGCTATACATTGTTCAACACTGTGTTGATATTCCTATTGTATGCAGTTACAACAGCTGCGCTCATGGTTACATTCACATTACTTGTTGCCGCTAGTCAAGATACTATCGTTAACAAAATGCGAGCCTCTACCGGATTGATAAAGAAAATTGGTGGAGCCGTATTATCAATTGTCGGGATTTATCTTGTCTATCAATACATTACTGTATGGGCTTGATTTTCCAGGATACAATTGGTACATGAAACCTCCATTGTATTCAAGTACCAAATGAGGCTCGTCAAACCATGAGGAAAACTCGAACAATTCTATTCACATTGATGCTGGCCACAGTTTCCTTAGCAGGATGCTTTGGAGAAAGCGATGATGATGAAGATGTTTCTGATTTGGATAAACTATCCTTTGAATATAGAGACGTAGTTGTCGAAGTAACTCACAACGGAGCAAGTTATGAATTTACAATTCAACTGAACTACACAGCCTCGCCAAAGCATGCTGAAAACTTCGGCATGCATGTAGAGGAAGGGAACTACGATGAAACAATATTTCACCGTATCATTGATGGATTTATGATTCAAGGGGGCGATTTCACCAATTTCGATGGTACCGGTGGAAATGCTGCAAAGTTCTACGGCTATTGTAACGGACTTGCATCAGATGATTCTTCTTGCAATGGAATCGGGCAATCAAGGTGGACAGTACCTGACGAGGTTGAAAACGGTCTTCAACATCTTCCATGCACTATCTCTATGGCTAAAACAAATGCACCGAACACTGGAGGATCGCAATTCTTCATAATCCCGGAAGATAGTACGCCGACTTGGTTAGATGGAGTCCACACTGTGTTTGGAATAATTACAGAAGGGTGTGAGAGCATTACGGCAATTTCGAAAGTTCAAACCCAAAATGACAGACCAGTAAACGATGTTGTGATAGAATCTATTGAAATTGGGGATTATTATGATGATTATGTCTTAATCCCTCTCGCACCAGACCGCTGCGATGTAATGGAATACGCTACATACGGAATTGGGAACACGCCGATTCTTGATGGGAGAACGTTTGTGGATGGCTTAGACTTCTCAGATTGTGATTTTACAGGTTTTGATTTTTCTGGCATTGAATTTTATTTCGTGGATTTTTCAGGAGCTGACTTAACAAATGCTATCTTTTCAAATTCACAAATGACTAACCATAATTTCCAGAATGTTGAGGCTGAGGGCGTTGATTTCAGCGAGGCATACATCTACATGTCAGATTTCTCAGATTCTAACCTTGAAGGGGCAGATTTTGACCAAGCAATAATCGGTGGAGCAAACGTAGCAGGCTCTTCACTAATTGGTGCAACATTTAATGAATCACAAATCAGCAATTTGTTCGGCGACTCTGTTGATATGCGAGATGCAGATCTGTCATCAGCCAGTTTGCGACATTCGGGGCTTCTTGATTTAGAGACATGTCCCTCATCTTTACCTGTACAATGGGAATGTATTAGACAAAATTTGCTAGGACCTACTGCGCAATTGATTGATGCAGACTTATCTAACATTGACTTTGGAAATGCGAATCTAACAGAATCAGCATTGATAGGAGCAAATCTCTCGAACTCTAATCTTGAGAATGCAACTCTGACCGGTATCTTCGGTTCTAGAGTCGAATCCTGCCCCATGACAACTCCTTCAGATTGGGATTGCATCAAAAACAACCTGATTGGTCCCTCTGTTAATCTTAGAAATGTGGATTTATCGGATACGGATTTATCAGGACTTGACTTGAGCGATGTCGATATTTTACTGTCAGACCTCAGTGGGGTGAATTTCACCAACTCTGACCTTTCTGATGCACTTTTTGGTGGTAATAAAGTAAATAACTCAATATTCCTCAATACCAATCTTAGCAATTTTACTGGCGTTGCGTTGTTTGATTGCCCTTTGCAAATGTCAAATGATTGGTTTTGTCACAATTCAGGTAACATCCATACATTGGATTCATACCTCAATAATCAATTCAACAATTTGAATGATTACATGAGCTATCAAACAACACTTATGGGGCCTGGAGCATTTATCATGAATTTTTCACCTGGTTCAAATTATAACTTTTCAAACGCTAATTTATCCGGTGCATTCATTGAAAATAGTAACTTTAGAGGAATCAACCTATCCTCTGCAAATCTAAATTCAACTTCGTGGATAAATACAGTATGTCCCAATGGTAAAAATTCCAACGATCACAACAATACTTGTGAAGGACAACTCGAAAATTATGTTGACTCAGAAGATCATGAAGATTCAAGCTGCAGTGGTGACACTAAACTGGCCAACGTAGAACAGATTACATCAAAGAATGTTTGTGCCGTAATAATCGGAAAAGCGTACGCTGTTGATGCAATGCGTTTCATCTATGATGATGGCACCTATCTTGATACTGGAAGATCTTCAATTGGAATATTAGCCCACAATGATCATTATTGGGAAATTCCGCCAAATCATGAGATCAGAAGCATCAATTTCACTACGCATTCTAGAACTGTAGACAATAGTTATGATTTGGTTGAAAGTATTACATCAATTACCATCACGACGTTTGATGTTGGATTAAATGGAACATATGAATTTAGCATAGAAACTGGAATATTCGAGGAATGGGAGGAATATGAAACCCCACACGTGTTTGATGGGGAGACAATTATTGATTATGGATCATTTTTCGCTACATCTGATACTGACTGGCTATACTTCGTCAAATTTGCTTCAACAGATTGGAATAATAATGACATTGTTGATGCTTATCACAATGAATCTTGAGTGACTAAGAATCTCTTTGGCTCAGATTTTTGTTGTAAATGAGTACTGAGAGTGTATCTCTCCTTTGATTTCAACCTCACCGGTCTTTTCTACAAACTGGGATTTCTGTAATGCCCTTCTAATTATGTGTGCTTTAACATCGCGACCAGCTTCTTCTAACGCAGAAACAATTTGACGTATAGTTGCAGGACTATTGTCACGCAGCCACCCAATTATCCACTCTGCTTGAATGCGATTTTGACGCCGCTCTTCGGTCCACCTTCTTCGCATGACAGAATATTTTCCACAATGGTTTACAGTTATTGATGTGCTGTGATTTTAAACAACAAGTCAGAATAATCCGGAATTTCTTTTATATGTCAGACAACGATACCAGCATTTAGTGAGCAATATGATGAACACTCTAGTTTCAATGTATTTCAAATTGGCTGAATTAATTTCAACATTTTTCCCATCTGCGGATGGTACGCTAAACCAATTTGGTATGAATATGATAGAATTGTCTAACGCTACTAATCCAGGGCATATAATTGAGCTAATCTTTGAAACACTGCTTATGCTTGTTCTAATTATTGTCATAGTTCCACTAAACTTCGCATATAGGCTATTTATGGGACTAATTGGTCAGCCAGTACCGGTTCCTTGGTTCTGAAATAGTAATCAAGCATTCGTGTCTTGCTCGTCACTTCCTGTACTCGAAACTGGCGGCAAATCCAAAATTTTTCGCTTTATGTTAGCCCTTAATTGCTCCAGATCTCCATAGCAAATCAAGGAATCACGAAAACGTAACTGCATTTCTGGGTCAGGGTTCCAAATTAAATCTCCAGCACGCGATAATGCAAATACTGGGATATCTCCTTTGAAAATTTCACTAATAGGCGAACCGATAAGGTGTGGATGATTGCGAAGATGTACAGATAACACACCTTGGCCGGGTATGGTTTTCAGTAATTGATCGACGTTAACCTCACTGAAATCAGATTCCGATATAACGTAATCAATAATTGCGCCTGCAACATTTTCTCCACTTGCTTTCTCGATCCCTTCAAGACCTGGAGATGAGTTGACTTCCAAGACTAGTGGTCCATCATTACCCTCGAGTAAATCCACACCTGCAACATTTAGACCCAGAACTCTCGCTGCTCGACATGCAACTTCAGCATACTCTTCTGAGATATCGACCTTTTCTACAGTCCCGTTTAGGTGGTAATTTGAGCGGAATTCCCTACCTCTTGCTTTTCTTCGCATGCTCGCTACGACTTTTCCTCCAACGACTAATGCTCTGATATCTTTACCATGGCTTTCTGCAATGTATTCTTGAATCAAAACAGCCTTCCCTGTTACTAACAATCCTTGAACTAAATTGCCAGTTTCGTGTAAAGTGTGCCGTAGAAATACGCCTTGACCTTGTGTGCCTTGTGTGACTTTGACCACGACGGGTAGGCCACCAACAGCATCGATTGCTCGCTCGATATCCTTCATATCTCGAACATAAGAGGTTCTAGGGGTTGGTATTCTATTCCTTGCTAGAATTTGTGATGAATGTAATTTGTCCCTACTTTGTAAGATTCCTTGGCTTGTGTTTGCTGTCCATACATCTAGTTGTTCCAGATGTCTTAGTACGGCAACGCCGTGTTTTGTAATCGAATGACCTATGCGTGGAATTACTGCATCATAATCGAATTTTTGGCCCTGGTGTAAAATTCCGATATCTTGTTCTGCTACAAACAGAGAAAATTGCATTGGATTGATTACCGCAACATCAATTTCACGCAGCCTTGCTTCTTCAACAAGGCGTCTTGTACTGTACAATCGCGGTCCTCGCGATAATACTGCCAGCCTTGTTGTCATGGTTAGCATCTGTAGCCCTTTCCTTTTTGATTCCTTTGATTTATTACAATCGTTCACTTCAAGTTCTGATTGCAGTTAGCAATACCATGTCCGGTGAACTTGGAGAAGGAGCACCCACAGATGTTTCGGAAGAGGAATCGGCGCCAGAATTGACCTTAGATGAGCATAAAACCGCTCTAAAGAAATCTCGCTGGAATGTCTTCCTGTATCTCGGTTTAGCAGTTCTATTCTTTGGTTTTGCTCTATATCCTTTCATGTCAACTTCGATGGAGGTTGATCAAGGGTATGGTTCAACTGAAAAAGAAATCACAGTGTGGGGATTACCAATTTCAGGAGAGGATTTCACCGATATCCCTGTAGAAGTGAAGGTTTCAGTCAAATCTCTTCCACAAAATGTCGACAATATTGAGATATATATGATTGAAAATTCAGAAGGTTGTGATGCTACTGACGGATCGATTAGTAAAACAGCAGCAATGCTTCGAAATGGTTCAGCTGAGCACCCTAACAATTATCATATCATTGAGAATCCTGTTGAATCCAAAGTCTATGATGTAGAGATGAGTGTAGATCCAGGAATTTACTGTATGCAAGTAACTGTTGATAGCAAGGACGGTGCTGGTGATTTTACAGGAATTAACGTTGCAACAGACGTATCACTTTATCCAACTCAATTACCTCTGGCAATCTTCGCAGTAGTATGTTTATTGATGGCAGGATTTGCATTTATCGGTGCTCAGAAGCATGGAAAATTCGTCAAGAGCCTTGTGGAACCTAAAACAGCGCCAAGTATTGAGAACTCAGTCCTTGCTGAAACATCAGTCGCTAGAATAGCTGCAGGACCATCGGGCCCACCTAAGGGTCCAACAGGCCCACCAACTGGCCCAACAGGACCACCAGCCCCTGGCCCATCCGGGCCGCCCTACGGGCCAACAGGCCCACCAGGAGAAACATTAGCTGTTCCAGAATCGAATTTAGTGTCAGTTTCAGAACCTATTGTTGAAACTCAGCAGACAACAGAACAGGGCGCTCCTGCTGCAGATGTGTATGAAGATCAAGGCGACGGCTGGTATTGGAGAAAACTACCTGATGGGTCCTACGATAGCCAAGTCTATGTTATCAAAGACGGATTTTATGTTCCGTATGAAGACCCTAATGCTTGATTTGGCCCCTTAGGGGCCACAACCATACCTATCATTGAAAGAGGGTGAAGTCTCCGTTGAATGTGATGGGTGAGCCAGAATCCTATGTGTCCTCTTCTCACACAGTGGCCGAATTGAAGGCTATGTGTAAAGAAAATGGGCTTGCGATTAATGGCAAAAAAGCAGATTTGATAGCAAGGTTGAACAGCTTTTTCACTGAAGATATCCCAGCAGGCGAGGAAGAATCTATTTCATTAGAAGATGAAGAATCAATTTCACTGGAATCGAAAAAAGTCCAGTCGGTAAGTTTCAAAGATGAAGTATTAGATGCTGAAGTCCTTGATGCTGAATTTATTGATGAAGTAGTACCTGCTTTCGCCAAAGAACCAACCAATTCAGTTACATTGATTGACCAGTTAAAGAATCCAAAAGTTGCTGCTGTTTTGTTGACAATTTTAGTGGCTACAGGGGGTTGGTATTGGTATGTTAGTAATCAACTGCAACCATTCACCGCTGACGATCTTCGTTATGGCGACTCCATGGAGTATACATTGTTAAATGGAGAATTGGAAGTAACAGGTGAGTATGTAGAACTAATTCGAGACAATGTCGATGTCGATCAATTGAACAAATCTTGTCGCTTATTGATGACCTTCTCTGGTATCGGGACAACATCTGTTACAGATGGCGGTCAAAGTGAATTAGACTTTGAGCCTGATGACTCCCTGAAGGGAGTTGTGAGGGCTAAGGGTGCTTATGGCCTTGATTGGCTTACTGTGGAGAAGGTCCAAACCAGAAACTTTGACAAAATTAACTTGAAGAGCTACAACCCAAAACCCCTACAACAAGATGAATGCCAATCGGGAAATTCGATTTACGCAGTGGGTGGGAATCTTGAGTTCAATACCAAGTCTTGGACAGAGATTTCAGAAAGAGATGTAATTTCTACTGAAGCTGAGTGGAAGTTGACATTGGGCGAGGACTATACTCAGGGAACTACAGTTTCAAATGGCCTTGGAGGGATACTTGGTTTGTTGGAAGATGTTGCTCCAGGAGTTGCAATAGTAATTTCCCCAGTTGAGCTAAGGGAGATGATGGGCACCAAATTAATAGAAACTGGAGCTAATGGAACTCATTTGGGTTGGGACTGGAACGTAATGGGCGCAGATGAAGTAGACGGTGAAGAGTTGTGGAAGGTTTCAGTCGAAAACCGACAAATTCGCGACAATTGTTTCGGTCACGCTAGGATTACAATGTGGGTCTCTGAAGATTCTCCGTGGGCAGTACGGCAAAATGTAGACGTCTACATTTCAGGAGATCAAGGCGACAAATCAGGGTGCGGCACGATTTCTGGAAGACTAGCTGACGTAGTGCTTCCTGATGGGGAGATAACTCTGACGCTTGAGATGTCTGAGAATACTTTAACTCGTGGTGATAAATTACTAGATTTGGGTAGAAGTTACACATCTGTGCCAAACGCTGGGGCTTATGTTCCCACTAGTGAACAATTGATTGATTGGGGTGATAATGAACCAAATATGCCTGATAACACTTTGCTACGAGAAGATTCCCTCGAGGAAGCCTTACAATGCATTCAATCTGGCCATGTATCTGCTGACAATACTGGAAATAATCGTCTAGACGATAGCGAATACATATGGAGGGCAAGGGATAATAGGAGTCAGCAAGGAGTGACCGTATGGAATCTTTCATGGGTGGACTCAAACTCAGATACCGGTTGGGTTGAATTAGAGTTATCTGGCACACCATCTTCTGAAAATTGTACAAAATTAGACTCTAATTCCAGCGACGAATCAATTGCCTACAGTCGTTCAGGCATACCTTCTGTTCTGAGTATCAAAATGATGGAGGAAGATTTGACAGACCAAATGAGGTATCCTGCTCTGAGCGGAACAGATGGTCTTTTCACTTCTGATGGTGAATATCATCCCGAAACCAGAGTAGGCATACTAGTTGTTACTCCAGACAGTGATTTCACGGAATGGTTAAGCGCTCTAGATACAGAAGAAGCAGGTGCTACAACTCTTGATATCACTCGTACTTGGACTTCTACTATTAATGGCATGCAATGGGACAATACTCTGTCTTTAGCTATGGATGCCCGTACAGGGCAGGTTGTGGGTTGGAATCTAGCACAATCTCCGGTCTAAGGTGGAATCTAGATGACAGGTAGAGGGCTTGATCACTTAATCGAGCAAAACGAAACCGACCTTGGCTTTCTCTCTGCTTACGGAGGCGGTGAGTCTCCTGAAGAATTACATCAATTGATTCAACAGGTAATATGTAACGAGATGGAAATTAAGGTTGTCAAGAATGGTGTTTTGTTCTCCTTAACTATGGCTAAACTTCCGCTGGTCAATTCAGACATTGATAGAAGAGGCTTCATTAATGGTAAATTGACATCCAAAGGAGTCAAAGTTACAATTACGGATTTTGGTCCTGAACAGCGACGTTTCATAGAGCGTTTAGTTGAGTTTATTCAGAGCGTCTAACTGCAGCTAATGTGATTGCTCCAACTGTCATCATAACTCCAATTGCAGGTAAAAATGACTCATCATCAATGTCTTCCTTTTCTTCATAATATGGACAACCATTGCCAGGTTTGGAAGAGTCTACTTCTTCAGGGTTCCAATATTCCCACTCATCACATTCATCACTTTCCGGCTCAGAAGTTTCATCTTCATTGGAATCATTCACAGGACAACCATCTCCGCCCCATTCATCCTCATGATACCAACAGTCAGACCAAGTTTTGTAAAAGCCTGATGAAGGGAATTTTTCGGTTGTATTGTCATCATCTGCATATGTAGCAGTAATTCTCCAATTCACATAGGTGTGGTCTTCTACAGTTGTCACTCTGGATGTGAAAGTTCTGTTATCCTCAGTCGATAACGCGGCCGGTGAAGGAGCAAAACACAGTCCATCATTATTACAAATTTGAGTCGTTAAGGTGAATGTTGTATTATTGTTAAATGCAGCATCATTTAGAGTCATTGTAATGTTCCAATCTTCTAAATCATGAGTTGTCTGAGTGTGATTTAGCGATTCGAAAATAGTATCTTCAATAACAGGTTCAATGTTCACTCCGCCTTCTACATCGGCAGCAGAAACTGGCGATATAAGCGCCAAGAATATCAAAATACAGAGAATAAACCTAGTCTTCATAATTCCATTTCCCATAACTCGTCACCAACCCAATGAATATTCTTCAGGCCCTTTCCTTTTAATTCTTTGACTAAACTGTTCCCGTCTTTTACCGCCCAACCAATTGCAAGTGGCCTCTTGTGCTGTTGATCCCTTACCCAAACTAAGTCTCCTTCCGAAATTTTTTCGTCGGCACCATGAATCCCAGCGACCATGCAATCTGCACCTTTCATCAAGAAAGGTATTGCTCCATGATCGACTTCTACGAACCTTTTTTCACATGGATAGGACAAAAATCCCCTAAGAGTAAGGAACACGACTCGCTGGTCATCTGGACTCATCAGTTCAACAGCCAGTGGCACTCTATCTACAAGTACCATTTTCCATGGACCGTAATCTGCCATCTCTAGAAATGCTCCATCAACAGCCAGGTCGATACCAAGAGCTTCTTCGAGGTCTTTTAGAAGGGGTGCGATGTTTTTGCGTCGCACCGGTCTCCTCTTCTTGATTTGCCAGTCCTTCGCCATAGGACTCCGTGTAGATTCACAGGTTTGACCCTTCGGATTGATGAGCCTTACACTCCTCGGATTGTCATGGACGTATGGTGTGCAATCAGAACCTATCCAAAACATGCAACAGAATTGGGAAACCCAATACCGAGCGAACCGGTTTTTTTCCTCAAGCCAACATCAAGCGTGGTTGGGTTTGGTACAATAGATAGCTGCGGTGGTGACGTACATCACGAAGTTGAATTAGTTCTAAAGTTAGGAGAAAGTTTGCAACCCACTCACATGACTGTTGGTTTAGATTTAACAAAGCGTAGTGTACAAGATTACCTAAAACAAAACGGTTTACCTTGGGCCGAGGCAAAAGCATTCAACGGAAGTGCAGTAATTGGTGAGTGGGTTGATTTTAATCAGAACACAGAATATACGTTGATTATCAATGGTAAAATGGTACAGAGAGGGTCGATTAATGAAATGAGTTGGAATCCGAGTGAATTAATAGAAAAACTCGCGAACTGGGCGCCAATCAAGGCAGGAGATATTTTGTTCACAGGAACACCTTCAGGAGTGGGTCCACTGAAAGCTGGAGATCAATTAACAGCCGAGCTGTACGTCGATAATGAACAAATAATCGCACACTCTGCAGAATGTGTTTGAAGCATACCATTCAAATATGAACGGCTGGTCGGCAAGCCGCTGGAGACAATTAACATGGCACAGTGGCACGGAATTTCTCGTCGCAAGTCAACAGGTGGACG
>Ga0160423_10002262_pt1 | contig 16143 bp, 11 predicted proteins | sample CRUFie14St8metaG_FD_108191 | JGI IMG/M metagenome (GOLD analysis project Ga0160423, IMG submission 108191) | Marine microbial communities from the Costa Rica Dome - CRUD Field 142mm St8 metaG | ecosystem: Environmental > Aquatic > Marine > Oceanic > Photic zone | place: Costa Rica: the Eastern... | reverse complement strand
CCTAGAAAAATCATTAATAGCAGATCTTAAAGTTTCAAAAGGAGAAAAAAGAATTTTAAATGAAGTTAAAATTTTGGGTTATAAAGAATTTCCAAATTCTTTTGTCAAAAGATTTTTAGATATAAAGACAAATAAACTTTTTAATTTGAAAAAAATTCATGAAAAAATGAAAGCCATAAACCAGCTTTCTTTTGCAAAAGAAAAAAGACCAGCAGAATTGATGTTTAAGCAAGACAGCACTATACTCTACATTTATTTGGAGAAAAATAAAAGCAGTTATTTTGATGGATTTTTAGGATTTGGTACAAATGACATTAGTGGTGAAATAGAATTAGATGGGTATGTTAATTTAAGTTTAGTCAATAATTTAAATTACGGGGAATCCTTTATCTTAAATTATAAGAGTGATGAAATAGATCAAAAAACACTTAACGTAACAATCAAAACCCCGTATTTATTTGGAAGTGCAATTGGAGCAGCGGTTAGTTTAAATATTTTTAAGAAAGACAGTACTTTTACCAGCACTCAACAAGCTTTAGAGCTAAACTATAAATTTAACCAAAATCAAAGTTTGGGAATTGAATACCGATTAGGCAATTCAAATAAAGTTAATGAAAATGACTTGATAGTTGAAGATTTCAAAAGCAACTTCTATAGTTTGAAATATAATTTTTTAAAGCTTAAAAAAAATGATTTTTTATATCCATTATTAAGTGATTTAAATATTTCACTTGGTTTTGGAAATAGAAAATCTTCCAATAATTTTCGCCAAAGACGAATCAGCTTAAAAGCAGAAAGGCTGTTTGAGTTGAACAATAGAAATAGCCTTAATTTTAAAATTCATTTAGATGAATTAAAATCAACTGAATATTTATTCAATGAATTGATACGTTTTGGCGGAATAACATCGATCAGAGGTTTTGAGGAAAATAGTTTATATGCAAAAAGGATTGGAGTACTATGTTCAGAGTATAGATACAGATTTACTAAGGATTTATTTATTCATTCAGTTATTGATGCAGCCTATTATGAAGATATAAATGATATCAAAGAAAAAATTTTTGGCTTTGGCTTTGGCTTTGGCCTTAAAACAAATGGTGGACTGTTTAGGTTAACTTATGCTAATGGTAAAAGTCAAAATAATTCATTTGATTTTTCAAAATCCAAGCTTCACATAAGTTTTGCAAATAATTTTTAAATAAATTTTGTCAAGAGAAACTTTTGAAATAATTTTTTAGACTTAGACAAATCATACTACATTAAAAAAGAATAATTTATTGATTTTAAAAAATCAAATGAATTATTTTGCTTAGGAGATTTAATTTAACCTGTTAAATTAATTGCTAAAAAGAATTAAAAAAAGTTAAATATATAGACAAAATACCGTTTTTTTAGACAAAATACATCTTCCAATAAATATTATATACAAAAGTTGGTTTTTTAAGTTTTTATCATCACATTTGTGGGGACTAATTCAAATAATTAACAAAAATGAAAACAAAGTTTAATGTTATTTTAACGCTTCTTTTAGCGTTAGTGGTGCAGATTGGTTTTGCACAAAACAAAAATGTTTCAGGGACTGTTTCAGATGACAGTGGCCTTCCTTTACCAGGAGCTACAGTTGTCGTTGAGGGAACATCTACTGGAGTTTCAACTGATTTTGATGGTAATTATTCAATTTCCGTTAGTGAAGGAGATGTTCTTCAATTTAGCTATGTTGGATATTCTACTCAATCTCAAACAGTTGGAGCAAGTAATACAATAAATGTAACTATGACTCAGGATAACACTCTTGATGAAGTAGTTGTTGTTGGATATAATACAACAACAAAAGAGAGATTTACAGGAACAGCTACAACAATTAAAACGGAAAATATTGAAGCAAAAACTCAAGGAAATGTTTCTCAAGCTTTACGTGGTGAAGTAGCAGGTGTTAATGTAATAAGTTATTCAGGTGCTCCTGGATCTGATGCAACTATTCGTATCCGTGGTTTTGGTTCTGTAAATGGAAATCGAGCTCCACTTATTATAGTTGATGGCGCTCCATACAGTAGTGATCTTTCTGCACTTAATCCTAATGATATTGCAAGTGTCACTGTTCTTAAAGACGCTGCAGCAACTTCTATTTATGGCTCTCGTGGTGCAAACGGTGTATTAGTTGTTACCACAAAAGGCGGTAAAGCAGGTACTTCTGAAATCCAAGTTGACGTTAGAACAAGTATGAACACACAATTTCTTCCAAACTACGATATAATTACTTCTCCTGAAGAATATATTGAGCTTTCATATGAATCACTAAAAAACAAAGCAGTTTTATTAGGCGAAACTAATCCATCTGCTTGGGCAAGTGCTAATTTATATGGTACTGCAGAAGGTATCAATAATGCATACAATATATGGAATGTTGCTGGTGATCAACTCATCAACCAATCAACTGGTAGATTTAATAGCGGTATTGAAAGAAGATATCAGCCAACTAGATGGTCTGATGTTGCCTTTGGAACTGGATATAGACAAGAAGCTAACTTACAATTTAGCGGTGGTAACGATCAAACTCAATATGCCTCTTCGTTTGGTTATTTAGAAGATGAAGGGTATGCTCTGAATTCCGAATATACTAGATATTCTGTTCGTTTAAAGTTAGATCACAAACCAAAAGAATGGTTAAAAATTGGAGGTAATATTCAATTTACTGGTGGTCAGTACAATAATTCATCAAGTAGTGAAGGTTCTGCTGGTTCATCAGGAAACATATTTGCTTTGACAAACACAACTCCTTCAATTTACGATATTTATTTGAGAGACACTGATGGCAATTTGATTGCAGATCCTATATTTGGAGGATATCAATATGACTATGGTAACGAATATGGTCGTAGAGCATGGAATGCTACAAATGGTATTGCAGATGCAATTTATGATTTAGACAGGTTTAACTCAAATACCTTACTTGGTAACTTTAACGTTGGTGTTAAATTAACTGACTGGATGTCTGTTGATGTTCGTTACAGCGGACAGTATCAAAATTCTGATAGTGCAAGTAGAGCTAATGAGTATTATGGTGGTAACGCTGGAAGTGGATTTTTGTCTAAGTCAATTAGTACAAACATTAATCAAAACTTCTTACAGATGTTAAGATTAAACAAATCATTTGGAGATCATAATCTTGATGGATTCTTAGCTCATGAGTCAACTGAAAATAAATTTACAAATATGAATGCTGCTGCGCAAAATTCTATTTTACCTAATACACTTGATTTAGATCAATATACTATTCCATTTGGAAGAGCTGGATCTTATTCGACTGGGTCAACTCTTGATAGTTATTTTGCTCAATTAAATTATGATTACGCTGGGAAATATTTCTTAACAGCTTCAGGAAGACGAGATGGATCTTCTCGATTTTATAAAGACCGATGGGGTACATTCGGATCTGTTGGTCTAGGATGGGTTGCATCTAAAGAAGATTGGTTCCCTGCTGATAGCTACATTGATTACATGAAGTTAAAGGCAAGTTATGGTTTAATTGGTGATCAAGGAGTTAGCCTATTATATGGATGGCAGATTTATGGTATTAACCAAACTCCTGATGGTTCATACTCATTCACACAAAGTTCTAACTTAGCTAACCGTGACTTGACATGGGAAACTTCTAAAGTGTTCCAGGTCGGTTTCGAAAGTGTTTTATTCAATAATAAACTAACATTAGATGTTGATTATTATGTAAAAAATACTGAAAATCTATTCTTCACACAATCATTACCTGGTTCTAGTGGATCATCAACTATTCAGTACAATGATGGTGTTCTTAGAAATGCAGGTTTAGAATTTAATGCAGGTTTAGATTTAATCAATACTGAAGACTTCAATATGAACTTTAGTATAAATGGAGAGATTTTCGATAATGAAATTACTGAAATGCCTGCTGACTATTTCACAGGAGAACCAAAAGTACTTGATGGAAGATATTCAAAAGGTAGTTCATTATATGATTGGTACATGAGAGAGTGGGCTGGGGTTAACCCTGCTACTGGTGCTGCAATGTGGAACCTTTATTATGATGATATAAATGGTGACGGAATTTTTGATTCTGGTGATGCTGCCATCAATAGTATGACATTATATCTAGATGAAAATCCAAACGCTAATGTAGCTAAAACTACAACTGAGGATTATACAGATGCCACACAAAAATATGTAGGTAAGTCTGCAATCCCTGACATTAGAGGTGGTTTTAGATTAAACGCAAAATATAAAAACGTAGACTTTACTGCTCAGTTTAGTTACAGTATAGGTGGTCATATTTACGACAACGGATACAGCGTTTTAATGAACAACAGAGATCTTATCGGAAGTAACAACTTCCATCAAGATGTCAGAAAAGCATGGAAACAGCCTGGTGACATGACAAATGTCCCTAGGATGACTGCGGGATACAACACGGATACTCAGCATAATGCTACTTCCACTCGTTTCCTAACAAAAGCAGATTTCCTATCACTGAATAACTTAAGAATTGGGTATACTCTACCAGACAGTGCTGCTGAAAATGCAGGACTAAAGAGTCTTAGTTTTTATGTTTCTGGTGACAATTTAATGATGTTGAGTGCTAGAAGCGGATTAAATCCAACAAACTTCATAGCTAGCTCAAATTCTGGTATGTACATGCCAATGACCACTTTTAGTCTTGGTACAAAAATTCAATTTTAATTTAAAATAAGCTAAAATGAAAAGAAATTTAATTTTATCAATTATTGTATCCTCACTAGTGTTTGTGGGTTGTTCTAAAGATTTTTTAGACCCAGTCCGTAATACAAGCGTACTTACAGCTGAGGATCTATCAAATTTTGCTGATGTAAACCCCGCTCTTGTTGAGGGTACATTAGAAGGTATCGCGAGTTTCATGATTCAAGATTTCGGTGTTACTGGATCTAGACATTATGATTTCGGACACAAAGGAGTGGACATTTGGTCAGACATGGTTACAGGTGATATGGCTCTTTCGGCTAGTGCATACGGATGGTACAACAATACTTCAAATCTAGTATGTACTGTTGATTTCACTAGAGAAGAAAATAGAATCATATGGGATTATTTATACAGAATAGTTAGTCTTGCTAACAGTGTTATTGAAACAGCTGGTGGTAATGATGCTGTTCCTGCAAATCCTGATCAAGCTAAGATTCTAGGTCAAGCCAAGGCATCTAGAGCTTATGGCTACTGGTATTTGGCTCAATTATTCCAGCCAGTTTACGATCCGGCTCAAAATATACTTCCATATTACGACGGAGAAATCATTGAAACAGCTAAAGTTCCTGCTTCTCAAATCTACGATTTGATCTTAAGTGACTTAACTGATGCTATTTCTTTCCTTGATGGATATGTTCGTCCTGATAAGAGTAAAATTGACAAAACAGTTGCGCAAGGATTATTAGCATATGTTTATGCTGGTATGGGTAATTGGGCTGATGCAAAAGCAATGGCTGATGCTGTTATTGCTGCTGGATATCCAATTACTACTGCAGGTGAACTTGCTTTTCCTGGTGCTGGTTCTGGATTTAATAACGTCAACACACCTTCATGGATATGGGGATTTGATTTAACTGAAGAGCTAGGTCACCAATTAATTGATTGGTGGGGACAAATGGACTGCTTTACATATAGCTATGCTTGGGCAGGCGATCACAAATCAATGGATGATGGACTGTATGCTTCAATGGAAGCAGATGATATTAGGCTTACACAATTCGGCACAGGTACAGGTTTGTTACAGCCAATTGGTAAATTCTTTGATCCAAATAGAACTATTGGAGGTCAATATATCATCACTACTGACTTAATTTTTATGAGATCTGATGAGTTCCATTTACTTTCTGCTGAATGTGCTGCTAGACTTGGTAATGACGCAGCAGCTCAAAACACAATGTCTGCTTTCTTAACAAGTAGATCAGCTACTGCTGCAGCTACGGTAAGTAGTCTTTCTGGTCAAGCACTTATAGATTACATTTACCTTCAAACTCGTCTAGAGTTATGGGGTGAAGGTAAGTCTTATTTCGCAATGAAACGTAATCAAGCAACGGTAACTAGAGGATCTAATCATGTATTCCGTGCTGGTGAGACTTTTGTCCACAGTCAGGACGAGATGACTTTCCAGATTCCACAGAGTGAGATTAACAATAACCCTAGTATCACTGATCAGAATCAATAAAATGTTAAACTAAAAATTAAAATGATGAAAATTAAAAATTTAATTCCGTTCTCAACATTTTTACTACTTGCTTTCAGTGTATTCTTAGTGGGATGTGAAGATGATGTTAACGATGAAAGTTACATCTCTAGCAGCTTTGTATCATTTAGTTATGATCAGACAGTTGCGATGTTAGAAGGTGAAACTGAAATAGTAGATGTACCAGTTTTTGCATCTAGTACTTCAACTGTTGATAGAACAATGAGTGTTTATGTTGATGCATCAAGTACTCTTAGCTCTGATAACTATAGTGCGCCAAACACAGTGACAATTCCTGCGGGATCAACTCAAGGAAATATGGAAGTCGTTGTGACAAATAGTCCAAATATTGGTTTTGGTGGTGCCACTTTAGTGTTAGGGATGACTGCTGAAGCAGGTGTTGATCAGCCAACCACATTCTCTGGAAGTGCTGAAGCTGGAACACTTAATGTTACAACTAACAAGATGACAATAACAGCAAAAACACTTTGTGAAGATAACCAGGTTATTATGGAGTTTACACTAGATTCATGGCCAGAAGAAGTTTACTGGTGGTTACTTGATGAAAGTGGTGCTGTTGTTGCCTCTCCTGGTGCATACGCTACATATAATAATCCTTATGCTGGACTTTCAGGTACTATCGTGGAAGAAATATGTATCCCAAGTGGAACATATACATTCGAAATTTACGATGACTATGGAGACGGTGGTGGACCAGTTTCTGTAGTTAGCGGGGGAGTAACACTATTCTCATCTGATGGTGGATATGGAGCATACGCTTCGGCTACATTCACTTTATAATATTTAACAGATTTTTTAAAAAACCGGCACAGTTTGTGCCGGTTTTTTTATTTAAATTTGTTAAGAATAACAAATACTATGAAAAAAATTACTCTACTACTTATCCTAGTTGCGCCATTAGCTCTTTTTTCACAAACAACTGAAGAAAGGGATAAAATGTTTCAATCATACAATATGGAAAATATTAATAATTTATTAGATGAAATTAATTTATATGAACTAAATAAAAAAAATAGAATAGAAGCTTATCTAATAAAAAATCCCAATATTAAAAGAGACTTTTACTCAAATAAAAATCACTACATAATTTATGATATTATTGAAGAAAAGCCAGTATATAGATCAAATGATAATTTAAAGTCTGCTGTGGCTACAAGAACTAGTGCTTTATATCCAGGAGGAGATTTAGGTCTAGATTTAGAAGGCGAAAATTTAACCATAGGTGTTTGGGAAATTGATTATCCACTAAAAACACATCAAGAATTTATTAATGCTAACGGGGAATCAAGAATTTCTACACCTGATTCTACAAACCCAAATCCTGAATACGATTTTCATGGAACACATGTATGTGGAACAGTTGGTGCAAGCGGAGTAAATAGTTCAGCTAAAGGAATGGCACCAAAATCTTTAATTGCAGCCTACAATGCTAGCGGGGATAATTCAGAAACAATAAATGAACATTTACTTTCTGGTATGTTAGTAACTAATCATTCGTATGGAGTTTATCTCTATGTTGATGGTGAGCAAAATATACCTGATTGGTACCCTGGATGTTACATCAACGACTGTGTCACAGTTGATAATGGTCTTTATAACAATCCGTACTTGCTAAGAGTTTTCTCAGCTGGAAATGCAGGAGGTGAAACTTATTCAAATGGACTGGGTGCTGGTCTTGACAAATTAACTGCCGATAAAAATTGTAAAAATGGTTTAATTGTTGCTAATGCTAATGTGTCAATTAATTTTACTCCTTTCGGAGCATCTATTTCAGGCGCAAATATAGCTCAATCAAGTAGTCAAGGTCCAACTGACGATGGAAGAATTAAACCTGATATTACAGGAAGAGGTACCAATGTAACTTCATCGTCTGACACTTCTAATAGTTCTTATGGATCATCTACTGGAACCTCAATGGCATCTCCAAATGTATCAGGTAGCTTACTCTTACTTCAGGAACATTATAATAATTTGAATGGTGAATTTATGAAATCTGCAACTCTTAAAGGACTTGCATGCCATACAGCAACAGATGAACAGGATTATGAAGGCGTAACATCAATTCCCTACCCTGGACCAGATCCTTTTTGGGGATGGGGTGTTCTTAATTCTGAGTTAGCTGCTCAAACCATAAATGACTCTCAATCAAATCTAGCAATCATTGAGGAAAATTCGCTTAACAATGGTGAAACATATTCTAAAACTATTAATGTATCAGATTCAGATAAATTAATGGCTTCAATATGTTGGACTGATAAAGCAGGTGTTAGCCAATATGGAATTTTAAATAGCTCAACTCCTGTATTAGTGAATGATTTAGACCTAAGAATTTTTGATAGTTCTGGTAATGAATATTTCCCTTGGAAATTAGATCTAAACAATCTTCCTTACGCCATTAAAGGAGATAATATTGTTGACAATATTGAAAGAGTTGAAGTTGAACTTCCATCTCCTGGTCAGTATACAATTACAATTTCTCATAAAGGACTATTAATTGGACCTGGAGTTGGACCTGGATCTCCAAGGTTTCAAGATTATTCATTAATCATAACAGGTGGAGATATGACATTATCTGATCCGAATAATGAAATTTCTAACCTAACAGTTTGGCCAAATCCAGCAAAAGATTTTATTAATTTTCAAATTTCATCTATTGGTGCTGGCTCTACTATTGTTTCTTTAATTGATATAAGAGGTAGAAAGGTTTATCAAAATAAATTTAATTCTGAAAATATTATACGAAGTGAGATTAAAACTTCGAATTTTGCTAAGGGTATTTATATTTTAAATATTAAACAAGGAAATAAAATCTTAAACAAGAAAGTTATAATAGAATAGTTATTATATAACTCTTAAAAAAGGTGAGCGTAATATTCGTTCACCTTTTTTTTTAAACAAAATTGTATTTTTACAATATGAACAATGAAACAAAACTATATGGAATTAGAGCAGTGTTAGAAGCTATTGAAGCTAATAAATCACTAGAAAAGATTTTTTTACAAAGGGGGTTAAGAGGAAACTTATATTCTGAGCTTGAAAAAAAAATCAAAGAAAAAAATCTTAGTTTTAGTTATGTTCCTGTTGAAAAACTTAACCGGCTTACTATAAATAATCACCAAGGTGTTGTCGCAACAATTTCACCAATTTCGTTTTTTGATTTAGATGAACTTGTAACTACAGTAAAAATTAACAAACAAAATCCAATTTTTATAGTTCTTGATCAATTAAGTGATGTAAGAAATTTTGGAGCAATAATTCGTACAGCAGAGTGTACAGGTGTTGATGGAATAATAATTCCAAAAAGTGGTAGTGCTCCTATAAGTGAAGATACAATTAAAACTAGTGCAGGTGCGATTTTTAATATTCCAATATGTAAAGTTGACCATATTAAAGATGCAATATATTATTTTAATACATCTGATATTATTACTGTAGCAGCTACAGAAAAAACTAAAAATAGTATCTACGATCTTAATTTAAAAAAGGGGTGTGCAATAATAATGGGGTCTGAAGGAAAAGGAGTATCTCCTTCAGTTCTTAAAATTGTTGATACAAAAGCTAAACTACCAATGTATGGTAAAATTGCCTCTTTGAATGTTTCAGTGGCTTGCGGAGTATTTTTATACGAGATAGTGCGGCAACGTCAGTCTTCTGACTTAAACTTATAATTAATTTAAACTTCATCCTCTTTTGAACTTTCTGATAATTCAATGAAATTACCATCATCGTCAAACTGTTTTAAGAACAAATCTTCATTTTCGTCATAATCTTCCTCTTCCCAAGAAAATTTATCTCCAATGGGTATAATTTTAAATAAAAAAGCAAAAATTAATCCTGTTACAAACCCTGCCAAATGACCTTCCCAAGAAATTTTAGCTTTAACAGGAAAAATATACCAAATCATTCCTCCATATAAAAAAATTACAGTGAATGAAAGAGCAATTAACCGATAATGTTTAGAAATAAGTCCCTTAAATAATAAAAAACTCATAAGTACGTATATTAAACCACTAGCTCCAATGTGATATGCAGGTTTACCCAATATCCATGTTATAATTCCTGAAATAATGATACCGAAAAATATAACTTTCCAGGCTACTGGTTTATAGAAATAAAAAAGACAAATCGATAATATAAATAATGGAATTGAGTTATTACATAAATGGGAAAATGATCCGTGAATAAAAACACTTGTAAAAACACCTACAAAACCTTCAAATTGTCTGGGATAAATACCATAGATTTTTAGATCTAATCCAAATCTAAGTTCAGCCCAAAAAACAATCCAAATTAATAAAACAAATAAAATTGGATACCCTATGACTCCGCTAGTAAGTCTAAATGAATAATTTGAGTTCATTAATAAAAAATAAAATTATCATTTCTAATCAATTAAAGGTTCAATTATAATTGTATTTTTCTTAATATATTCTCGAACCCATTTGTCGCCTCTTCTGTAGGCTGTTCCAGTTAATTTATCTATTATATATACACCATCACATATTGTCTGGTGTAATGAAAATAAAATCTCTTTATTTGAAGTCACAAAATCAAATCCATAACTGGTAGGTATTATTTTAATTTTTAGATTTTGATTATTACCATTTTGATCAACTTGGGTGATTTCACTTTTTATGTTATCATTATTATAGTTTAATTGAAATGGTTTTTCAGAATAATTGTAATTAGCATCACCAATTGAGATAAATGAAGCTCTCAAAGCTTCATGAAAAGCTGTTTTAAAATCTTTTTCATTTGAAATTCCAATTTCAGATTTAAAAATTATTTGATTTTTACAATTTTTAAATTGTACTTGTAATTTAGTCTTAAGAAAAGATTTTATTTTTTCAACATTTATATCTAATAACAAACAAGGATTTTCAGCAAGATCAGAAGGATAATATTTAAGTTCATTTATAACTGTGAAACCATTTTTTTTCAGTAAAAATTCAGTAAGTGAGTTAAGCTGGTATTGATCTGAAGTCTTTAAAAAATCAAATCTTTCTGGTACAGAAACGTATTTATAATCATTAATATTTAAGTTATTTTGAGCAAAGACAGTAAAGTGAAATAAAAAAACTATAATAATTGAATAAATATTATTTAATTTCATAATGAAATATTTTGGTTTATAAGTTTAAATTTATTTAAAGGTATAATTTGAGATCCTTAATATAATCAATTGTAATAATATCCTTTGGAAAAATCACATTGTGATAATTAAAAAAAATAGTATCAATTCCAATACTTTTTGCGCCTAAAATATCTGCTTCTAAATTATCGCCTATCATTAAGCTACTCTTAATGTCTGTATTAGCAGCTGAAAGTGCATGATCAAATATTTTCCGATTAGGCTTTTTCACTCCAACCATTTCAGAATTTGTAACTGTATCAAAAAAATTTGAAATACCAGATTTTTTTAATTTACCTCTTTGAACTTCCTGGAAACCATTAGTTATTATATGAAGTTTATATTTCGGATGTAAATATTTTAAAATATCTAGACTCCCCATTATTAGATAGTTGAAAGTAGGAAGAAATTTAATATAGTCGTCTGATAAATCATTAATAATGCTATCTGAAATATCAATTTCTAATACATCGAAAGTATCTTTGAGTCTAAAGAATCGCAAATTAACTTTATCAATTTTATCTTCCCTATAAAGTTTCCAGTATTTCAAATTAATTGGTTCATAAACTTTTAAAAAAGATTTTAAATTAATATTTATATCATATAAATTGAAAAGCTTTTTAAATGTAAAAGAAGAATTTTTATCAAAATCCCATAGGGTATGGTCTAGATCAAAAAATATATGTTTCTTATTTTTAAAATTCATCTGTTGATTCTAAGATAATATTAAATAAGGATTTAAAGTCATTCCAACGCTCCAATTTACTAAAAGAATAGTTGTGAAAAATAGGAGTAAAAATACCTCCAACTTTTTTTACCTCTTCTATGGTCCTTTCTAAAGTTTCCTTTTTATCTAAATAAGATTCATACTTAAGTAATGAAAAATCCATTAGTTGATAAGGATGTATCATTAATTGAGTTTGTACTTCATAATCAATGTCATAAAATAAAAATGGAAATGAAGTACCCGCTCTAAATCCAATTTCTTCAGGGTATCCCATTGAATAATCTTTTTTTATTTCTAATTCAACATAGTTTCTGTAAGTGTTGGGCAAGTTTACTTTTGAAAATGAAGCTCGAACTTTTTCTATTTTAGAATTTAATACATTATCTAATTGTAGCTTCTCATTTTTAAGAATTGACAGATCTCCCAACGCAGCAAATGAGCATTTAAGGCCAACTTCACAATAATCGCGCATTGATTTTATAAGAGTTATAAAACTTTTTTTATTAATAGAAATATTTTTATCAAAAGAAGTGTAATCCCCAACTAAAAAAAACAAAGTAAATCTATTTTTAGAATTTTTTTGTCGATTTATTATCCAATTATAGTTGTCATAAGGATCTTTTTTCAATTTAAATAAAACAAAAAAGCGGTCATAAAACATTTGAAGTCTTAAATTAATTAAATCTGAAAATATTCCACCTAAGGTTCTAAATAATCCCTTGTGTTTAAAGTAATAAGCCATAGGTATATCAATTACAGGGTCAACTAAATACTTTTTCACAGGAAACTTTTGTTTTGGAAAAAACTTATTAAGCTCATTTTTAAAATATAAAGCCCAGATATCAACTACAGGTTGCTTAAGAAAATTATGCTTAAATGATAAACTATCGTTTTTTGTAAATCTCCCATAATTATCTTTAACATGTGGTAAATACTCTTCATATCTACTTAGCAAATAAAAAGCAGCGGAAAAAATATCAAATGGAATATTACTTTTTTCACCAATGTAAAAAAAACATTTTGTATCACCCCATTTTTGAACATTTACTTCTATGTCTGATATACCCTGTTGGAACAATAATCCATGGCTTTTAATAAAAAATTCATTTCCAAGAGGCTGAGATGCATAAGAAATTTTAGCTCCTTCATGAGAAATGAATATCTCAACTTTGGTAGTAAAACTTATTGGAACACCAAGAATTCTTGTACAAATTTGATTGAACACAAACTTTAATCGACTTGTAACATCACTAGTGTAGATTAAAAGCATTAAAAATTAATTTATGAGTAACTAAAATAAGTTATTTCTTTGATAATAACATTTATGCCTTTAAAATTTATTCTCTATTGCATATTTTATATTATTAATATTTAACCCACCATAGTTGCCTGAGCTCATAAACAAAAGAGATGTATATTCATAATCTTTTGATTTTAAAAACTTTTCTAAAGCAGGAGTGTTATTAAATACATTTAATTTTTTATGTTTAAAAGACGTTTGAATTTTATCAAAACTAATTTCATTTATCTTCTTTATCTCTATTGCTTTTACCGAGTAAAAAACAATTGCTTCATCTGCATATTTAAGTGTATTTTGATACTCACTAATGAAATTTTCATTTAAACTACTATAAGTATGAAGCTCCAAACAGGCTATTAATTTTCTATTTGGAAATTGTTTTTTCACTGCACAAGTTGTTGCACTAACTTTACTTGGCGCATGTGCAAAATCTTTAAATATGACAGTAGTGTTATATTCAAAAATTTTCTCTAAGCGTCTTGAAGCACCTGAAAATGATGATATTCCTTCATAAAAATCATCCTCACCAATACCCATTTGTTGACATATCCATTTGGCTCCAGCAATATTACTTAGATTATGTTTTCCAAAAATATTTAATGGAATAGGTCCTTCACCAGTATTTAAAAATGTGATTCCATTGCTTATATAAAAATCAGGTTTTATATAAGGAAACTTTTTAATAGGGTTATCACTTTGTTCTACGATTTGCTTTACCTCAGAGTCTTCAATATTATAGGTAATACTTCCTCCACTTACAATTGAATTAACAAAAACTGAAAACTGAAGTTTATAATCTTCAAAATTTGGAAAAACATTAATATGGTCCCAAGCAATGCCGCTTAATAGAGCTATATTAGGTTTGTAATGATGGAATTTAGGTACTAAATCTATTGGAGAGCTTAGGTACTCGTCTCCTTCTATTATAATAAATTCATTTTCAACTGTGAGATTTACCATTACATCAAAGCCTTCAACTTGAGCTCCTACGACAAAATCACATGAATGATTATGATATTTTAATACATGTAAAATCATAGAAACAATCGTAGTCTTACCATGACTACCCCCAATAACTACACGAGTTTTATTTATTGACTGTAAATAAATGAATTCAGGATAAGAACAAATATTTAGATTTAAGGAAATTGCCTTAATTAATTCCGGATTATCAATTTTAGCATGCATTCCAACTATAATAACATCAATTTCATTATTTATTTTTTCTGGAAACCAACCATAACTTTCAGGTAATAAACCATATGAATCCAATCTTGATTTTGATGGATTAAATATTATATCATCGCTTCCCGAGACCTTGTGTTGCATTTTATGCAATGCTATTGCAAGATTATGCATAACAGCACCTCCTATTGCAATAAAATGAACTTTCATATCTTTATTTTAACTTAGTTAATACGTATTTACTGATAACTCTTAATTATCATATTTCATCAAAATCTCTTTTTTCATTTCAATGGCCTCTAAATAATTTGGATTAATGCTTATGGCATAATCTAAACTTGTAATAGCTGATTCAATATTTCCTAATTTCAAATAAATTTTAGAAATATATAAGTGAACTAAATCAATTGAATATCTGTCTACTGGACTATAATTTTTCAAGTAAATATTAAAATATTTTAAAGCTTCTAAATAATTTAAGCTGATCAAATCAAATGCTTCTCCAATTTGGAAATTAATATTATTGCTTTTAAAGTTACAATTATTATTACTAGTTGGTTCTTTATTAATACATTCTAAAGTCAACATCTCTTCTAAACCTTTTTTTAAAAATTTTTTAAAATTTTCTGTTTCATTTTTATTTTTCAATACAAAAGCTTTTGCAAAATATCCATCAATTTTTGATAATTCTTCTAATCTTTTTGCATACTCCCAAGCTTTTTCAAAACTTCCCCCCAAAATACCAGGTAACTTTGTATATAACTCTACCTGAATCCAATTTAATTCAATAAGATTTGGGTTTAATTGTTCTGATTTATTGAAAGCTCTTTTTGCCTGATTTAGATAACTAATTGCTTTGTGTTTTGGTCCCTCCTTAGCTAACATTGCCAATACCCCTCCATATTTTAAATAATATATTGAATTAATAGAATTTTTTTCAACAAGTATTTTGTAAAAGTCTAAAGCCTCTTCCCATTTTCCATTTAAACTATAAAAATCACCTAAATTTTCAATTAATATCAAATCATCAGGTGATTTTTGATAGTCAATTAAATAATTGGCTTCTAATTTGTAGAACTCATTTTCGTATTGTTTCTGAGCATTTATATGATTAAAGAAGAATAAAAAAATAATGATGTATTTCATAAAATTTAAAATTGAATACACTTAAAATACAATATTTTTATTTATTTAATTGTTGCCACAGAAGGTCTTTGAGTTCTATAATTCCAATTTGTGCTATTGATGAAATAAATACATAATCTGTATTTAACTCATTATCCAGCTCTGCTTTAAGCTCTAATTTTAGTTCGTCATCTAAAAGATCAATTTTAGAAACTCCTATCAAATGATCTTTATCTAGTAATTCAGGATTATATCTTTTTAATTCATCGCTAAGAATTTTATATTGTTCTTTTATACTTTTAGCATCTGCAGGTATTAAAAACAATAAAACTGAATTTCTTTCTATATGTCTCAAAAAATAGTGTCCTAATCCTTTACCTTCAGCAGCACCTTCAATAATTCCTGGAATGTCAGCCATCACAAAAGAT
>Ga0160423_10002261_pt1 | contig 16144 bp, 33 predicted proteins | sample CRUFie14St8metaG_FD_108191 | JGI IMG/M metagenome (GOLD analysis project Ga0160423, IMG submission 108191) | Marine microbial communities from the Costa Rica Dome - CRUD Field 142mm St8 metaG | ecosystem: Environmental > Aquatic > Marine > Oceanic > Photic zone | place: Costa Rica: the Eastern... | reverse complement strand
CTTTTTTTTGGCAGTTAGAGATTTAATCGTTAGATTTGTCAATAACTTAAAATTATATCACATGAATCGAGAGAAACTCGCAAAACTCTACAAGAAGTATGACCTTAGTTCTGATGAGATATTTAAACATCAGCACTACATGATTATCACCAGAGCAGGTATTGACAAGATACAAGCCATTGAGGGAATCAACATCGAATACGATGTCATAAATTCTTTACCTAACTTTTCGGTAGTAAAAGCTAACGCTAACAAGGGAGATAAAGAAATAGAGACTTTTGGTTCAGCCTTGAAAGGAGAGACCCATAGAGATGGAAACTGTAATACATGGTATGTTATGGAGATGGCTGAAAAGAGAGCCATGAGCAGAGCAGTGCTAAAGATGACAGGATTCTATGAGCTTGGTGTATTCGGAGAGGATGAATCAGAGGACTTTAAGAGAAAGAATATTTAACCTTTATTTTTTATATTATGAGTAACAATTCAGAAAGAAAGTATGTTGGTAACGGAAAGAAAGTTGACAACTATGATTTAGTAAATTTCTCTATTAAGATGAGCCAGGCTGAAAGCCACATCTACGAGTACAAAGGAGAGAAGTATTTAAGAATGACCATGGGGGCTAACAAAGATGGTGCTAATGAGTATGGTCAGACCCATAAGATTTGGATTGATGAGTACAAGCCAGATAACAACAACAACAACGCTCCTAAAAAGCAGACTGCTGACATAGGGGATGGATTGCCATTCTAATCAAATCAACTAAGATGGGGGTAGGGCATTAGTTTTACTCCCATTTTTTTTTATCACATGGATATGAAAGGGAAAACAAAGTTTATAAATATAAATGTTTCGTTTATGAATAAATCACTTAGTGTTACTGAAAGTGCGTTACTTTCACTAATCAAGGGTTTGAGTAAGAAGAAAGGATACTGTTTCGCTTCAAATAAGGCGATTTCAGACACTTTAAACATATCAGATAGGACTTTATATAGGTTGCTCAATAAACTTGAAGCACAGGGCTTCTTAGAGCGTGATACTAAATCTACTGGACACTATGGAAAAGAACGTAAGATTAGATTATCTCCAAGTGCCAATATGACAGATTATAGTATATAGTTATATATATATAAAAATAAAAAAAATATATATACCATGTTATATTTATATATTACAGTATAATGCTTGTAGAAGAAACTTTTAGCAGTTTAGGTATAAGGGTAAAGAATAATTCTGTACAACAGAAAGTTCAATGCCCTAACTGTATTAAGCTCGGTAAAGAAAACTACAAAGACACTTGTCTTAGTATTAACATAAAAGATGGACTATACAACTGCCATAAATGTGGATGGCATGGTGTATTGAAAACTAATGGAATATCAATGAATCAAAGTAGAAAGAGTTACAAGAAACCCCAAAAGAACAAACTAAAAAAACTAACAAAACAAGGAAGAACATTTCTAAATTCAAGAGGTATAACTGATGAGGTTATTAAAAATAACAAGATAGTATCTTCTTTAGATAACAAGAGTATTGTTTTTCCCTATTTAGTAGATAACGAGATAGTAAATTATAAAACACGAGGTATTGATGGCAAATTCTTTACTCAATCAAAAGATGCCGAACCAGTAATATACAATTACGATAACTGCAAGGAACGAGATACTATAGTTATTTGTGAGGGGGAAATGGATTCATTATCATGGGAGGTAGCAGGTATACCATTCCATACAAGTGTTAATATGGGAGCTCCTAACATTGGAGATAAAAACATAGATAAGAAATTAGAGTGTATTACTAATTGTTATAGCGTGTTTCAGAGTGCCAAAATTATCTACATAGCTACCGATAATGATGATAATGGTAGAAACCTTGAAAAAGAACTTGTAAGGCGGTTTGGTGCTGATAAATGCAAATTAGTCGATTTAAGACCATTTAAAGATGCAAATGAGGTATTACTCGAGGAAGGGGTAGAAAGTCTAAGAGAACGCCTTAAAAACGCTCACAGCCCTAAGTTAGAAGGTATATTTTCTGTAGATGATGTTAGTGATAGTATGTTGGATGGATATCACAATGGTCAAGAGAGAGGTAGTACAACCTATGTTCCTGCTATAGATAGTGCCTGGACATGGAGAAATGGAGAGGTAAATATCTGGACTGGATATCAAAATGAAGGAAAGTCTATGTTTTTGAATCAACTGGCAACTATTAAGTCATTTTATGATGGTTGGAAGTTCGGTGTTTTTTCACCTGAGAATATGCCTATGAATGATTTTTTCAATGATATTATAGAGATGTACATGGGTAAAAGTGCTGACCCATTTTATCGTAGTCATCAGATGTCTCTTGATGAATATAAGGAAGCTATGCAGTTTGTAAAGAAACATTTCTTCTTGATTTATCCTAAGAAAGATTTTACCCTTGATAACATTTTCCATCGTGCAAGTTATTTAGTTAAGACAAAAGGTATTAGAAGTTTAATCATAGACCCTTATAATACTGTTCAGCATAAAATGAGCAAGGGTGAAAGAGAGGATTTGTATATATCAAGATTTATGAGTGAACTTAAAAGATTTGCCTTGGACTATAACATTTCAATACACCTTGTAGCACACCAAGTAACTCCGATGAAAGGAGATGATGGTAGATACGGTAAGCCAGATGTGAATCGTATAAAGGGTGGAGGTACATTTGCCGATAAAGCTGATAATGTAATGTTTATATGGAGACCTGAGAGAGCATTAGATTTCTCTAATACCAGTGTAATATTCGGCAGTCAAAAGATAAAGAAACAAAAGTTAGTGGGGATACCTCAAGAAGTTCATGGTATACACTTTGACGTTAAATCACAAAGGTATATGTTTAATAATTCAACACCATTTACAGATATAGATGCCAAGCGAAATTAACATTACATTGCCTACTTATTCATTTTCAGGCAAAACTAAACATTATTTGAATTTAAACCAGTATCGTAATTGGCATTATGGTGTTAGTAACAGTATAAAAAGAAACTACAAAAAAACTATATCTGATAGATTAAACTTCAAGTTTGATGGTCAGGTAGAAATTAAGTATAAATACTATGCACCAGATAGAAGAGTTAGAGATTTAATGAATGTAGTGAGCGTTGTAGATAAATTCTTTCAGGATGCTATGGTAGATAAGGGATGCATTATAGCTGATGATACAAGCATTGTGAAGAAGATAACTGTGGATTACATGGGTATCGACAAGGCAGATTCAAGAATAGAAGTAACTGTAAAAGAAGTATTATGACAGTAAATAGTCTTTCAGGAGGTAAAACGTCAAGCTATATAGCAGCTAACTATCCTGCGGACTATGATGTATTTGCTCTTGTAAGAATCGAACACGAACCATCTAAATTTCCTGACAAGAAAATAATACAAGAAGTAGAGGACAGAATACAAGCACCATTTATTGCAACTGCTGAAGATGATATGATTATCTATACTATGTTGGATTTAGAGCAATACATAGGTAGAAAAATAACTTGGGTAACAGGTAAGACATTTGACAAAGTATTAGATAGTGCAGGAACTTTACCTGACCCTTTAAGAAGGTACTGTACAACAGAAATGAAAATGCAGCCTATGTTTGATTGGTGGAGAGAAACAGTAAAAACACCTTGTGAATTTAGGTTAGGTTTTAGGGCAAATGAAACTAAAAGGGCAAACAGAACAACTGCGAAAACAAACCAAAATGGTTTTTTAGAAATGAAAGCAGTAATCGGTAAAAGAAAAACAAGGAATAAGTGGGGATTAGTAGAATGGCAAAAACCAACTTACCCACTAATAAACGACAATATATATAAAGACAACATAGAAAAATATTGGAAAGACAAACCTGTTAGATTTGCTTGGATGAATAATTGTGTTGGATGTTTTCATAAAAACCCATTACTTATAAGAAAGATGTGGGAACAACACGAAAACAAATTACAATGGTTTGCTTCTAAAGAAAGATTAAAGCACAAAAAAGATGTTTGGTATAAAGACAAAAACTTATCTTTTTTAGATATTAAGAATTGGAATGTGCAACAAGAACTATTTAATGATGATTTTAACGAATGTGATTCAGGTTACTGTGGAATTTAAAGCAATTTAATATGTATGTACAGCTTTTCCCTATATATGGGATTATGGTGGGGGTCAATTACTGGAATACAGAATTGGATACCGATGAAGAAACGGAAGAGATAGAGCATTTATTTCAGATAATGCTTTTTATAATAGGAATATCATTTCACTTTTGGAAGCCAAGAACCTCATAGAAGTATTGTCTAATAGACATAAAGAATGGTTCTTCATGGCAAAATCCTTTGGATGTGATGATGAACAAGCAAATGAATTAGTACAAGAGATGTACATAAGAATGTACAAGTATGTCGATTCATTGGAAAAGATTATGTATAATGAATCAGAAGTAAACACTTACTATGTTTATGTAACTCTTAGGAATTTATATTTATCTGGATTTCATAAAGATAGTAGACCTAATCATGTTCCAATTAATGATTCAGTAGAAAAGGAATATAAAGAAGTTAATTTACATTCCGAATTAACATTGGAATCGCTGATTAGTAAAATAGAAGGAATTGTGTCTGACTGGTATTGGTATGATAAAAAGATGTGGGATGTCCATTTCTATAAAAAGAAAAGCATGAGGAAGATAGCAAAAGAAACCAAGATTAGTTTAAGTTCAATTTTTAACACTTTAAGTAATGGCAAAGATAAAGTCAGGGAAAACACCTCCGAAGAATACCAAATCTACAAAGAATCCAAGTAGGGGATTTGGAGATACATTGGAGAAGTTTTTTATTTTTATTGGTATCAAGAGACTTGTAAAATGGTTTGTTGGTGAACAGGACTGCGGATGTGATAGCAGGAGAGATTATTTAAATCAAATATTTCCTTATGGTAAACGAGATAAGTAAGGAGGATTTTTTATATTTAGATAACTATTATAAAACCAAAAGCAACACTGTTACTACCGAGGTTCAACAAGACATGGTAGAGATATACGAGAAGGTATTTAACGAAAAGATAAGTTGCACACCATGTTCTTTTAAGAGTAAAGTTCATGATAAATTAAACATGATATATGAACAATACAAGTCTAATAAAAAATAGGAACAAGGTAAAGCAAGTTATAGACTTTACAGGAGTTCAAAATGGCAAACTTCATCCATCAGATATAGATGGTGTATTAGAATTTGACAATAAGGTTTTAATATTGATTGAGGTTAAGCGTAGGTTTAAACCCATCCCTACAGGTCAAAGACTTCTACTTGAAAGGATTTGCGATAGTTGGCATGATGAAGAGAAATCTATTGTTCTAAAGGTAGAGCATGAATTCGATGATGACACTATGGATATACCCTTATTACAATGTAAAGTTACAAGAGTCTACTTTAAGAAGCATTGGATTACACTTCCTGAACCACAATTATTTGTCAATTATGTGAATCAATTAGGGGTGGAGTGGGATTGTAAGAAATGTAAATTTTAGACAAGCTATGGAATTTTTTGTATTATATGCAGTGTGTAGAGTATTAGAAGAAGGTTTAAAAACTATATATTATAAATTAAAGTCATGAGTGATAGCGTTACCAGTTATTGGAATAGAAATGATACCAGTGGTACTCCCAATAAACCAAAGAGTCTAAAGGGTATTAAAGACCCAATAGTAGAGAGTGTAAAGAATATGCTTACCCTTAGAAGTAAATTAGGGATTGCGAAATATGATACTACTTTGTATGATAATAAACTTACTACTCTACAGTGGCTTCAACATCTACAAGAGGAGCTCTTAGATGGGGCTTGTTATATTGAACGATTAAAAAAAGATTTAGATAAATGAAAGAGACTACTCTTATAAACATGAGACGAGAGATAAAAGAACTCCAGATATTCTGTGTGGCACTCTCCAGAAGATTAGAGAAATTAGAACCAAAAGATAACCAAAAAGAATAATTATGCCTTTAAACATGAAACCCAAGAAGTACGAAGAGAAAGTAGACTTCAACAGACGATGTATGAATAATGCTAAAATGATATCAGAATTCCCAGACAGAGAACAAAGGTTTGCAGTTTGCCAAACTTACTGGAAGGGTAACTTCGACCCTAAACAATAAAATGTTAAAGTTTTTGTAGTTAGTTATATTTTTGTATAGATTTGCTTAAAACAATAAATCATGAAAGTATTACTTAACTTCCCCAAGCTATTTATCATATTCCTACTTCTGGCATTTTTCTATATACTGGAAATTATAGTGTATATAGTTTACTATCTGGTAGAATCTCCCCTGAATTTTATAGGGGCTCAGATAGAGAAGATAATCAGAAAACTATTAAAGTATGTAAGATAATGGGAAAGACAAAGGAATTTTTAGAGAAAGAGTGGTTTTTAGAATCACAAAGAGCAGAACTCCATTGGATGGAACAAGAATATGAACAATCAAAACAAAAATATGCAAGAAAGTATAACAACCTTAGATGGGATAGAGTGGGGTAAAGAAGAAATCCTTGAGAATATGATGAAGGATGAATTCTACTACCAATATCTCGGAAGAAATGCACTATCAAGCAGTTCAGTAAAAAAACTACTTAGCTCACCAAGGGAATATGAAGATTCATTGATGGTAGGGTCTAAAACAAACCCTGCATTTGAATTCGGATGGCTATTCCATACCGCAATACTCGAACCTCATGTATATGAGAAGCAAGTGTTTGTAGATATAAAGGGAAGGAACACTAATGCCTTTAAAGAAGCACTAAGCGAACATAAGAGACCATTCACCATGAAAGAGAAGGAAGACGTAGAAAGACTAGCAGAATCCTTCTATAACAATTCAAGAGCGGTAGATATGATGCAACACACTCGAAAAGAAGTTCCTGCTATTGGCAATCTATTTGATATGCCATTTAGAGCGAAGGCTGATGTTTTAGGAGATGGATATATATTAGATTTAAAGACCACTGGCAATATTAATAAGTTTGAGTATTCTGCAAGGGAATATCTCTACAGGTGTCAAGCGTATATTTATTGCAAGTTGTTTGATATAGATTATAGGGACTTTACTTTTATAGCTATTGACAAGACTACCGCCACTATTGGATTCTATGGGGTAAGCGAGAAATCTTTTATTGCAGGTAAATACGATGTAGAACAAGCGGTAGATGTTTATAGAGAGTATTTTATAGAAAAGAACAAGGAAGTGTATGATTATGAGTTGGAGGGTGATATCTGATATGTTTGAGATAATATCTATATTTTACATAACAGGAATATTAGCTTTGTTGATAGCTTTGATGATAGATAAAAATTAAATGTATTTAGATAAGCAAGAATGTTTTGACGACATACTCCACTCATTAAGATTAGGGGTTTTAAAGGAATCGGATTTAAGGTATCTGTTAAACTTTTATAAAGAGACAGAGAACTACGAATGTTGTCAGGGCGTTATAGATGCTTACGTTGTGTATAAAAAAGAAAAGAATGGAATTAAAACAAATTAGAAAAATAGTAGAGAATCACACAAAAATTGATATAGGCGATAAGTCAAGAATCCAAAAGTTTGTATACACCAGAGCTATGTACTTCTACCTATGTAGAGAGTATACTTTATTTAGTTTAAAGGAAATAGGAAATTCAATAGGAAAAAACCATGCAACTGTAATTCATGGTATTAAATTGTTTAATGATTGGATTTCAGAACATGAATATGCATACATAAGGAAGTATGAAAAAATAGAACATGAGATTCAAGTTAAATTTAAAGTGAGGGGCGGGAAGTTAAAGACAAGAGGGTTCTATAAAAGAAAGTATTCTAAAATACTTAATGAACATAGAGCTTTAATCCACAAGCACCAGAACCTAAAGAAACTACTCAATATATAAAGATGAAAAAAGTTTTGGATGTTGCTTGTAGTGTGAAAGGAATGTGGTTTGATAAAAAAGATGATAGAGTATTATTTATGGACAAACGCAAAGAGACACATACAAATGTATATCCATCCTTAAAAAGTACTTTAATAATCAATCCTGACATAGTTGGCGATTTTACTAATATGAAATTCGATGACAATTCCTTTTGGCACATTGTTTTTGACCCACCTCACATAAAAAGAAATAAACTTGGTGAGATAACTAAAAGGTATGGGAAGTTAGATGATGATTGGAGGAATATGATTAGTAAAGGATTTAAAGAATGTTTTAGGGTATTAAAACCAAATGGCACTTTAATATTTAAATGGTGTGAAGTACAATTTCCTATTAAAGAAATATTAGAACTTACTAATGAAAAACCTTTGTATGGTCATAAAAGTGGTAAAAGAATGAATACGCATTGGGTTGCCTTTATAAAATAATAAACAATGAGTGGAGAAGAAAAAAGACCAATGAAACGTAAACAAGATGGCAGACGTAATAACGGTGCTATCAAAGGTATCTCCAGAGGACAAGGTAGACCTCGTAAGACTGCCGATAAAGATATAGCGGGTATGACTCTTAATGCCATGAAGAAAGCCTTTGGGAGTGAGGAGAAGGCTTGGGTGGAGGTTGCCAAATTAGCTAAGGAGGGTTCAATTCAGCACATGAAGTGGCTACTGGAATATCGTTACGGTAGACCGAAAGAGCAACAGAATATCAATATAGACACTAAGGTTAATATACCAGTAATAGACTTTAGTAAACCTAAAACAATAGATATAACTCCCGAACCAGAGAAATTAGAGAATGGACAAGAGGAAAAAGAAAATTAACAACCCAAAGGAGTTCCCACAGGACTTCTGGAATTACTTAGTGAATCCAATATTAGGATACTATGTTAAACCCGCTCACTTAGCAACAAGAGGAAAATTAAAGGATAATGGATAAAAAGAAAGTAAAGTTTATTCCGTGTGATGAATTTCAACAGATTTATCATTGGCAGAAACAAAAGAACGTAAGAAATAAAAGTAAGTATAAATCACTTTACAACGTCAATAAAAGAAAGTAATGAATCCAAAGAACACAATAATAGATGAATATCCTGAAGATTCTATTGCTCCACTTAGAAGAATAAATGAGTCAGAATTAAAAAATCCTGAGCATTGGGATACATTTTGGTTAAAAGAAAAATATCCAGAGAGGTTTAAGTAATGGACAAAGTCAATCTAAATCCCAAGTATCAATCTCTATTTAATTCCGATAGTAGATACAGTGTCATTACTGGAGGTAGGGGTTCAGGTAAATCCTTTGCGGTAACAGTGTTCTTGTTACTTCTTACTTATGAGAAAAATAATAAAATATTGTTTACTCGATATACCATGACCTCAGCCACCATGAGTATCATCCCTGAATTCATTGAGAAGATTGAATTGATGGGGGTAATAGAACACTTTACAATTACTAAGTATGAGATTATAAACAATCTAACAGGCAGTTCAATATATTTCTCAGGGATTAGAACTGCAAGTGGAGACCAAACTGCTAAACTTAAATCTATTAGTGGGGTTAATACTTTTGTGTTGGATGAGGCAGAGGAACTTACTGACGAAGAGAGCTTTGATAAGATAGACTATTCTATTCGTGCCAAAGGTGTGAAGAACAGGTGCTTGTTAATTCTAAACCCTACCACCAGAGAACACTGGATATACCAGAGGTTCTATCAGAATAGAGACATCCCAGATGGATTCAATGGTCAGAGAAACAATGTGAATTATATCCACACCACCTACCAAGATAATATTGAACACCTTAGTAAATCCTTTGTGAATCAAATAGAGGACATGAAAGTTCGTAGACCCGATAAATTCAAACACCAAATCATGGGAGGTTGGCTACAGAAAGCCGAGGGTGTAATCTTTAGTGATTGGCAGGTTGGACAATTCAATGAGGATATAGATTTAAAGGCATGGGGCATGGATTGGGGATTTTCCAGAGACGCTTCAGTTCTTGTGAAAGTTGCCATTGACAAACATAGGAAAATTATTTGGATAAAAGAATATCTATATAAAAAGGGATTAGTTACTTCTAATCTATATGATGAATGTATCAGACACGCAGGAAAGGAGCTAATAATATGCGACAACTCTGAGCCCCGCTTGATTGCCGAATTGTCTACCAGAGGATTGAATCTAAGCCCTACGATAAAAAAGAAAGGGAGTATCTTATCTGGTATCGCACTGATGCAAGACTATACTATTAATGTAGAGGGAGAGAACTTGGTCAAAGAGTTTAATAACTATGCGTGGGCAGTAAATGGCGTAAAACCATTAGAGAATGGCTACGACCACTGTGTTGATGCAAGTAGGTACGCAATTCAGTATATGCTTACTCGTTCAGTGCCTAAAGGAATGTATATTGTAAAGTGATGAAAATATTAAATCTATACGCTTGTTTAGGAGGTAATAGATATAAGTGGGATAGTTCACATGATGTTGTAGCAGTTGAACTTGATGAGGAATTAGCACGATTGTATCAACAGAGATTTCCAGGTGATAAAGTTATAGTTGATGATGCCCATCAATATCTATTAGACCACTACAGAGAATTTGATTTTATATGGAGTAGTCCTCCATGCCCTACCCATAGCAGAGCCAGATTTTGGGCATCTAAAGGAGGTGTTCATAAACCTGTTTTTCCAGACATGAAACTTTATGAGGAAATATTATTTTTAGATAATTATTTTAATGGTAAATGGGTTGTCGAAAATGTAGTGCCTTTTTATAAACCATTACTTAATTTTACAAAATTAGGAAGGCATTTGTTTTGGTCTAACTTCAATATCCCCAAGAAAGATTTTAAAGATGCTAATATACATACTGGCACAATTTCAGAACATGAATCTTTCCATAAAATAGATTTAAAATCGTATAAAGGAAATCAGAGAAAATTAAAGATTGCAAGAAACCTGGTTCATTATGATGTAGGGGAATATGTATTCAACTGCATGGAATCATTTCTTAAATCGAATACTGTGACCCAACAATCTTTATTTTAATTTGGTAGATTCAAAAATAATTCATAGATTTGACTGTTAGTGATTATATATCTTGAAATTAATTACTTTTTTCATTTATTTTTTTAGTTAATAATTAGTTTGGAGAGCCACCTGAAAGGGTGGTTCTTTTTTTTTACATACTATCAAAATGTTAAAGTTTTGTTAAAGGATTTGGTAGGTCGAAAAATAGTTGTATGTTTGTAATGAAAATAAAGCTGACAAAGTTCTTGGGTACACTATCAGCTTTTAAAGGGGTAACAGAGATGTTGCCCTTTTTTTTATCATTTTATTTGGCAGTTGGAAAATAATTACTATCTTGCAGTCAGATTAACATTTAAAACTATAATATTATGACTATTACATTAGAAGAAATTTTAGACAAAGTATCAAACGGCAGAGTGTTCTCTGCTAACTTTATTAAGAAAGATGGTACTGAGCGTACAATGAACTGTAGGACTGGTGTTGTAAAACACGTCAAAGGTAAGGGTAGAAACTTCGACCCAATCACCGCTAAACTTATTCAAGTATTCGATATGAATAAGAATGGCTACAGATTTATCAGCTTTGATAGATTGAACTGGATTAAGATAGGTGGAAAGAAATACACTAACTTTAAACACAAGTAATCATGAAAACACCAACAATGAAAATCACACAACGAAGCCCAGAGGCTTGTTATGTTACAATCGAAAACCAATTTGGTAAATATACATTCTACATTGATAACTCCACAGGAGAACAAATTATGAAGTGTTGGAATGAGGAAGAACAAGACCCTGTAAAACTAATACATGATATCTGGAACGCATGATAGACCCAACAAACGACATAGAAGGAGATATCTTTGAAGAAGTAGTAGAAGATACCTTAGATTCAATAGAGAACAATCTATCATATATAATTGATGAGTATTTGAATACCTCAGCAGTTAAGAAAGAACACCATGAATGGTTTTACGATAACAGAAACGAAATAAAGGAAGCTATAATGGATAAGATATGTTTTAATATATTTTAAAAATGTAAGCATGAGAGGTATCGACAAACTATTTAGATTTGACCAGCTCAGTAGGGAGTCTCAGATTGAGGCTCTCTACAATGAGCGAAATGCCATCATGAAAGCAGGGTACTACTATGCTGATGAATCTATTAATAGTTTATTTGAATTTGCCAAAATTATAGGGTCAAAGGTTACTGACTTTAAAATAAATTTCTACGATGAAAGTAAAAAAAGCTACTGTAAGTTTAGAAATGTCTGGAAGTATAAAGATATAGATTGGTACGAGATAATAGAAAACCTTTCTAAGACCGATGGACTGTTCACTGGGTACTTTGCAGATGTCCACTTATTTAGATGCCTTAGAGAGTGCGTTTATGAGGACAATGAACTCAACCCTAATGTAATCCTTAAAGAGTGCTTTAACGCTTGGCTGAGTGCCTGTAGAGAGGAAGCAAACACATATCTTAGTGAGGATTATCTACAGAGTAAGTTTTTATCTGGAGACTTTCTGTTTCTGGAGGATGGCACTTACTTTTCAAGAGGAAATAATCCACTGAGTTATTTAGTGTGAAATAAATTCAATAGGTGTAAATTCAATAGCGTGGCAATTCAATACCTGGAAATGTGAATTTAATGGGGATGTGAATTCAATAGGTGTAAATTCAATAGGGGTTGTTCCAAAAAAAATTGGTTCAATCCCTTTCTTTTTGGCAAATGTTAAAGTTTTGTTAAAATTGGAAAAAGTGCGGATTTTCTTTGCTTTCTATATTTACTTTGATGTGTCAAACATGACAAAACAAAATAAATATTAACTAAAATTTTTTATTATGACTATTGAAGAACTAAGAAAAAAAAGACAAATTACAAACCTTGAAAATTTTCATAATACATTATATGAAGTGTATGATGAAGAAGAAACGTGCGCTGTTGTTTATTATTCTTCTAAACCTTTGGAACATTACAAAGACAAAAATTATGAACATGGGTTTAGGTGGACAGAATTCCATACTCAATATGGGGGACACATTGGGCTAAATAAAAATGGAAAATTTACTTTAATTCTTGACCGCTATGCATGGGAAGTTGAAAGTTTAGAAGAACTTGAAGAAAAACTACACGAATACAACATTGAAGAAGGATTCTACAATTAAAACTTATTAATATGAAATATATAGCAAAAGAAAACAATGAAATATTCCACTTTGAAGCGGATAATCTTGATGAAGCTTTGATGGCTTGTGAAATGTGGAATGCAACTTTAATCGGTAAAGAGTAAGATATGAAAGAATTAATGAAAAAATTAATAAAGATAATTGATAAAGTAAGTAAAATTATTTTAACTATTGTTTTTATTGCATTATTTATACTAATATTTATTAACGCTTAAAACTAAAATTATGAAAGTAACACAATTAAAAAGTCCACGCAGTGGTAACGAAGTACCAAATCAATTCGAAATTATAAACGGTGCTAAAATTTATTTTCAATCTTATAATAGCATGATTTGCAAGATTGACACTAACAAAAATTTAGTTTTCCTGGACTCTTTTTACTGGGACTATTCTCGAACCACAATAAAGTATCTTAAAGAGTTTCTTTATTCTCGTGCCTATTATGGTTTTTTGTCCACTGATGAAATAAGAACCAAAATAAAAACAAAAGAAATTAAATTAACTAACTTAAATAAATAAAATAATGGATTGTTTTTACGAACCTTTAAAAACTACATATTATAACGATATTTGTGTAAACTATTACCCATCTTTAAAATATCTATCTACAATTTATAAAGGTAATTTTTACTCACATCAATATATAGATTATACAACTAAACAAGCTTTAAAACTATTTAGAGAATATATAAAAAACGAACACAATGGCAAATAAAATACAATTCGAATACAACAGAAAAAGCAAAAAGGAATTAAAAGCTATTAATATTAATACTGTCGATAGATATTCTAAATGGCTGTTAAATGACTGCTCATGCCCTTACGATGAAATACAGTTTTTGATATCTACAATTTTAGAGAGCGACAAAAAACAAACTATAAAAGACGTATTAAACAACATGGAATAAATAAAAATAAATACTAATTAATTAAAATTAAGCACCAATTTAAGGTGCTTTTTTTGTACCCTATATTTTGGTAAATTGTTGTAAATCAATAAAAGAGGATTAAAAAGAGGTTGAAAAGGTAGCTTCCTACCCTCTCACACGCATTTTAAGGCACATTTAAGAGCGTTTTATGTTCTGGTGGACATCTTACTGCTTGAAAAAATTATCGTTCGTTAGAAAGGCTTATTTGAGGTACTCTGCGTGTTTTGTTATTATCTGTGTATATTAACCCACTCTCTACACAGACAACAATCTCCAACTGCCACTTGATTTATTCAAATATATTTTATATCTTGCAACGATAAACTATGGCAAAGAAACGCAAACCACTCTTCATCGGAATCTACAGGAAAGACCAATGGAAGTGTTGTTCATGGTGTATAGATAATAACATCAAGGTTTCTTTAGTGCCCAGAAGATATAACCAAGATGACTATCAAGTTGAGGTTAGTCTATTCGGCAAAATTACAAAAAGCAATGTAAGGTATTCACTTGAGGATGCACAAATGAAATATTGGGAATTGTATTGTTATCTCCATGACAAATACAACCAAGATTCTCCACATGACTAATTGGCACTAATATATATATAGTTATTTTTTTTATCATGTTACATGACAAGGTATATAGTAACACTGTATGTTACATTGTAACTATGTGTGTATACAGAGTTACGTTATATAATGTAACACTATAGATATATAACTATATATATTAATATGCCATTTAGACAGTTGGAATTAACGTAAGGTACATTTTATTAGATTTAAGTTATTATATATATGAATAGACAGATAGAGTTAGAAGTTCCCACTACCCTAAACGATATCACCCTTGGGCAGTATCAAAAGTATATAAAGGTAGTAGATGAGAATGAGGGAGCTGATGAATTTCTTAATAAGAAGCTCATTGAAATATTCTGTAACATTACATTGCGTGATGTAGAACAGATACCGATGGTAGAAGCAGAGAAGGTAATCTCTATTCTTGGCAAAGCATTTGATGAAAAACCTGAATTAATTAGGCACTTCAAATTACTTGATGTTGAAATGGGGTTTATACCTAAACTTGACGATATCTCACTTGGAGAATACATAGACTTAGAGAATTCTATTTCTGATTGGCAACAGATGCACAAAGCGATGGCAGTGCTCTTCCGACCAGTTAATTTTAAATCTAAGGATAAGTATACCATTGCTCCCTACTCTCCAAATGAGGACATTCAGAATCTCATTAAAGAGATGCCATTGGATGTCGTAATGGGGGCGATGGTTTTTTTTTACGATTTAGGGAAGGAGTTGTCGATAGCTACCCTGAATTATATGGAGAAGGAAATGGAGAAGAATCCCCAGACCTCACCGCTCAAGGAAACTTTAGCTCAAAGTGGGGTTGGTATCAGTCAATTTACGCACTTGCTAAAGGAGATGTCCTCAAATTCGATGAGGTTACCTCACAAGGAATATTTAAGTGCTTAAACTATCTGGTGTTTGAAAAAGAGAAAAACCAGTTGGAATCTCAAATGATAAAGAACGCATATAAAAAATAATGAAAACATACTACAACCTTATTGATAACATCTACAATTATCTTATTGGCAACAACAATATCAATACCGTAACATTCGGAGATATATTGGAGGTGGACTTGTCCAAGCAGACAATCTTTCCACTTGCCCATGTTAATGTCAATGATGTTACGTTTGATGAGTTTAAAATGACTTTCTCAATGAATGTTATAGTGATGGATATTGTAGATGAAGATAAGGATGATAAACAAAATGTATCAAAACCTCACTTGGGGTTGGATAACAAGCAAGATATTCTCAATACAATGCTTACTGTTGTTAATGGATTGCAAAGTTCACTTCGTAGAGGTGGTATGGAGTCCAATGACTTTGAGCTTAATGAAGCTGCAACTGCGAGTTTGTTCGAGGATAGGTTCGAGAATCTGCTCACTGGTTGGTCAATGGTTATCAATATAGAAGTGCCTAATAATGATATGGCACTAATTAACGCTGATGG
>Ga0160423_10002260_pt1 | contig 16147 bp, 6 predicted proteins | sample CRUFie14St8metaG_FD_108191 | JGI IMG/M metagenome (GOLD analysis project Ga0160423, IMG submission 108191) | Marine microbial communities from the Costa Rica Dome - CRUD Field 142mm St8 metaG | ecosystem: Environmental > Aquatic > Marine > Oceanic > Photic zone | place: Costa Rica: the Eastern... | reverse complement strand
TGGACCCCAGCTCCGGTGACGTTGTACTCAAAGTTGGTGTCGAGGGGAAGGCTTGGCTGGTCGATCCTGTCTAGCCCCCACTCGGCGTTCTCCTGGTTGGCGAAGGCCCTCTGCAGCCTGGTCCTCTGGATCACCATGTCCTCGGACTTCATCGAGGCGACGGCCTTGAGGGCCTTGTGGCACAGGTTGGTCACGATGGTGGGCCCCTCCTCGAGGTTCAGCACGTTCTGAATCTTGTACTGGCCGGCGGCGCTCCTCATCAGAACGGACTCCATCTTGTCCACGACCGCCTGGCTCTGCTCGAAGGGGGTGTGGCGGAGAAGAACGTGGTACTCTGGGCACACCTCCTTGCTCTTCGTCAGCATCCTCCTGGAGGCCACGAAGTCGTCCTCAGCGGCAAACTTGGAGATGTCAAAGTCCGCAGTGAAGTCCTCGGGGTCCTCCCAGTCCCATTCGTCGTCCTCATCGAGGACGGCAACGCCCTCGAGCAGCCCCTGGAGCTCTTCGGAGGTGGGCAAGGTGAAGTTGACGGCGTAGACCTTCTTGTTCACCACGGTGACCTGCTCCGAGTTGTTCCTCTCCAAGAACACCATGGCGCCAATAACGCAGATGAAGACGAGCGCGATACTGGAGATGGCGAGGGCAGCCCTCACCAGGACGGTGGTCTTCTTATCCCTGGCTTGCACGGGAACGGCCGCGACCGGGTTCTGGTCGAACTTGCTCGAACCATGGTCCAGCGGGATAACTGGGTGGATCACGTGAGCGACAACCTGAGGTGGCCCTCCGTCGGCGCTGCCGTTGGCGTAGCTCGGTCCGTTGTCCGACATGTGCGACCCTGACTCGAAAGGTTCAAGGTCAACTCTCTTTCAGCTTTGGATTCTTGGCTTCACAAAAAGTTCACTTCACTGAGTCACTGAAGTGTCTGCTCAAGGTGTATGGTGCTCTTGTATCCGGTAAGCGGACAAGTAGTCGTTTTCGTGTCTCGGTTGGACTCTGTGCTGCTTTGCTTTCGGGGTCGGTCGACGAGTCGCTCGATTATTGTGAGGCCCCTCGCCCCGCCCCTCCCACCTAACAACCTCTCGTACCCCCATTGACGAGTGCGATGCCATCTTTTTTTTTTGTCTCAACCCGCTTCCCAAGCGCGGCCTGGCAAGATCTCGCCTTGGATTGCCGGGACCGCGTCGCCTTTTCAGTAGAAATGCGGTCTTGGGGAGCATCTCAATTGCGGAATCGTATTCGCAATGCCAAGCTTCAGGAGGCCGCGGGAAGGACTCCGAGAACTCGGCTCGTCGCCCGGCACCGAGGAACGCGTCTCGGGTCTCGCGCGAGACGAGGAGAATGGGGGTCAACGGAGTCGGGCTGAAGGGGGCGAGCAGAACGAATTGAGCATATAAGGTGCGCAATCGAGAGATGGAGGGGTGGGAGGACGCGGTTTGGTGAACTGGTTGTCCTGGCCCACTGAGCCGAGTTCGGGAGGCTGGAGAGCACGTCAAAGAAGCCTAGAATGAATTATTTAACACTTATTGCCGTGAAATCGGTCACCGCTGGAGTGAGTAGTACATGCTCACAGCGCTTACCAGGTTGAGCACGGCCAGCAGAATGAGCTGCTGCTCCACGAACTTTTGAGAGACCAGGTAGCAGAAAGTGATGAATATGAAGATCCTTCCCGCAACCGTCGAGGCGTAGAATCCGCGGGCCCCACTCCCTTCCGTGTCCCCAACGGCGGTTCCGACGTCTTCAGCGGACAAGCATAACAAAGGTTGAGAGGTCAGCTGCAATGACAGAAAAAAGGCGGGCTGGTGGAGTGCCGCAGAGGCAATACTCACAGTACATTCCCAGGGCCGCGGCTATGGCACCGAAGACTTGGATCCACCCCGTGGCGATCGTTCTCACGTCGAAGAGCAGGCCTTTGGTTTCACGAAAAGGAGAGAGAGAGAGAGAGAGGGAAGCACCTGGAGTCAGCAAAATTAGAACGACGGCAGCAATGATGAAGCTGTCGACGGTGCGTGCTCGTTTCTGCAGCGCACCAGTTGCGGCCGCGAGATCCATTCTTACCGAAGGTGGATTTGGGGGCCGCGATGAGGCTGATTCCGGCCACCAGGAGGTACAGCCCCGTGAGTCTGGCCGACTTGGCGGGGGCGGTCCACTTGAGCTTCCCACCGGAGGACATCCTCGCTGCCTTCCTCTTCCTTCCCCTGGCCGAGAGCTGCTGCCAGAACTGTCCGGCGGGCTCAACCATGATGCGACCCTTCCCGGGCGAGCCCCCCCGAGAGGTCGGTAGGCCCTGGCCGGGCCCCGAGTACTCGATCCTGGCCACCTCGGGGTAGGGCGTGGGCTCCGAGCTCTGAGCTCCCATGACGGCCACCACGTCCGCTATGCGGATTTGTGATGGCTCGAAGCAGATCGCGCTCACCGTTGCGCTCGTGTCCCCCTTGTTCCCCGCGTGAACCTCCCCGCTGAGCCGGCCGAACACCGCAACATCGCCCCCCGCGCTCACAGTGCTGTCCTTATTCACATCACCGATCACGACTACGTCTCCGTCGTGCTTCTCCACCTTCGCGACGAGGGTTGGGGGGGGGGGACAAAAAGGCCGACGGATGGGCGCGTCCATGCGTCAGCAGGTCGTCCGCTATATCCCCTGTTCTCGACCTACTCTGCCGACGAAACGGGAACAACAAAAAAACTCACCTGTCCTCCCCTCAGCGTGCGTTTGATAAGCACGCAACCCCGGCCGCTCCCCCCGACCGCTCCGCACCTCGTCCTCGGCCCCGCCCGCCGGAGCGACGTCCATCCCCTCCCGGTCCCCGCCCGGTACCCACTTCGCACAACCATCGCCACCGCCACCGTGCTCCTCGTCTCCTTTCACGGCAATTCCCTGGACTGTCAATCTTCCCGCTCGCTCGCGATCGCCTGACCCATTCAGGAATCGGAATTCCAGATGGGCGAGGTTGTGAGGTGTCAGATCGGTGGTAGCTCGGCGAGCCGGCGAGCGGGGAAGGGAAAGAGAGAGAGAGAGAGAGAGAGAGAGAGAGAGGGCGAAGATGCAGGGCGCGGTGTCGGCGAGCATCTGTCGGGCGCCCGGGGCGGGATCGTCGTCGTACAGGAAGGGCAAGAAGGCGGTGCCCGGCCCCGGGGCGGGCGGGGGGAGGGGGGAAAGGACCGCAGTGGTCCACGCTGCCAACCAGAACTCGAGGAGCGGCGGGGGCGCCAGCACGAGCAGGGCCCCGGCGGCCTTCGGGAGGTCCCGGCGGCTCGGGTCGACGGCGTTCGGCCGGGGCGGGAGGCGCGCGGGGGTTTTGTGCCGCACCGAGCCCGAGAAGAAGGAGGAGGCCCCCGCCACGGCCGGCGACAACGTTCTCCTGAAGGACCTCCTCCTGCACGCCACCGAGAGCAGGCAGCGCCTGCACAAGCAGGCCGCGGTGACCATCAACGCCATGACAAGGGTCGCCTCCCCCGCCAGCTCCAAGACCCCCACCCCGACCTCGCGCCTCAGCAAGGTCGACCCCCTGGACTTCACCCACGACAACGACTACAACACCATCAACGTGGAGCACGGCAAGCAGGTCCTGAGCGGCAGCCTGGTGTACGAGGTGCTCACCATGGACTGGAAGGGTGCAACCTACCGGGCCTACTTGAAGAGGCGCGACCTGCTCAGACACTACGATTTGCAGCCGAGGGACCTGAGGAGAATTGACCCGGCGTTGGCGGACACCTCGCCCTGCCTGAGTGTCAGAGACAACGCGATCTTGATCTCGCTGGGCGGCATGAGGGGAATCATCTCGGCCAACAAGGCCATCGTCTTCGAGCCGGACTCGCCTTACACGAAAAAGTTCATCGAGATCGTTTCGCCCAGGCTGGCCGCGACCAGCGGGTCCTCCAACCTGGAGGAGCCCGAGCCAAAGTCCGCCCCGCTGGACGACTCCTGGACGCCCAGGACGCCGGAGGACCCCCAGGACCCCTCCGTGTCGCAGCAGGAGACGGCGGCGCAGAGGCAGTTCAGGAAGCTGCAGGAGGACAAGAACTTGCCCTTTGAGCTGGAGTGCTGCGAGGGCTCCCTGATGGTCCTGGTGGGGCAGCTGGACAACGAGCTGGACAACATCGAGATCAGAATCGGCAAGCTGCTGGAGAAGTTGCCGGCGCAGGTGAACACGGAGAACCTGGAGGAGCTAAGGAAGGTTAAGAGCATCTTGGTGGAGCTAGAGTCCAAATCAGAGCAGGTCACCGAGCTCTTGGCAGACTTTTTGGAGGACGAGGACGACATCGCTGGGATGAACCTGACGAGTCAGCTGATGAAGCAGGAGAAGGAGGAAGCCGCACCGAGATCCAAGGCGAAGAAGAAGTCCAAGAGGAAGGGGTCAAAGGGCGTCCAGGGCAATGGGTCCTCTGCATCCGTGCAGAGGGAGACCTTTGACGTCCTTCAGGGGGAGGAAATGAAGGGGGAGCTGATCACCGTCGCGCTGGACGAGGCGGAGATCGAGAACATCCTTGAGGAGGCCGAGGAGGAGGTCGAGGAGGTCGAGGACCTCATCGAGTACTACCTGCAGAGGTGCACCTCCATCTTCAGCGAGACCCAAACGCTGCTCGTGGGGATGAGGGACCTGGAGGAGTCCATCAGCGTGGTGCTGAGCAGCAGGAGGTTTGAGGTCAACAGGCTGGAGCTCGCGCTGAGCATGGCGTCCTTTGCGGCGTCCATCGGGGCCATGCTGAGTGGGATCTTTGGCATGAACCTCAGGAACAAGTTCGAGGACAGTGTCGTTGGGTTTTACGGCACCACCGCGGTCATCATCCTGATGTGCGTCGGCATCTTCATGGCGTTGTTCCGTTTCACGCGGAAGAAAAAGATCTTGTGATTCGTTTCTAGTCAAGCATCAAGCACTACCCAAAAAACTATTGTTTGCCTCCTCCAAACTCTTCCTTCATCGAAACTCTCGCTAATCCCAGAGTGTGGCTCGGGATGTGGCGCCCGTGCATCAAGAGGGCGGCCTCCGCGTGTCTCTCTCGCGGACAGACGAGGCTCTACAGCACGCAGTACGAATATGGGTGCACTGGAAGTGGACTCGGTGCCCGTGCCACGGTGTCCTTCGTCACGGGTCACGAGGTCAAGACCGATTTGCCTTCAAAACTGGGAGGCAAAGATGAGCACCCCCAGCCGGTAGAACTCGTACTGGCTGGCCTGATTGGGTGCGAGGTCTCCACGGCAAGCTTCGTCGCAAGACACATGGTTCCTCGATTCCCGCTCGGATCAATCGCATTCGACTACCGGGCCTCGAGAGATGGGTCAGCGCCCGTCAGCCTTCCGCTGGACGTCGAGCTCCCAGCCTCGCCCGTGATCCGCACGGTGACTGGCACGGTGACGGTGACCGTGGCACCTTCGGCTGGCGAAGAGACTCAGGATCGGGTGGACGAGCTCAAAAGGCACACCGGGGCTCGGTGTCCGGTCCACAGGACGCTAGCGGCCGCGGGCGTCAAGTTCGAAACGGAATGGAAGCTACAGGGAAGGTAACGGTTTTAGGGCTTGCTGGATGAACTAGAAGTACAAAGGAGTACTTTGTAGTAGAATACAGAACTTTCGTTTTTTCTTTTTCGTTATTAGGTTACATTTTGGGCAGGTGGAGGAGCGGGGTCCCCAGCTCTCCCGGGACCAGGGCCTCCCCGCAGGAGCCGCCGCTCACCACGATACCGCCGGTCGCCGGGAAGGCACTCGCCTCGCAAACCACGCTGTCCTGAATCTGGGTGGAGCTCCACTGCCCGCTCAGCACGTTGTAGGACCAAAGCCCGCCCTTCTGGTTGTTGTCGTCGTCGTTGCCTCCCACGACGTGGACCGAGTCGCCCTCCGCGAAGGAGGAGTGCGCGAACCTAGGCTCCACCGCTCCCGAGTCCAGCTTTTGGACCACCGGGGTGGCGGTGCCGTTGGCCACCTGCAAGGAATAGAAATCGCTGGTCGGGCCGGCGTCCGAGTAGCCGCCAAAGACGTAAAAAGTGCCGTCCCTCTCGGCCACGGTGTGCCCGAACCTGCGCCCCAGCAGCTCTGGCCCGCCGGGAGCCACCTCCCTCCACTCGTTCTTGCCAAAGTCAAAGGCCCAGAGGTCTCCCAGAATCTCGCCCCCAGCGGCGAGGCCGCCGTGGATGTACATCTCTCCCGCGTGGACGAAAGCCACGTGGTCGTACCGAGCCCTTGGCCTTGCGTGGCCAGAGGGCTCGCTTGGACTAACGACGGTCCATTCCGAGGTCGAAAAGTCAAAGACCTGGAGGTCGCCGAAGAGGTGGGCGTTGCGCTCTCCTCCGAAGACGGCCATCCTGGACGGGGAGACCAGGGCGGCGGTGTGCCCGAGCCGGGCCGGGGGTGGGCGACTCCCGGACGCGACCGGGACCCTCTTCCAGTTGGATAGCTCGGCGAAGAGAGCGGGGCCATCGTGGAGATCAACGACTGTTGGGGCTTCAGCGGGCAGCTCCAGCACCGAGATCTCGTCCCAAAAGGCGGTGGCGGCTTGGTCGAAGATCGCGCCGGCGGCCAGGTAGGCCGCGCTCAGCTCGATGGCCTGCCTATTGAGGACCTGCACGCCGTCGATGGAGAGGGTCAAGGTGGTGCCGTCACTCTCCGCCTCCAGGAGAACCCAGTGAGGATGCCTCCTCACCGGAGTGGAGACCCAAGACGAGTCGTTGTAGACGCAGTATCTTGAGGCGTGGCACGCTGTGTGGACGCCGTAGGCGATGAGGGGAACCGAGTCGCCGGACTGGGGGGCTCCACACCCCGCCCTTCGGTGGACGTCGTTCAAGCTCATGAAATGGGAGGCGGAGCAAGGCAAACCGCTGTCGTAAAGGTGCGCCTGCAGCTTGAACTTGTACTGGAGAGGCTTCTCACCAATGTTGAGCTTGATGGAATGCCCACTTCCGCTGACCTTTAGGGAAGCTTCTCCTTGGAACGCGTTCTCGGTGCTCCTCTCGTGAGCCCCCGTGCCAGAGCACTCGGTTGAGAGGCTCGCAAAGCCCTCCTCAAAATCGTAACGCACGACATTGAGAGGCGTTCCCGCCAGATCACTAGGGAGCACATTTGTGTACCTCATGTCTTCAGCCCTAGTACCAGTATCAGGGGTGTAGGTGAGTTCTGAAAAAACACCAGACGTATTTCCAGACGTCCCCTGCGGAGGATCAGTTGTGTACTTCATATCCTCCGGAGACAAGGTAGTGCCTTCGAAAGGATCAAAATTTTCGCTGCCAATAACAGCGGAGGAAGATGCCGACGCAGCCGAGTAGAGGTACTTGGAGCTCCCGAGAGAAAAAATAGTGTTCACACTCGTCCCGAGTACGAATTGTCCATCAACGGCCCCAACGGCCCCAAACCCGACTCCACCGTGGAACATATCGACGACAATGGAGCCGTTGCCGAGCAGGCTGCCAGGAACACGCACATAGATCAGCGTGTCGCTTGCTCCACACCCAGGAGAAGGCAAAATAAAGTGCTCCAACTTCACCATATGGTCGTGAGCACTGGCAAAGTGAAGATCGGAACAAGACCGGGTCATCCTTCCCGTGGCGATTGCGTCCTGCGTGTTCAGAACAATCCCAACAAATGTCTCGAAATCCGGTTGACTCGTGACTTCGAACCTTTTCATGTACCCATACAGCCCGTTCGAGGCCAAAGATGAGACGGGGTCGTAGTTCTCGAGCTCCCAAATCTCGTTGGTGTACGCTTGGCCTCTCTTGATGCCACCACCAAACGTGATCAGACTGTTCCCTCTCACCAGGGCCGCGTGCTCGAAAGAGTTCAAACCCGCCTTGGGGTCCACGTGTCCTGCAGCGATCACAGCCTTAGCTCCACCTGGCTGAACGGTCACCAGCTCATAGCTCAGCACTTCGGGCTGGCTCTCCATCTTGATGGTGACCGCGTAGACGCCAGCAACAGGGGGTGTGAAGTACAGCTTGTAGTGACCGTCTTCAAAAAACAGGCGCGTTGGTATGTTGTTGTACTGGGTCATTCCAACGACGAATGACACCTCAATACCGTGCTTGGCCAGGACAACATTCGCCACGGAGTCCAGAATGATGAAATCGATGGATCCGAGCTGGCCAGACTCCATGTCGTACTTCTTCTCGATGGAGATTGACTTTGGGGCGCCAGGGACGACTTCCACAATGTCTTCCGACAGCCCAGCAACAGCGACCTTCACTTTGCCAGCCTGGTCCACGTTCACAGACCCATAGTACTCGTGGCTGACGGATGGGTAGGCGTCGGGCTTCCCGCCAGAGCAAACAAACGCGCTTGACGTCAAAGGGATGTCCTTTGGAACTCCCTGGACGAAGATTGGGAACTCCTCCGTCACGTCCACGGCCGAGATGCTTTCGTCAGACACCTTCTTCGTCAGAGGCGTCGCTGTTGCCTGGAAGGCGCCATCTTGGCTCTTGGTGAAGTGGAACCCGCACTCGTCCCGAGCTTCGATCTTGAAGGTGGTCGCCCCGGCTTTGCTCACAACGTCCCCCGTTCCGTTGAACAAGCGGGTGCCCATGCCGAGCTCGTACGTATTGGCGAGGAAGGTCACCGAGGAGTACTTGAGGCTGAGGGCGCCAGGGCCATCGCCGGTGGTGGCGGCAATGTGAGCTTGGGGCGTGCTCAGGGACACCTTGACAGGGGTGGCCTCAAACCTTGGCCAAGGCGAGGTGGGTGCTGTTCCCTGCGCCTCATTGAAGTGGATGTAAGCGTCGAGGTCGCTCTCCCTGTTGTATGGCGGGCAGACGCTGGACTCCTTGATCTGCTCCGCACTCAGAGCGACCTTCCAGAACTTGATCTCGTCGATGTGGCCCTTGAAGCCCTGACCAATCTCGAGCGGGTGGGCGTACGGGTTTGCGTGGACGCCCCTCTTGGTTTGGAAGGTCGAGGTCCCAACCTTGACTCCATTTCCGTACAAGGAGAGCTCGGTGCCCGTGTAGGTGATGGCAACGTGGTACCACCCCTTGCCTTCCAGTCCCAGGGCTGGCGCGGCCGCTGTCCTGTACTCGCCAAGAGAAGTGTAGATGGAAACGGACAGGGTGTTGTACGTTGGGTCAAGGGTCACAGTGTAGCCCTTGGCGGTCCCGCTCTCCGTCGAGGTCTTCGTCAGCAAGAATGCCTCATTCCCAGGGCTCAAGCCGGCATTCACCCAAAAGTCGATGGATATTTCCTCGTAGGCAATGTCCAAGTCGAAGGGTCCGGTCTCGGAGAGCACGATCGAGTCCGAACCCGAAAACTCCTTGGAGTGACCCTGGCACACGTCAAAGCAGACGTACTTCGTGTTGGTGACCTCTGATTCCTGTCCAATGATGCCGGGCTCTGGCCCAGACAAGAGCTCCCCACTCATGGAGTACGCACCAGCAACTTTCGGGGTGAAGGTTCCCGAATACACTCCGTCAGAGCCAGAGTACTGAAGGTCGATCGTCTCGCTGTGTGGCCCAGTGACGTGAATCTTGAAGGAATCTGCGCCAGAGACTACAGGGCAGCCGTTGGCGTCCTTGGCCACCAGCGACACGGTCCTGGGCACCCCAAAGCACACCTCAGTCTGGGGGCTCACAAGTTCTGACGAGCTTGCCAGCGCAAGGCCAGGCACAATGGAAAGTGGAATGTCCACGAGATTGCTTGGGGCCACAGTGAGCTTGTAGTCACCACAAGCAAGGCCGGTGGTATTGATCAGCCCATGGTAATTCCCATCTCCTGTATCAGAGATTGAGATTGTCTTCTGGAAAGAATCTTTCGTAAGAACTGCTCCAAGCTCCATTCCCCAGGTCACCGCCTTCTTCCCGCAAGATGACCGGGCCACCGCGGCAAAGGGAATGACTGCACCAGAGGGCACGGCCGCCTTCAAGTTCAGAGTCATCGCCTCGCTGTCCACAGGATCGCTGTAGGACATGTTCACCAGCTTGTCGTAAAATCCAGCAGAGTTGTCCTCGTTGAAGGACACGTGGCTAAATCCGGGCGTTGGTGCCGTGTCTCTAAGGGGGCACGAGGCTCCCGACCTCACCTGATCCGGGCTCCGCTCCGAGTTGAAGACCGCAAACGAGTGCAGGAGACCAGAGAAGTTTTTGAAGCCCGAAGTGAGCACGGGCTTGTTCACCAACAACTCCATGCCGCCGCTCTCGATGGACTTGCCAGCCCCCAACAGCGTTTTGGTCTCCCTCAGCACTCCGTCGACGTAGAAAGACATGCTTGTGCCGCTGTAGGACACAGCTGCGTGAGACCATTTGTTGGCAGGGACCTTTGCCTTCTCGGAGATGTGTTCATGCTTGTCCTCGCAGGAGGTGCACCCGCACCCCTTGCTGCCAATAGAAAGGGCAAGGCTCCCGTCCACCATGGAGAAAAACACCTCGTTCTCGTTGTGAGAGGATGCTATGTGGAACATGCCGTCAATGTCATAGGGTCGTATCCACGCCTCGAGCGTGATCTTGTTCGTCGTCCTCAACGAGTCCGTCGAAGGAGACACAGGATCGTTGCCAGACTCGATTGCGTAGTCCGAGGTATAATACCGAGCCTCCACTTCACAGGCGCTCAAGCTTCGGTCATAAATCCACACGTCGTCAACAACGCCAGATTGGCCCCCAAACGCTTGCCCGGTTTGCTTGAAGAGGGTCAAGATGCCTTCGTAAGAGGCGGCGACAGCTCCAGTCGCGAGGTATCCGTTCAAGTACGTCAGTGTACTGTCCCCGTCTTCGACAATGCACAAGAACTTCCAACCCTCGCTCTGGATGCTGGCGTCGATGTAGTCTTCAAAAATCACCCAGACGCAAAGAGTCTTCGCTTTGGGGGGGACGGAGATGGTCACCGGGAGTCTGGTAGCGCTGTTCAGCATCAGGTCCCTGTCCTCCTCCGTACCGTCCAAAGGATAGTAGACTAAAAGGCCATCAAAAAGGTTGGCAACGCCAACCGAGGATCCGTAGGTCCTCGTGACCCCAGAGCTTGTTTGGTAGTTGTTCATGATCTCCAGCGAAGAATCCGCGTGGCAGTCTCCGCTGAGGCTGATGCTCACGGTGTCCAAGGACTGCGAGCCCTTCACCGTTCTCAGAGAAGGCAAAGTTGCGTCCTTTGACCTTACTCTGAAGAAAGGCGACGGAGCCAGGTTGATTCCAGAAACCTTCACCGTGGTCCTGTTCCCGTTGAGAATGGACGAGTGGGTTCCCGCTCCCTGGCCCTCGAAGGTCTCCTCGACGTTCAGGGGCTCTTCCCAAGGTGCAGAGGATTTCACAAGAGTCAAATTCTGCATCAGCATGGTGTCCACATGGGTTGACCTGCCAACGATGAAGCCGTTCTGCGTCTCATCCAAGATCAAGTTGAGAAAGGCGGCAGGATCGCTGTAAATGTTCATGCTGAAGTGTGCCAGCGCGTTCGTCTTGTCCGTGAACGCAGTAGGGCATTGCGTTTGTGTGTCCGAGAAATCCTTGAAGATGGTGATCTCGTCCACAAGGCCACTGTAGGGGAAGTCACCCGGTCTCACAGTGGAACCGCATACGTGGAACTGGGTGCTCTTGGGTGGTCGCGAGGCCGTTGTAAACGTGGTCGTCAGGTCACAGTCAACATAGAGCCTTCCCTCTCCCTCCTCATCAACAGAGAGGACTACAAAGTGCCACATCTCCCTCTCCAGCGCAGGCGCCTGCGCCGATCCGGTGCTGAGGATATTGTCATCGTAGTAAGAGAAGGAGTTGCCGTCAAAGACCACACTGGCGTACGTGTGGCCGCCATCACCCTCAAAGGAGATCACGATTTGGTCCGCACTAGCTGGAGAGCTTTCGGGAACGTAAGTCCAGAATGAGACGGCATAGGTGCTCAGCTCCTCCGCGTCCTTGAAAATCCTATGGAAGTCTAACGCCCCTTGGCACTTCAGCGAGTTTCCGGAACCGTACAAATCAAGCTTGCTCAAGCTCGGCCCACTCACAAGGGGGCTTCCATTGGCGACGGCGAATGAGGACACAGTGTACTCGTTTGGGTCAAACGCTATGCTGCAGACCACTGTGGAGCCGTTCTTGCTGACCGGTTCGTAGGTCGAGGCGGAACCCGCCATCGTGAACGATGGGTAAAACTCCTTGGTGAGCTCCCTTCCGTCCGGTCGCGATTCCGCCCTCTCCCCGACGACGACGCCCTCCCCAGCTCCTGGCACCGTGCATTGGTAGGAGGACTTGTTGTACTGATCAAGGACAACCCCGGCAACCATGGTGGCCGAACCAACCATGCACTTCAGGTACTCACTCTCCGCGAAGTTGAATCCCGAGACTTCCAGGGAGTCCCCGAGGTCGGCGGCAGCCAGAATTCCCGTCTCGGCACCCAATGCCCTGCCGTTGACCGAGTACACCACCGTGGGCTCCCAGGGAGCAAAGTGCGATGCGTAGGAGAAGGTCTGGCCCTCCGCCGTCAGGTCAGACGCAGAGTTCCCCCCAACCTTGGACTGCTTCAGGTTCCCGTTGAACCTGTAGTAAGAAGCGAGGGCGCCCTGGTCGAGCTCCCTTTCAAAGGCCCTGCTAAAATCGTCCACATGGTCGTCATAGAGCCTGAGCTCGTCGATGTACCCGTGGTACCCGGTTCCGATCGCCCCGATTCCCAGGCTGGAGGACCTTAAGTTGGTTGGCCCGTGGAAGGCCATGCCGTCCAGCCTGGCCGTCAGCTGGTTGCCGGACACGCCCACCTGTCCCACGGAGAGCTGGAGGTAGTGCCACGTGTTCAGGGACATCGGGGAGTAGGACACCCCTTGGCCGCCCAGCGGGGAATCCCTCACCACCAGGAGGCCGTTCTCAAAGTAAAGCCCGAACGGGCTGGAGGGCGTGCCGAGCTCCACAATGGTGCTGCTGATCACGTTCTTCTTGGGGTACACCCAGACGGAGACCGTGAATCGGCTGGACGACGAGGGTACCCCACTGCCCGTGAGGGTGACGGTGCCGTCGAACTCAACGGAGAACTCCATCGCGGTCGTGTCCTTGGTGGCCCCCGCCGTCATCCCACCGTCGTTGGACACGGCCAGGCGATAGCCCTCGGCCATTCCAGACGCCACCGGCACCTCGCACATCACCTCGTCAAAGAAGCCCACGAGCTGCGTCGTGGCGTGGGCCTGGAAGGTCGGGACCTGCCCTCCCCTCGTGGAGGCGTCCTCGGCGTCCCCAGTGGCGACGTAAGCCCCCGAGTAGGTCACCGCGCTCGCCGGCACAATTTCGCTGCCACCCCTCCCGTTGCCTGAGGTTGAGCCCACGAGAATCGTGCCGACCTCCCCATCCGTCGCGAGGTGCCCCATAGGGTCCGGGTGGACCAGAACGCAGTGCGTGAAGGGGCTCCTGGAGAACCCAACGCCTTTCAGCGAGACCAACTGCGCGCCATCGAGAGGTATTTCCGCGGGGGCCTCTGTCACCGAGGGAGCGAGCCAAGGGACGCCGCCGTAGGCGTACCTTGCACTCGAGCCGAGGCCCTCGATGTTGATCGGCCCGTCCGCGGCAGTGTTGGAGCAGCCCCCGTTGAAGCGGCCCCACAGGACCCTCCCTGCGCCCGAATCGGTCTGGTTGCTGGTGGGCGCGGAGACCTCCACCGAGGGGAGGTAGGCTGGAGCCCTGAACATGGCGTCCACGACCTCCGCCGGGGAGAGCGCTCGGCTCCACACCCCGACCTCGTCCATGATCCCGTCAAAGTCCCTGTACTTTGCGGGAGCGTCACATTTGGTGGCCATCCTCAGCGTGCAGCAGTCATCGTCAGCCGACGAGGGGCACTTGTTGGGGTACATCGCAGTCTGAAAGAAGTCCCCTCCCGAGTGGGAGGTCAGGTCGTCGTTTAGCAGCGACTGGGCCTTCCCGTCAACCAAGATCTGACCTTTGCCCGCCTCGTCGATGGAGACGACGACGTGGTGCCACATGTAGCTGTCGTACTTGCAAGAGGTGACCACGGAGACGTCGTCCGAGACAAAGGCGAAACGCTGGGCAGACGGCCTCCACGTGAGCGCCATCTTGCAGTCGAACCGCTGCAGGACTTCGTCATTCTGCGAGGGCGCGAAATTATGGACAGAGAGAGAGAGAGAGAGGGAGGGAGGGGGGAAGGAGGTTGTGGGTTAAAAAACTCTTTGCTCCCACCTCGAGGCGCGGGTGGGGTGGGGTCGGCTCACCTCCGCCTGGGCCGAGACCTGGGTCGCCAGAAGGGTCGCCCCCAGGGCGAGCACCAGCGCCACGTGCCTCAACCTGATCCCTGTGTTCGTCATCGTCTGTGTAGTGTGTTGAGCTCCTCCGGTGGTGTGCAATCAACACAAAGTATCAAAGTCTGCCTGGGAATTCGTGCTCTACCCGAACACTCTCCCAAACGCGGCTCGTGAGGCCTAGATCGATCGGTCTCTCGGACCCGCTCAAGCGTCTCTCGGGCTCGCTGCCGTCCCCATGGCACCAGCGCCCCCCCCGTTCTCGCGCGCCAGACCCCTCGGGCTCTCAGGTTCTTTGACCTCCTCCCGGGTAGATTCAAAGGCGTATAAACTCGTAAATTTTCAATTGAAATTCGAATTCGAATTTCCGTACTTGAAATTCCGGGAGGAAAAGGTTTGCTTGTTGATTTCGCGTTGTTCCACAGCGATCGCCCAAAACGCTATCCAGTCCGTCCGAAAAGCGCCGAAGAAGAGGGGGGGAAGACGGCACAGAAACAAGACACGACCATGGCGAAGATGACGAGGATGAGCAAGCAAACGAGGGGCGTGAGGAGCGGCGAGGCGAGGCGCGGGGTCCCGAGGGCCGCCGCCGCCCAGGCGAGGTCGGTTGCGAGGTCGGCGTTGAGGCCGGGACTTCCCGCCGCGACCCGCCCCGTCACGGGGCCTGGGGCTCGCGAGCACTCCAGCGGAGTCGAGTGCCGCGCCGCTCCCGCCAGGCATGCGTGCTTCTTGCTGCTGAACCCCGAGGGGGAGGTCGAGGATCTCGACAACGGGCGCGTGAGGACCAAAGTTTTCATCGATATGTACATCATGGACAAGGCGTACGACTCGATAAACGATTACTACAGGAACAACTTGGAGTTTCCCGGTTTCAGAAAAGGTGGCAACGTACCGGAGTCCATGATCATGGGCCAGGTTGGCAAGGAGCAGTACTTTTTGGCTGTGCTTGAGGAGATCTTCAAGCTCACCCTCGAGGGCGCCTTCGCCAAGCTCGGGGACCGCGTGCTGGCGGACACCGAGACCATCGAGACCCCTACCGAGGAGATGGTCAAGGCCCTGGTGACGAGGACCCCGTTCAACTACTCGGTCTCGGCGGACGTCCTGCCCGAGGTCAAGTGGAAGGCGCCCTACGGCGAGATGAAGATCAAGGTCGACACGAGCTCTTACAGCCAGCCGGACGACGAGAAGGTGGAGGAGATCATCGACAGCTTCAGGAAGGAGCAGGCTCAGCTCAACATCGCCATCGGCAGGAACGTCCAGAGGGGAGACATGTGCGTCGTGGAGGCGTCCTGCGTCCGTAAGGACAACGGGGAGGCCGCTCTTGGCATGCCAGAGGGGCCCTTCCGCTACGACACCGAGGTCAGCTTGCTTCCCAACTTTGTGGAGAACCTGGAGAAGCTTCAGGTGGGCGGCGAGGCAGAGTTCGACGTGACCATCCCTCAGGACTGGCAGGACGAGGCCGTGAGGGGCCTGGAAGTGAGCTTCAAGGTCAAGGTGAACGAGATCTTCGAGAGGAAGCTGCCTGACCTGGACGACGCCTTTGCGTCTCAGATCATCCCCGGGTGCGGCAGCATGAAGGAGTGCAGGGAGTTCCTGCTGCAGAACATCCAGGGCGGCAAGGAGGAGGCCAAGCAGCAGGCCCTGCAGAACGCCGTGACCGAGAGCATCGCTGAGAGCATCGACATCGCAATTCCGGAGTCCATGGTCACCAACATCGGCCGCGAGGAGTACGGAAAGCGGCTGATGGAGATTCAGCAGCAGGGGCAGCTGAGCCCGGACATGGTGCAGAAGCTCACCTCGGAGAACCTGGTGCAGGATTACATCAACAAGGAGAGGGGCACCTTCGAGATGCTTGCCAAGGCCTCCATCGGGGTCGCGGAGATCCAGAAGCTGGAGAACATCGCGGTCTCTGACGAGCAGCTCAACGATGAGGTGAACACCATTCAGAAGGAGCTCGAGCAACAGGGCGAGAACCCGGACGCCGATGGAATCAAGCAGATGATCAAGGAGAGGCTAGAGTCGCAGAT
>Ga0160423_10002259_pt1 | contig 16147 bp, 18 predicted proteins | sample CRUFie14St8metaG_FD_108191 | JGI IMG/M metagenome (GOLD analysis project Ga0160423, IMG submission 108191) | Marine microbial communities from the Costa Rica Dome - CRUD Field 142mm St8 metaG | ecosystem: Environmental > Aquatic > Marine > Oceanic > Photic zone | place: Costa Rica: the Eastern... | reverse complement strand
TCCGCGGCCTCGGCGGGGACCCCGCCAGTACTCGTCTCTAGACGTTGCCCCCTGGCTCGGTGGCAGAGTGGTTATGCAGCGGATTGCAAATCCGTCTACGCCGGTTCGATTCCGACCCGAGCCTCCATTCGAAGTTACGCTTGCAAGTGATTGTTATGGCTAGTCGTCGGGTAACTTCTTCATCGCGTCAAACAGGGCATCCATGATGTCGGTCACATCATTGGCAAGTTCTTCCCGCTCAGCCGCGGGTGCATTGCCGAAGTCGATAGCACCTTGCAGTTTGCGTAGCATATTCATCACTTCTTGAAGTTCAGCTTTCATATTACAAACCCGGGGGCAGTTCCTCGAAGCTTGGGATTTCGTCGGGGATGTGATGAAAAGACATCGCATCCTTGGCAAAAATCGCCATGTCAGGTTGAAAGAATGCGGCGTCATCCATCGTGCCCACTTTCATCACGAAAACACCGGGAGCGCCGGGTGCGGTGGTGCCGACGGCGGTGCCGCATTTCGGGCAGAAGTATCTAGTCACAGCACTTTCAATATCCGTACGCTGGAATGAGCTCAACTCACCTTGAATGAATTGAAGCCCGGACTCGGGAATCATGACGAATACGTTGGGATTCCCGCCGGTAATGTACTGGCACTCCCTACAGTGGCATTGCATCGCGGGCCCCGGCTCGCCCTCAAAACGGTAGCGGACCTCGCCGCAATAACATCCACCTTCAATTTTCATCTCTTTGACCTCTCGGTAATGACGGGTCGCGTCATTGTCTCCACGGCAGGATTCTGGGTGTGCCCGTGACCAAATAACTGAGCAGCCAAATGACAGGCGAAGCAGCGTAAGCGATGATCTCTTCGCCGGCGAATACGGTTGAGAGGTAGTCTCTATAAAACCGGCCCACTTCGCTGGTCGGGATCGGCAGGGCGCTATTCATCCCATCTAGCACGCCGGCCAGCACAATCAATGCATGTGCGAACGATATCCACGACAGCACGATAAATACCCGATCTTTCACAGCTACCCCTTCTTGTTCTCTTTATCGATTTTAGCCACGGATCACACGAAGTGCATTAACAAGAAGTGCATCAAGAGAAGGTGGCCGCAACCTCCAGTCTTGCTGGCACTGGTGTCTTGCGTGCTATCGGAAGCCCGTTGGCCGGAACAGGTGCCTTACGGCACGAAGCCCAGCCAAATAATTGTCTGGGTGGCTAGGTACAGTGCGATGCCCGCCCAGATGACGAAAACAATCACTCCGACGATGCCGTCTTTTAGCCAGTCAGGCCACTGAACATTGAGTTTTGTCAGGATGACCCAGGGTCCGGCGATGAACGCCACTACGATCACCACATCAATGATTAAAAAAAGAAATTGCAGCATTGGCGGATCCTAACAGGAGCAGAGGCCAGGAGAGCAAAACATTCTTAAACGGCCATATCAAAAGTTAGCAAAGCGATCGTGCGAAGGGCGCGCTCAGTCATTGGGTTGGCAAGTGGCGCAGGTATAAATTCGCCGGGAGTTGGCGGTTGAACGCTGGATTTTGGTTTTGCAAACACGGCATGGCTGGTTGGCACGGCTGAAGACAAAGAAACGTGCTTTACCGTAGCTGACGCCCTTTTTCTTTAATGCTTTGTATTGTCGATCCGGGATTGTGACGCCCTGCGACGCATAGCTGCGTTGGCTGATATCCAGCGTGGCGCGCGCCAACTTGCCGATCTCGCCTGTGCTCAGCTCCCGCGCTTTTCTAATCGGATGAATACCCGCAATGAATAAAATCTCGCTTCTCAGGTAGTTACCTAGTCCAGCGAGGAACGCCTGATCCAGATAGACAGAGTTCAGGGCTCTGCCCGCAAAGGTCTTGCTCTGCAGTCGCTCTGCGACTTCACGCCAGGTGAGGTCGGGATTGAGTATATCGGGCCCAATGCGCTGCAAGAACGGATGCTCCTCGATCTTTTCGGTTTTCCACACGCTAATGTCTGACGCGCTGTAGAGGAGGGCGCTATGCTGGTCAGTGTGGATAGCGAGCCGCAGCTGCCGGTTGGTTTTGGGGAGCTTGCCCCGCTTCACTACCCGCCATACGCCATAGAGTTGGTTGTGGGAGTAGATGGTGTAGCCCGAGTCGAAATGCGAGAGCAGCGCCTTACCTCGAGTTTCCAGCGAGAGCACGGTGCTGCCAGTGAGCGGCTCGGCAAATCTTTTCAATGGCGCCAAACCGAACTCAACGCGCTCGGCTGTCTTGTCCTTGAGCACCGCCTCGATTTTATCGGCGGCTCGGCGTATTTCAGGGCCCTCGGGCATGAGTAACTCGCTTCAGAAAATGAATGACAGCAGGGCCTCGAGTTGGCGACTCAGTCTTCGTCTTTCTCTTCCGCCGCTTTTTCTAGGCGCGCCTTCAGTTTTTGCTGGTACTCCTCTTCAGAGAGGTTGTGCCAGCCAATGCATTGCCCTAATGGGCTGCGTCCACATCCACATTCGGTCATGGTTTTCTCCTGTTTGTTCGTTGGTGTGATGTTGATCGTTTCAGAGGTTGCGGGCCGCTAAGCGCCCCGTTGTATCGCGTTTAAAATAATAGCCACGTCGGGTTTGTGCTGAGCAATCTCTTCGGTTGTCAGACCCTGCAGTTCATAAGGCAACACTAGCCAATCCTCGGTGGTGTGCAAGAAGTAGTCGGGCTTGCGGCCGCTCAGGTTTTTGCCAGGCTTGTAGTAGGGCACCGCCACGCGCACCTCTTCGGGCATGTTCCGCCGACATTTCGCTTTGAGCCGGGTGATCACGGCTTCAACGTTATAGCCCGAGCTAAAGACATCGTCGACGATGAGCAGCTTGTCCTTACGGTTCAGGTTTTCAAACAGGTACTGCAGGCCGTGTACCCGGATGCTCTCTGGGTTATCTAGCAGTTCGCCGTAACTCGGCTGGCCGCGATACGAAGTTCTGATTGAGATGTGGTCGGTTTTAACGCCCAGATACTGCAGACACTCCTGTACATAGATGCCGACCGTTGAGCCGCCGCGCCAGATGCCCACGATAAAGTCGGGCCGGAAGCCACTGTCATAGATCGTGACAGCGAGCTTGAAGGCCTCCTCTAGCAGCTGCTCCTCTTTAATAAATTGCTTTTTCACGTTAACGTCTTGCACGGAGCGCCTGATCAACCTCAGCGGTGACTATACCCTCTCTGCGGTGAGAATCTCGACACAATGAGTGACAAGCAGTATCTCTCGGCCGATCAGCTGTTGGTGGATTCCTTCCGTCTGGCAGAGCGTGTTTACTCAAGTGGGTTTAAGCCCACGATGATCATCGCCATCTGGCGGGGTGGGGTGCCTATCGGTATCGCGGTACAGGAGTTTCTCGCCTACTGCGGTATCGAGACAGATCACATCGCGATTCGCACGTCCTCTTACGATGCAGGCATCGATCAACGTTTGGGCGGGATTCGGGTGCATGGCCTCAATTACCTGATCAAGAACGTCACGGCGGAAGACAAGCTTTTAATAGTGGATGATGTTTTTGATACTGGTCGGACCGTGGATGCAGTGATTGAACGACTCACCTCGCTCGCGCGGCTCAATACGCCGTCAGATATTCGGGTGGCTGTGCCGTACTACAAGCCCAGCCGTCGTGAGGTCGATCGCGTGCCTGAGTACTTCCTTGAAGAGACCGACGCCTGGCTGATGTACCCCCACTCGTTGGAGGGCCTGTCGGTGGAGGAGATCCGCGAGCATAGGCCCGCCCTCTACGAGATCATCAAGGATCGCATCGCATCCTAGTGGCAGTCAGTTGTCGGCTTTCGCTGCTTCGCTTAAAAAGTTTGCCTGCGCTATTATGCTTTGAGATTCAGCGCCGATCGCCGATTCACACAAACGCAAATCGAGCCGTAAAAATCAGCGCCATCACCCAGGCTGCAGCACTGACATCGGAGGCCTTTCCTGCAATCACCTTGAGTAGCACGTAGCTCAAAAAGCCCGCGGCGATGCCGTTTGCGATCGAAAAAGACAGCGGCACCATAATGATCGTGAGCAGCGCCGGTAAAAGCTCGGTGGGATCAGACCAGGTTAGGTGTTGCATGCCAGACATCATAAGTAGTGCCACGTAAAGCAGGGCGCCTGCGGTGGCAAAGGGCGGAATCATACTCGCTAGGGGCGCAAAGAAGATCATCGCTAAAAACAGTAGGCCTACCGCACAGGCCGTAAGACCCGTTTTGCCGCCTGCGGCGACCCCCGCGGCACTCTCTACATAGGATGTCACAGGCGCGCAGCCTAACAGCGCCCCGGCCACACTGCTGGTACTGTCGGCCTTGAGCGCGAGATCGAGATTCTTAATGGTGCCGTCTGCTTTGGTGAGCCCCGCCTGGGTCGCCACACCCACCAGTGTGCCCGCGGTATCGAACAGATTGACAAACAGAATGGAGGCAATCGCACTGATCATCGCGACATCCAATGCAGCGGCGATATCGAGTTGGCCCAGCACAGGTGCGATCGAAGGCGGTGCCGATACCACGCCCTGATATTGCACGGCGCCGACCCCCAAACCTACGAGGGTGACTAACAGAATGCCGAGCAGGATCGCCCCAGGAAACCGTCTTGTGGCCAGCCCTGTGATGATGAGAAAGCCCAGTGCGGCCAGCAGGGTTTCGGTGACCTGGAAATTACCGAGTGAGAGAAGGGTGGCCGGGTGATCGACGATCAGTCCGCCGTTGCGCAGCCCAATCATGCCCACGAAGAGCCCGATGCCCGCGCCCATCGCGATGCGCAGATTCCAAGGAATGCTGATGAGCATCCATTCCCGTAGTCGGGTGACCGTGAGGATCACAAACAGGATGCCCGCAATAAACACCGCCCCTAGTGCGGTTTGCCACGGGTAACCCATATCCCCGACGATGGTGTAGGTAAAGAACGCATTGAGCCCCATACCCGGTGCCAGGCCCACCGGCCAGTTCGCGTAAAGACCCATAAAGAAACAGGCCAATGCTGCGCCGATGCAGGTAGCGACGAACGCAGCCCCCTGATCCATGCCCGCCGAGGCCATCATTTGCGGGTTCACAAAGGCAATGTAGGCCATGGCCATAAACGTGGTGACGCCTGCGCCCAGCTCGATGCCAACGGTGGTATTGGACTGCGAGAGTTTGAAGAAACGCTCCACGATGTGTCCCTTTATTGAATCATTCTGGGGTTGGGGCCCTATTGTTGGACCACAATGGAGTGTACCTGCAGGCGGTGACGATTGCTGTGGTGATGTTCGACTGGCAGGTTAAAAAGCGTTCGATGAAAAGTGGCCGCTCGCCGAGAGCGGCGTCAAGACCTGCTGGCCTTTGACTCTGCAACGCAGACCGCCAGCTAATGTAGGCGATGCTGCAGCTGCTCGTGGCACCCCGGAGAGTCTGTCCCGGGCTCGATGAGCCCGGGAGGGAGGTCATTACTCAGAAATCGATGCCGACGCGAGCCATCAGTTGACGCGGCGGGATGAACTGATCGCCGGTGGCGCCCACGCCGAACACGTCGGTGAAGCGCGCATTGATGCCGTCTTCATCGGTCAGGTTCTTGCCGATCAGCTCGATCCGCCAGTTAGCGCTGCTAGGAGAGAACCGCAGCACCAAGTCAAAGGTGTCATAGCTGTCGACTTCGTCGGTGGTGGGGTTGTTAAAGATGCGATGCTTAAAATCTCCCCGGTGGGTATAGCTCAGCGTGCCGTCAAAGTCGCCCCAGCTCCCAATAGCGGTGCTGTAGGTCAGCGCCAAATTCGCAGTAAAGCCCGGGGTCTTGGCCAACTCGTTGCCTTTCACATCGGCAATCTGATCCGCCCTGGCGATCTCGACCTCGGGGCTGAATAGGCTGATACCTTGTGCGAGCAGAGCGTTGGTCGCGGCTTCTGATTCGACATTGTCCAATGCCAGGTGGCTTGCGGTGATTTCGGTGTCCAGCCAAGCGAGGCGAGCGTCGAATATCAACGAGTCGGTGACAAATGCGCCGAGCTCAAGCTCTGCACCCATGATTTCTGATTCGGGGATGTTGCCTACGCCGCCCTGGAATACCTCCGGGTCGGTCGCCTGATACTGGAGATTGTCATAGGTATAAAAGAACGCCGCCCCGTTGAGTCGAACCCGGCCGTCGGCGAGATCGGTTTTGACGCCAACCTCATAGGCGTCAATCGTTTCTTCTTCGAAAACGGGCAACACCACGATCGGTGACACCACGTCTTCGCGGCCGAAGGTCAGGTTGGAACCACCGGGCTTGAAGCCGCGCGTGTAAGAGGCGTAGGCCATGGTGGCGTCACCAAGGTCGACCTCCAGAGCCAGTCGCCCAGTCACTTTCTCGCTCTCGATTTCGAGAATCTCTGTGCCCTCGCGACCGTAGAAGTTGGTGACGGCGCTGTAGACCTCGTCCTCGGTATAACGCAGGCCGGCGATGATGCGCACGCTGTCTGTGAAGGACCAAGTGCCCTGACCGTAAACCGATATCGACTCACGCTCGGGCTTTGAGTCAGAAATGAAGCCGACGTCGCCGCCATAGGCATAGATGTCGTCAAGAGTGAAGTCATCGAAAACGCCGTCAAAGCCAAAGTCCAGGCGTTCAAGAATGCTGATGTCGACCTCGGTGTCGAGATAGAACACACCCGCCACCCAATCGAGGCGACCAAACGCCGGCTCGTTCGAGATTAGGTTGAATTCTTGTGTGGTGGTTTTTTGTTCGTTGGTTTCAGGATCAAAGTAGCTCTGCAGCAAAAAGAAGGGCGGCAGCGTGCGGTAGTCGTGACGATCGTTGTCGCGCTGAATCGCAATGTCATCGTTTTGGTAACTCGTCAGCGACTTTAGCGTCACCCCGCCGAGTTCCCACTCCAGCGTCATGCTGTAAAGCTGTGATTCGAGTTCGTAGCTTGAGAGAGAATCCTGGGCGAGTTTACGGGCACCGGGCGTTGGGTCATAAATCCCCTTCTGTGCCTGACCATTAACTTCCTCGTCAAAAAGCTGCGCGGTGAAGGTGGCAGAGAACGTGTCGCTGGGCTGAATCAGCAGTTTGGCGCGAGCGGAGATGCTGTCAGCGTCGTCAAGGTCTTGCCCGTTGCCCACGTTGTCAGTGAAGCCGTCATGCTTGTGGCTCATGACTGACACTCTGGCCGCTACTGATTCGCTGAAGGGGATGTTTATTGCAGCGCGGGCCTTTGCGAGACTGTACTCCCCCAGAGTCAGGTCAGCGGTACCCGAGAACTCGTCGAAGGTGGGCGCTTTGGTGATGACATTGATACCGCCTCCGGTAGAGTTCTGTCCAAAGAGGGTTCCTTGGGGGCCTCTAAGTACCTCAATGCGCTCCAGATCAAGGAAGTCTGTTTGCAGAGCAAAAGGTGAGGCCACGTAGACACCATCTAGGTGATAGGAAACCGATGGGTTAGCGATCGCGTTCTGGTTCGCCTCGTTACCGATACCGCGGATAGTGATAACGGTCTTGAAGCCCTCGTTCTTGGCGACATTGACTCCGGGCGCGATCGCACTGAGGTCAACAAAAGAGTTCAGTTGCCGGTTTTCAACGTCCTCGGCGCTGAGTGCGGTGACCGCCTGAGACAGGTTCTGCAGGCTTTCGGTGCGTTTCTCCGCGGTGACTAATACTTCCTCAAACACAGGCGCTTCCTGTGCCCAGCTTCCTCCGGATACGGCAATAACAAGCGGACTGGCCACCGCGGTCAGCAAACGACGATTCTTCACCTCAGGCTCCTTGATGATTGACTAGCTACACCCAACCAATAGGTCGCAATCTATATGCCAATTATGGAAATACAGCTAGCGCGCAAAGCGATACATTGCTTATGTCTACGGGGTCTGAGCAGCAACCGATGAATCATGCTGTTTTTGCACTGATTCAGTGCCAGAGAAGGACCAAATCGGGGCAAGGTTTTTGCTCAATTCCTGGCGAGACTCTATAGGAATCAGTAAAAATTTGCCGCTTTTATTCGGCGTCGACAGAGTGGATTGCTGAGTGCCTTTTGAAGAGCCTCAGCTAACTCACTGGTTTACTTAAAAAAGGGCGGACTAAAAAATTTTCGAAAAAGGGTTGACCAATTTTCGGATTTCGGTATTATTACCCATGCCGACGGCGTCCGATGAGTGACCAACTGCAGACGGGAGCGAGGGGGAAGCCGAAGGAAGAGTGCTCAGGTAGAAAAGCGTAGCGAAGGGCCGGCACAAACGCAGTTCGCTACCCACCGAGGGTGAGGGGATACCACCCAAGGGGCCAGATGGAATCCCGGTCTGGACGCCTGAGAGGCTCGAACAAAAAAGACAGAGGGCAACCTCTGTTTTTTTTTGCGCGTTCAATCAGCCGATGAAGGCAAACCTCAAGCTCAGCTGATCACCCTGTACCGTGCGGCTTCAAAGTGCAGTGCCGTGAGACACACTTTGGCGGTTTTGCCTGGCTTTTGACGTAAGCATTCGCGGCCAACCATTCATTCTCTTCCGGTGCCCAGAAAGTTAGCAATAGCATGCAGCACGACGGGGGTTTCTCCGTCCACTCGCTCTGCTTCCGCAAAGGGATCAGACGATTGCTTCACGATCACCACGTTGTGGTCTGAGTTCACGTAGATGAACTGACCGTGGATCCCTAGAGCTACTACCGCGTTGACGCCCGCGTAGCTCCACCACTGGTCGTGGTATGCCTCCGCTACTTCGGTGTACCAGGGATCGTCGTAATATCGCGAGAATGCTTCTGCATTGCGGGTGGTTTTGATTCGCTGGACAATGGCAGGGGAGATAACTTGTGCACCCGCGGCGCGACCGTCCATCAGGATCATTTGGCCAAATCGGGCAGCGTCACGTAGCGTCATAGAGAGGCCTCCGCCGGCTAGCTCGATGCCTATTGGATCCAGCATGTAGTTGGCGGAGAACTCCGCTCCCATCGGTGTCCAGATGCGTTGCTGCAGATTGTCAGACAATGAGCTTCCGGTAACTCGTCTGATCAGCCAGCCCAAAACCTCAGTATCGGGTGTCACGTACTGGAAGGCCTCTCCATGGGAGTAATCGGGCAGCTGCTTCTCAAGTGTGGTGAGATAGGCATACATACCGGAGCCACCGGGCGCGAGAGCAACGAAGTAACGGCCGATGTCGCTCTCGGGGTCGTCATAGGTCTCGTCGTAGGTGATGGAGTTAGTCATGTCCATAACCTGTTGCACCGACGCGTCGCCGTAGGCAGATTGAGCGAGTTCCGGAATGTACTCCGAGACAGGTTTGCTCAGATCGATCAGGCCTTCCTCTGCGAGCATGAGGACGATGGTCCCGGTGAACGACTTGGTCACCGAGAACATAATGTGTTCGCTAGTGGGCCGCTGTCCGTTCAGATATTGTTCATGGACGACCTCGCCGTCATGTAAAACGATGAAACCGTCTGTGTAGGCATCTGCCAGCCAGGCACCTGCTGTGGTGCTGCGACCCTTGCTGAAGGTGACGGGCACGTTGCTAATCTCAATTGGGTTGGTGGGTAAAGCAGCCGGTGTGGCGGCAGGGTTGATGCCGCGTGTCGGGAAGAGTTCTCGCATCCGCTGAAAACTCCAGCGGTTGTAGGGGGCGACCAACCCGTTTTCAAGGGTTACTTGGCGCGCCTCAGGGGGTGGCGCACCCACCATTAGTTTTAGTGACTCAGCCGTATCGGGTGTTTCTGACATGGCAGGGAGCACTACGCTGCTGAGAGCAAGTAGTAGCCCCGCGCGAAGGGTGTTTTTCATTGTCTTTCGTTCCTTTTAGATCGTTGTCGCGGCGAAGAATAGTTCACCGGAGCCAGTATTGATTCAATGCGATTGGCTGCCAAGCTCAGCCACGAAATCCTTCTGCAGGGTCCTCGCGCACATCAAGAAACATGCCGAAGCGAGCAGAAAGATGCTGGCCGTGACCGCCATCGCGAACTTGAGCCCCGTTGAGTTGGCGCTTCGGCAGAGCGCGTCATCCGTGACAGAGCGGGCCGTGTCGGCTGCTTTGCAGGCCTCAGGTGACAACAGCGTACGGGGATCCAGTGAGAGCAGTTCGCGCTGCATGAAAAAGTCGCTCATGAATCCAACGAAATAAGGCCCGATACCGTTGCCGATCAGTGAAACGAGGATCAGTAGCACCGCAATAGCAGTGGCCCTGGAGCGATTGCTGACCACACCCTGACCAATGTTGTATTGCGCGCCGAGATAGCTGTAATGAAAGACTGCGCCGATACCCCACAGCACAAAAACGACAGTCAGGTCCTCTGAAAAGAAGGCGGCCGCGTAGGCCGGCACCGCCAGCGCAATTCCGAGCGCCGGAACCCAAGCCACGGCCGTCGGGGATTGGTCGGTGAGTCGCTCTGTAATGTATCCGCCAAGAAAAGTGCCTATGGCTGCCAGTAACGAGAGCGGGGCGCCGAATTGCAGTGCGGCGTCGCGCACACTCAAGCCATGCTCGCGCTGCAAAAACGGTGCTTGAAACGAGATCAATCCGTAGCCGACAAATGCGACTAGCGATGCGGCAATCGCCATCCACCAAAACGAGGGTTTGCGTCTCAATTCGGCAAAGGTCTCTGACCAGTCAGGTGCGCGGTCAGCGGTTTGGCTGGGAGGGTCAGAATAACCCCTGGGTGGCTCTTTAATGCTCACCCAGACCAGCCAGGCGACCAGTACCCCAGGCAGGCCGACTGCGACGAACGCGATGCGCCAGCCCTCGATATTTGCCCAATCGAGGCCACCAAATAGCCAGCCCAAACCGATGCCGCTTAACCAGCTGCCCACTTCTGCCCCCTGCATCTGCGCGATAGGGCCACCAAAGACGTTGGCAAGTACGCTGCCGAGGGTCACGCCCATGGAGTACACTCCCAGTGCGGTGGCGCGCTTTCGAGCGATGAAGTAATCGCCGATGAGCGAGTTGGCGGGCGGTGTGCAACCGGCCTCGCCAATGGCGACGCCGATTCTGAACAGGAGCAGGGTGAAAAATCCAATGGCCACACCACACAACGCGGTCATGATCGACCACAGCACAATGCAAAGACTGATGATATGCACCCTGTTGGAACGATCTGCCCAGAGCGCAATGGGCAGGCCCATCACCGCGTAAAAAATGGCGAAGGGCGGCCCGTATAGCAGGCCCCATTGGGCGTCGGTGAGTTGAAATGACTCGATGATGGGTTGGGCGACCACCGCGATTAATGTGCGGTCGATGAAATTCAGCGTGTACACCAGCATCAGCAGGATCAACACGTAGTGGCGATAGGAGGGTGAGCCGTATCCGGTCAAATGGCCGTTACCGGCGTCACTCGCGGTGGTTTGCATACAACGATTCCTGCTGGGGGCGGTGAGTGTACCAATCAGAGCGCGCTGGTGTGGCTCAATTAAAGGTCTATTAAGATCTCCTGCCCTTTGACGAAGCGCACAAAGGGGGCGCTCTGTTTAAGTTGCTCCCTCGGACTCAGCTGGATCCGTTGCTCGACCAGATCAATGGCCCATCGCGTTACCGCGGGTAGATCCAGTTGTCGCGCCTCATTCAGTGTTAGCCAATGAAGCTCATTGAGCTCGCCGCTGGCATCGCTTATCTGCTCGGGGTCGTTGTAGATGAACTGGTCGTGAATCATGAAGAAACGGGTATCGAAACGCCGGGTGCGATAGGCGGGTGTGATCGCGCGGGCGATAAAATCCATATGCTCCAAGGGTGGCTCCGCACCGTGAGCGAGGTAATCCCCCCAAACCGGATGAGTTGTTGTCGCAGGTTTCGAGGCGGGGCGGCCGACAATCAGGCCGGTTTCCTCAAACGTTTCTCTGATGGCCGCCAAGGCAAGGCCTCGGAGTTTGCGATCGCTCACGGTTTTTCTGGTGGCCTTTCGCAGCCGCTCCATGACCGGTCGGCTCAGGTTGCCCGGTATCTGCAGTCGCTGGTCTATCAGATCCAATCGGCCACCTGGGAAGACAAATTTGTTGGGCATAAAGCGATGGCTGGCCGCGCGCTTGCCCATGAGTAAAGTCGGTTTCGGCCCAGCCCGCACCACGATCAGCGTTGCCGCCTCTTTGGGTCTGGCCAGGTCGGCACTGTCCTCTCTGTATTCACCCGGGCCAGTGGGTGTCCTGCCGTACTGCTGGCGCTTCATGCGGGATCCTGAAAAAGCTATGCGGTTATGCTACCGACTTTAGGGCTCGCGGCGGATATTACACTGCACGAGGCCCATAAACTGTCATGAGCTGATAATAAGCCCTGCTCACAAGCGGGGCTGTATAAGCGAGCAGATTCTGTGAGTTCCAGGGCTAGTCTGAAAATGCCAGTGTTGCCGCCTCCTGCTCGCAGGCGCCTGCGTCAGGCACTGATAAAGAGGCTGAGCCCAGCTCTGCTCGAGCCGCGGCCATGGTTGCCTGAAAGAGTTCGTTGTTTTGCAGTCTTGCAAAAGCCGCCGCGCCCACTGCCATGCCCGCCTCGGTGTCACTCATCCAGTGCACGTTACAGACCATGCGACTGCGCGCGTAGGCGTGCCCTCGTGCCAACAGCGGTTCAGCTTTTTCCGGCGCCAACTGCGACAGGATGAGTGCCCAGCCCCAGCCAATGGCACTATGACCGCTCGGATAGGAGCCATCGTTTTCTAGAAGCTCCCGCTCGTCCGGCGTGCAGATCGCTTCCCCGTTAACGAGAAAAGGACGGGCCCGCTGGTGCGCTTTTTTGGCCGGGTAGGTCGCAAGGCCAAGATCAGTCAATGACCGCTGTAAAAGGCGATATAGGGCAGGTGTCTGAGACTCGCTGACGGTGGCGCCCAGTGCACAGGCAAATATCGATGTCGCGGCAGGGAAGTGCAGGTCGGCATCGCTCGCGGCCTGATCCCAGCGAGCAGAGTCCTCAAGGCTGCGCAGCGCTTCACTAGCGGCATCATCAGCCTGTTGCCTGGCCGAGCCTTCTGGTGGCGGCGCCGGGACGAACGCGGCGCTGTTCAGCGGCGGTTCTTCATGAAGGTAGCCCTCCATCAGTCCGTGGCCGAGCTCTGGCACGGGCCCGAGAATATCGAGCGGCGGTTCCTGCGGCTGACACGCTGCGAGTGCGCCCAATATCAACGTGGCGGATAAAAGCCTTTTCATCATCGAACCCCCTCCCAGTAGAAATGATTTGTTATCGAGGATAAGCCTCTCAGTGTTGCGCGACTTTAGCTCAACGCGAGGAGTTGCGGCAGATCATTTGGTGACATCTTGCTAGGGGCTCTGAAGCACCTTACTGATGTCATCGAAGTGATGTGTATACACACCGGGCTCGCTGTTTGCGGCCAGCCCAAGCAGGCATTGAGCAACATTGGCGGCCTGTACGCTTCGATAACGGCGCCATTTACCGCGCATCAGTCTATCGGTGGCAGGAGCAATGCGCTGAAGGAGTGCTTCTATTGGCCGGCGCTCTGTTCTATCACCGAGCAACAACCCCGGCCGAATAATGTCGAGCCGTTTAAAGTCTATTTCCACAAGTTTTTGTTCCGCTTGGCCTTTCACACGGGAATAAAAAACTGAGGCGTCTGGGTTTGCGCCTACTGCGGTGACGACGAGGAAGTGTTCGATGTCCGCTGCCTTTGCTGCCTCGGCAAACGACACGACGGCTTCTTCGTCGATTGCGCGAAAAGCGGCTTTTGAGCCCGCCTGCCGAATTGTGGTGCCAAGTGCGCAAATCGCGATATCGGCCGGTGGGAGCTGCGGTAAGACGTCAAAGCTTGATACGATCTCGTTAGAGGCCATACCAGTAGGGCGTCTGCCGACAGTCGTGATTTCGTGACCGTTTTTCAGACCAAGTCTCAGCACCTCGCCACCGATGAGACCGGTGCCTCCGGCCAGTAGCAGTCTCAAGCGGGGATACCCCCAAGCGACATAATGCCCAATACAAATACGACGGCAACAGTGCCTAGAATTATGGCGGTCATCAGTGCGGCGAAGAGTTTATTCATGGAGTCCTGCTGACGATGAGCCGGTCTTGCCTTTGATCATTGCGCTCCAGTCGCGAAAGGGGCCCGAAACGTTCTGCCAAAAAGATCGGTATTCACCTTGGCTAGCCGGTCCCAGCCCCCAGGGCGTGTATTCGTCTTTTTCGGGTATGTAGAGGGTGCCGAACGCTCGGTCCCAAATGCTGGTAACCGCTGCCAGGTTCGTGTCCCAATGGTGCTCGAGATAGCTGTGGTGGGTGTGATGCATGACGGGACTGTGGAGCCAGTTTGAGAGCCAGCGAGGATAGTGAAAGGCCACATGATAATGACGAAAGGAGCCATTGAAGCCGAATAGCAGCGCAAAAAAACCAATATTGAACAACGTCGCTTGCGCAATACTGTCCCTAAACAGCCAGCCAAACAGGCCAGCGGCGATGCCAAACGACAGCGCCGCGCCAATCGCGTAAATGGGTCCCTCCAGAAAATGTTCCCGGTAGCGGGTGAGCGGTGTGAGCACTTCTGCCGAATGGTGAATTTTATGAATGGCCCAGAGCGCTGGGATTTTATGCTCCGCGTAGTGAATGAGAAAAAATAGCAAATCGTATAGCAGCAGGGTGACCAGGCTGTAGAGCAACATCCAGCCATAGTGGCTGTCTAGGCCGGGCCCGCTACCCAAGAGCGCATTGAGTGTGTCCATGACCAGGGTCTCGGTCCCAGGCGCTATCCCGACCAGCAGCGTGGTCACCCAAAGCGGACGCAGTGATCGCTCAAAGACATAGAGTCCAACGTCGACACGTGCTGAGACATGGGTGTAGATCTCCGCAGGCAACAGGAACTGCCTCAGCGGCATTTTACGCACTCGGCCGTCCGAGCCCTTTGCACCAACACCCTTACGAAAGAGCCAAATGGTGGTGGCAAGGCCGGCAGTCAGCAGCAGGACGGGCCAGGTCAGATCTCGGGGCACATGCGGCGCTATCGCGGCAAGTGTGTCGGAGATAAGTTGGTTGAGTGGTCCGGCTGTGCTGTCCATCGCGTGAGTATACGATCAATAAGCGCTGTTCTCGGCGGCTTTATTTTTCTCTTAAGGCCCTCGCTCCGAGCGGATGTTGTTCCGATCGGGCTCATGTCAGAATGTACTGGTATCGCTATCGGGAGCTTTATTGATGGAGCCTTTACACGGAACGGTCGCGAGCCTATTCCTGGGTGATACGGGAACGCTCAGCAAGGCCGCGCAGAGCTCGCTCGAATTTGCCTTTGACGGGATCGTCGGCGACCGGCACCGCGGCCTCACCCGAAAAGCCTGGGAGCAAACTGATAAACAACCCGGAGGCACCGAGCGACGCAACGAGCGGCAGTGGTCCGCCGTGGCGCAGGAAGACCTTGATCAGGTGTCCCAAGTCTTGAGCCTTGCAAAACCGTTGAGCGCTGGAGATGTGGCGGTGAACCTGAGTATCTTGGGTATACCGGATTTTTCCCGCTTACCGCGCGGCACGACCTTTACCTTCGAGGGGGGGGTCGTGTTGATGGTGGAGGAGTACAACCCACCATGCAAACCCATGTCGCAGTATGTTTCAGAGGGACACGAAACTGCCACCGGGGTGCCACTAGGGGAGGCGGACTTTATTGAGGCGGCCAAGTTCAGTCGAGGTCTGGTCGGTGTAGTAGAGGTGCCCGGAGTGGTATCTGTTGGGGAGGGCGTGTCAGTAGCGCCCGAGGTCTTGCCAAAATGGCTGCGCGCCTGATGGCGGTTTGCGAGGGAGTCGAATGTCGTGGATAAGTTGCTGAAGTTTTATATCAACGGAGAGTGGGTGGACCCGCTTTCCACTGACAAGATGCCGGTTCTTAATCCGGCCTCGGTACAGAGGGTGGGCGAGGTGGCGTTGGGCAATGATGCCGACGTTGACCGGGCGGTAGCCGCCGCTCAGGCCGCCTTTGAGCACTACAGTCAAACCAGCAAAGCAGACCGATTGACTTTGCTCGGTCGGATCCGAGAGGTGACAGAGCGACGTTTTGAAGAGCTGGCCCAAGCGATGCGGCTCGAAATGGGCGCGCCTATCACGATGGCGCGGGACGCTCAGGCCGACGCGGCGATCGGGCATCTCGATGGTTTTGTTGCCGCGCTGGAAAAACTGGAGGAGCAGGAGCGGTTTGCCAACGGGGAGGTGCTCCTGCGTGAGCCGATCGGGGTATGTGGATTGATTACCCCCTGGAATTGGCCAATGAATCAGGTGGTGCTCAAGGTGATACCTGTCATCGCAACCGGATGTGCCTGTGTTCTGAAGCCCAGTGA
>Ga0160423_10002255_pt1 | contig 16169 bp, 16 predicted proteins | sample CRUFie14St8metaG_FD_108191 | JGI IMG/M metagenome (GOLD analysis project Ga0160423, IMG submission 108191) | Marine microbial communities from the Costa Rica Dome - CRUD Field 142mm St8 metaG | ecosystem: Environmental > Aquatic > Marine > Oceanic > Photic zone | place: Costa Rica: the Eastern... | reverse complement strand
TCCTATCCCAGACCAGAAGGGTGAAATCTGGTTGAACCTGTTTGAGCAGGATGACAACAACAATAACCAGGCAAACAACCAGAATAGTGGTGGTGGTGATAGCCTGCCTGAAGGTTGGTAGGGGGTTATTATGGTTACACGGAAGGTAAAGAAGCTATGGCAGGGCAAATATGTGTCAGTTAGGGATACAGACCTGCACAAAGCTGTGGAAAAAGGTGGTCTTAAGATAGTTCATGATGGGGATTCTATGGTTTTTACCCCAGAAGATTGCCTTGTTGTGCTGCGTAACAACACAAAAAAGGGTTCAAAGGTTTACCAAAGTAAGTTCAAGGGGAGCTATAGCCTTGTTGATTTGCTTTGGAAGCCACTAGCACATGATGAAAGGCAACAGGCTTTGATATGACTAAAAGAGCTGTACCCCCAGTGGGCAAGTTTGGTGGTGTAGGAGACATCCAGAAAAGGCTTCGTGGCAGTGAAATGATCTATGACAATAGGGATAACATTGCCCAAGCCCTAATGGGTTTATTTGCTGCAAATATAACAGATGTTCTTGATTGGAAAGATGGGCAGGTAGTGGTCAAAGATGCATCAGATATCCCAGACCATGCACTTGCTGCTATCAAGAAAATTAAAGTTACACCAACTGCTGCTGGGGATCAGCTTGAAGTTGAGCTTATAGATAAAATTAGGGTAGGGCAGATGCTTGCTAAGTCTGCAGGTTTGCTTGACCCTGCCAAGACAGAAGATAAGCCTGCTGTCATGAACATAGAAATGGTTATGCCATCGGAGGACAAAGATGAAAAATAAATATGAATACCTGCTGTGGAATGTCTATCACACTGTGTTGGCTATTCTGCTTGCAGGAATCCTTGTTGTAGAAACCTTGGAGTTCTTAGGCTATGGATACTAAAAAAATTTTATGCACGCTGTGCAAGCTAGAACCTGCAAGTACACCTAACCCAGATTCTAAGAAGGGTCTGGTATGCAGCAATTGCTGGTTGATAATTACAAAAAAATATTTGGTAGGTAAGTTTCATGAACCACACAAAGTTCGATTTTAGTTGCAGCCCGCAAGTTGCAAAGTTCCTGCAAGACAATAGCTTTGTGCGTGGTCTTATGGGGCCTGTTGGGTCTGGCAAGTCTTATGCTTGCTGCTCTGAAATTTTGAAGCGAGCCATCCAGCAAAAAGCCAGTCCAAGGGACGGCATTAAATATACTAGGTTTGCCATTGTCAGAAACACACACCCCATGTTGCGTACAACTACACTAAAGACATGGCTTGAAGTTGCCCCAGAAGATATCTATGGCCCAGTGAGGTATGCGCCACCAATCACGCATCACATCAAGCTACCTAGCAGGGAAGGGGCGGCTGGCATTGATTGTGAAATTATTTTTCTAGCACTTGATGATGCCAAAGACGTGCGGAAACTTCTTAGCCTTGAACTTACAGGAGCGTGGGTAAATGAGGCCCGTGAGCTCCCTGTTGCAGTCATACAAGGCTTGAGCCACAGAGTAGGAAGATTCCCTAACAAGTCAGATGGTGGCCCTACATGGCGTGGGATTATCCTTGATACAAACCCCTGTGATGATGATCACTGGTACTATAAGCTCGCAGAAAAAGAAACACCCAAGGGTAAGTTTGCATGGAAGTTCTTTCGCCAACCTGGCGGTGTTCTTGAAATAGACCCTGCAGATGTGCCAGAAGATATGCCAGAAGCACAAGGATTCATCTATCAGGCAGGCAAGTGGTGGCAGACTAACCCCAAGGCAGAAAATATCAAGAACCTTCCAGACGGCTACTATGAGCAGCTTCTAGGGGGCAAAAATGCAGACTGGATAAAATGCTATGCACAAGGTGACTACACCTATGTGCAGGAAGGAAAGCCAGTCTGGTCAGAATACAATGACAACCTTATGGCTTCTGACCTAGATGTAGACCCAACACTGACTATACACATAGGGTTAGACTTTGGTTTGACACCAGCAGCTGCCTTTGCCCAGCGCATGCGTAATGGTACATGGCATGTTCTGCATGAGCTTGTAACCTTTGACATGGGGCTAAATAGGTTTGTCACAGCCCTAAAGTCTGCCATAGATACACACTTTCCAAGAATGGAAGTGGCTGTGTGGGGAGACCCTGCAGGCATGCAGCGTGATCAGATCTTTGAATCTACTGCGTTTGATCATCTAAAGCAGCATGGGATTCTTGCCAAACCCACACATACAAATGATTTTAGAACAAGACGTGAAGCTATGGCAATCCCTATGGGCAGGCTCATAGAAGGCAAGCCAGGCTTTCTGCTTGATCGAAAGTGTGTGCGGTTACGCAAAGCCTTGGCAGGCGGCTACCATTTTAAGCGTGTGTCTGTAGGGGCAGGGCAGGAACGCTTTAGGGATACACCTGTAAAAAATGAACATTCCCACGTGGCAGATGCAGCTGCCTATCTGTTTTTAGGGGGTGGTGAACACAAAGGCATGACCAGAAGGGCACAACCTATGGGCATGGCAAACAATGCAAGGGTATTGGATTTTGATGTTTTCAACAGCTGAACTAAATGAAATTACCGGGTTAGACTACCCAGATCACAAGATTGTGGACTGGCATGAAAACCATATGCACATGCTGCATCTTAATGAACATGATGCTAAATGGTATGCAATGTATAAAAACTATGCAGGCGTGCTTGCATCACATTCACCAGAAGGTTTTGCTTTCACAGGTGTAGGTCATGGGCAAGTGGTATGTTGTTTTGGATTCACATACATGTGGAACGGTGTTTATGAAGCATGGCTCATTCCGACTACAGAAAATATACGCAAATATGTCATCCCATTTCATAGGGCATCTATGCGCATTTTTGACTACGCTATGAGCAAACATAGTATGAAACGCCTGCAAATCACAGTCAGCTCTGAAAATGCTTTGGCTCTAAAATGGGCAGAAAGATGTTACTTTAATCATGAAGGGGTCTTGCAGAAGTACGGCCCAGAAGGAACTGATTATTATATGATGGCGAGGTATTAATATGGGCGGAATATTTAGATCACCAAAACCTGCACCACCACCTGATCCAGTAGTTGAAGAAACACTGTCTAGGCGGGAAAAGGCTGCAGAAAAAGAACGCGGCAAAGAAATCCGCAGATCTGCTGCAAGCAGGCGTGCAAGGCGTGGCGGTGGTTCTGTTTTAATGGATACATCCAGACAATCTGGGCCGCAAAGTTCAGGCACACAGTCAACACTAGGGCCTAGTGTAAGAAACCCAAGGGGGTAACATGGCTAAAAAATATATAAGAAATCCAAAGCATACTAAACCTGTGCATGAAGATAAGGGCAATGGTAGCTAAAAGATTTCAAAACCCTAGTGGTGGCTTGAACGAAGCAGGCAGAAAGCACTTTAAAAAGACAGAAGGTGCTAACCTAAAAAGACCCCAACGGACCGGGACTGACGGGCGCAGAGTTTCCTTTGCTGCCAGATTTGCAGGAATGAAGGGGCCAATGAAAAACAAAGATGGCACACCTACAAGGAAAGCATTAGCCCTAAAAGCATGGGGGTTTGGATCTGTAGAAGCTGCCCGCAACTTTGCCAATAGGCATAAGAAGGCATGACATGGCAGAACTTCCCCTAAAAGAAATTAAAAAACGCTTCAAGGCTGCAGAAACACATAAGGAACATTGGCGTTCAGAATATGAGCAGGCATATGAATTTGCTCTGCCCATGCGCAATCTTTATGATGGCTTTTATGAAGCAGAAACCCCCGGAACTAGGAAGAACAAAAGGGTCTTTGACAGCACAGCAATTCATAGTACAGCACGCTTTGCTAACAGAATCCAATCGAGTCTGTTTCCTCCACAAAGAAACTGGTGTCGCCTAGCTCCGGGGAACCGTATCCCGCAGGAACAACACATAGAAACACAAAGGGTTTTAGATTTCTATTCTGAAACCATGTTTGGTGTTATGCGCCAATCTGGGTTTGACCTAGCTATTGGTGAAATGCTTTTGGATCTGGCTATTGGCACTGCCTGTATGCTTATCCAGCCGTCTGGTGATGACACAAAGCCAATCAAATTTACATGTGTGCCTGCCTATCATGTGTGTTTTGAAGAAGGGCCTAATGGTCAAATCAATACTGTATACAGAAAATTTAGACGCCCGTTCAATGTTCTGGAACGTGAGTTTCCAGACATCAAGATTCCAAGTGAAGTAGCAAAGAAGTATGAAGAAAAGCCAACACAAAAGATAGAATTGCTAGAAGCAACCTATGAAAACAATGGTTTTATCTACTATTGCCTTTCAACAATGGAAGGTGATCACAAGCTAGTATCAAGGCAGCTGCAAAGTTTCCCTTGGATTGTGGCACGTTACATGAAGGCATCTGGAGAAATATACGGGCGTGGGCCTGTGTTATACGCCTTGCCTGATATTTTGACTGTTAACAAGGTCAAGGAACTTGCACTAAAAAATGCAAGCCTAAGTATTGGCGGTGTGTTTACTGCAGTAGATGATGGCGTTCTAAACCCACAAACAATCAATATACAACCTGGTTCTGTCATTGCGGTAAATAGCAATGGTGGGCCAAGGGGTGCGTCATTGATGCCATTACCAAGATCGGGGGATGCCAATCTATCACAGATAGAACTCAATGACCTACGTATGAATATCAAAAAGATGCTGCTTGATGATTCGCTTCCCCCTGATACCATGTCTGCCAGATCAGCAACAGAAATCATGGAACGCATGAAAGATTTGTCTGCTAATCTAGGTGCAGCATTTGGGCGAATGATAGACGAAATCATGTATCCCATTGTCGGCAGAACTCTTGCCATCATGAATGAAATGGGAATGATAGAGCTCCCCTTGAAGGTCAATGGCTTGGAGGTACAGGTTATTCCTGTATCCCCACTAGCCTTGGCTGGAAACACAGACAACATTAACAGTGTTATGCAGTTCATGCAGATTACACAGGCAATGGGGCCGCAAGGTCAGATGCTTGTTGATCCAATGAAGGTAGGGGATTACGTGGCAGATATGCTTGGCATACCAGGTGAAGTTAGAACAACACAGGAAGAGCGCCAAGCTATGCAACAAGAAATGATGCAAGCTGCACAAGCTATGATGCAGCAACAGCAGGGCATGGCTGCACCTGCTCCAGAAGGACAGACAGATGGCTAACCAAGCAGAAAAGATTAGATCCATCAACACCCCCGGATGGGATGGTGTAAATTCAACTGCAGACACAGTAAGGCTTAACAACCTATCTGAACAGCAGTCTATGGATCTTTTATACAAGCGGTGTTTTAGCACAGAAGCAGGGCAAGAAGTTCTAAAGCACTTACAATCAATAACAATAGATCAACCTTGTTGGATTCCGGGCGCAGATTCATCCTTTGGCTATAGCCGCGAAGGACAGAATAGCATTGTGCGTGAAATACAACAGAGACTAAAAAGGACAGAAAATGGATGATAACAACATGGATAATCAGACAGCTGAACAGAACAGCGATCAGGATCAAGGTCTTATGGGTAAAGTGCAAGCTGCACAGCCTGAAAGCTCTGATGTCAATGAAACCGAAATCCCGCACCTCGAAACAGAAGAAGAAGTAGAAGATGATGATGATGGTCTGTATGTAAGACCAGACTTTATCCCAGAAAAATTTTGGGATGAAAAAGAAGGGCCAGACATTGAAGGCATGATGAAAAGCCTTGGTGAACTAGAAAAGAAGTTCCACCGGGGGGATCACAAAGTGCCAGAACAGTACAACCTTGATGTGCTTTCTGAACACAATGTTCCAGAAGATGATGAGCTTCTTACTGGGTTTGTGTCATGGGCAAAGGCAAACAATGTTAGTCAAAAAGGATTTGATGACATTGTAGGCAAGTTTGTTGGCATGTCTGGTGATGCAGTGCAACAACAACAGATCAATAGGGCAGATGAACTAAAGGCACTAGGCCCTAATGCAGATGCCATCATTAAAGGCAACAAGGACTGGATGGATGGTCTGGAACGTAAAGGCATCATTAGCGAAGATGATTTAAAAGAACTTTACTTTCTTGGTGATGTAGCTGCAGGGCAAAGGGTAATTAGCAAGTTGCGCCAGATGAGTGGTGACATGACGCCTATTCCAACAACACCAACTGCAGAAGGCAGAATGTCCAATCAAGAATTTAAAGAACATGCTGCTGTATTAATGAATGATCCTAAGTATGGCACTGATCCTGTCTACACCAGAAATGTAGAAAAGGAATTCAATGAATACTATGGAACGTAAGTTATTGTTTACAAACTGGGGTTTGTAACGTAAATTGTACTAGATTGATAACTCCCACTTAGGGGGCCAATCTGGCGTGTAGAAATACACCGTTTGCACAAACGATATTTGTGAAGCGCAGGCTGGATTGTTCCAATAACCTGAATCGCGTTTGAGTGTAACTTAAACTGGGAGATGTCAAATGACAACCAAAGCAAATCTGTCAGCCGCGTTCGTCCAGCTTTTTGATAGTGAAGTGCATCAAGCCTATCAAGGTTCTGCACAGCTACAGAATGTTTGCCGTATGCGCACTGGCGTGGTGGGGAACACAGTAAACTTCCCTAAAATTGGCAAGGGTCAAGCTACCCTTCGCAATCCTGGCACAGACGTTGTGCCTCTTAACAGCTCGTTCACTTCTGTGAACGTTTCAATGTCTGACTTTTCTGCATCAGAATATTCAGACATCTTCTTGCAAACTAAGATCAATTTTGATGAACGCCGTGAACTGGCCCAGGTGGTTGGTTCTGCTATTGGCAGACGTCAAGATCAGATCATTATTGATGCTATCAATGCTGCATCAGCAGGCACAACAGTTGCTAAGACTGTGGTAACTTCTGGTTCAGCAGCTGCTTCTAACCTTAATGTAGGTAAGATTCTGGCAGCTAAGAAAGCATTGGATGCAGGAAATGTTCCACCAACTGATCGTCACTTTGTGATTCACGCTAACAACCTTTCTGGTTTGTTGGGTGATGAGCGGGCAATTAGTGCGGATTTCAATAGCATCCGTGCCCTCGTGTCTGGTGAAATCAATTCATACCTCGGCTTCCAATTCCACGTTATTGGGGACAGGGATGAAGGTGGTCTGCCATTGTCAACAAATGATCGTACATGTTTTGCATTCCACAAGTCTGCAATTGGTTGTGCGGTAGCAATGGCCCCATCAACAGAAATCAACTACGTCCCGGAAAAGACTAGCTTCCTTGTCACAGCGAAGTTGTCTATGGGCGCAGTTGCAATCGATACTGCTGGTATCGTTGATGTAACCTGTGACGAAAGCTAAGGAGGTACACAATGGCTTTTGATATGGATGGGTGGAATCCCATTGGTGGTCAGTCCAAAAAAGGTACTGCTCCACAGCTATTTACCTACACAACCACAGATACTGTGGCTGATGTAAACACAGCTGCTTACTTCAATGATGTAAGCACACATGTTTCTGTGGGTGATGTGATCATTTCGGTAACAAGCACTGGTGGTACACTAGCATCATCAATCCACACTGTTGTGTCTAATGCATCAGGTGTCGTGGACGTGAGCGATGGTACAACCATAGCACAGACCGATTCTGACTAGGTGATAACATGGCAGCAGGCGATACAGACGTTAAGATATGTAATAAGGCACTTACCTACTTAGGTGCTTCTACAATCACATCTTTTTCTGATGGATCGCCTGCAGCTAATGCTTGTGACCAGATATACAAGGAAGTCAAAACACTTTGTTTCGGCATGTATCCTTGGAGTTTTACAACAAAGAAAGCAACATTAGTCCGTGACAGCCACACCCCAGCTAGTGAATGGACGTATCAATATCTTCTACCTAATGACATGGTAAACCTTGTGCCACGTGCTGTAAGGGCATCTTCTGATCCTGGCGGTGTGTTGCAGGTAGGTAATTGGGAAATGGCACAAGCCACAGGTGGCTACCAAGTCCTAATGACAGACCTAACAGAAGTGCATATTGATTATCAGAAACTTATAGCAGAAGGCTCTATGCCAACATATTTTGTGCAGTTACTAGCCTATCAACTAGCTTGGCACTTGGCAGAAGTCATCACAGATCAAACCACCAAGGCGCAATATTGGCGCACTGTAGCTATTGGCACAGAAGCTGAATCTGGGCGTGGTGGTTATTTTAGACAGGCTGTTAACATTGATGCTGGTGGGCAATCGCCACAGGTGATTGGGCAGTATATGCTAACAGATATTAGGGCATGAGTGTAGTACAGCGCTATCAATCTAGCTTTGCCATAGGGGAAATAGATCCCTTATTGCGTGGGCGGATTGACATCAACCAATACTACGCAGGTGTACAGCAGGCACAGAATGTTATCTTTGAGCCGCAGGGTGGCTTTAGCCGCAGACCTGGCTTGAAGTTTATCAATGATTCAACAGGCAACAATGCTGCCAATGGCTCAATGCTTATACCATTTGAATTTAATACTGAACAAACCTTTATGATTCATGCCATTGCCCAAAACACTACAAGCACAATCAGATTTGAAATTTATAATAACCAGTCTTTGGTTGGTAATATCAATGCATCAGGCAATGCTTACCTAGATTATAGTGTTGGCACGCTCACAGGTGTAAGTAATTTTGATATTGCTAAGTTAAATTTTGCACAAAGTGCAGACACACTAATATTAGTGCATCCACACTTTGCACCATTCCAATTAAAACGTGGTGCAACAAACAGCACATGGACAGCTACAGCACTTAACCTTACTGTTCCAAAGCATCAATTTACACAGACAACTGCCAATGGAAGTGTAGCCATCACGCCAGATGGCACAGATGATGCGGTCACTGTTACAGCAGCTTCTTCCTTGTTTGCTTCATCAGATGTTGAACAGTTTATAGAAGCAGACAATGGGTTTGGCAGGGCAAGAATTGTTAAGTTTGTTAGTGCTACAGAAGTAGACGTTATTGCAGAAGTGCCATTTTTTGATGATGAACAAATAGCAGCTAATGACTGGTTTTTTGACAGAGGCTTTGAAGATGCATGGTCTACATCAAAAGGGTGGCCCGCAACAGTTACCTTCCATGAAGGGCGGCTTTGGTTTGGCGGTAGTTATAGTCTGCCTACAACTCTGTTCGCATCAAAGGTGGGGCAGTTCTTTAACTTTAGGCAGGCAGAAGGACTAGATGATGATGCCATAAAAGTATCGTTACAAACAGATAAGCTAAATACAATTACCGGGATACAGTCTGGCAGAGACTTGCAGGTGTTTACTACAGGTGGTGAATTCTTCCTGCCACAATCAGACCTAGATCCTATCACACCACTAAACACTGTTATTAGATCTGCAACAAAGCGTGGTGCAAAAGAAAACATCAAGCCAATCCAACAGGAAACAGGCACTTTGTTTATACAAAGGCAGGGTAAAACCTTGCGTGAAATGTCATTTAGTGATGTGGAGCTATCCTATGTTTCACAGAACATATCACTATTGTCATCACATTTGCTTGTAGACCCCAAGCGTATGGCACTCAGAAGCGCCACAGACACCACAGAAGGGGATCTGTTGCTGATTGTTAATGGCGATAGTTCTGCTGGCTATAGAGCAGCTTCTACGGGCTTCACAGGGGGCATTGCTGCTTTCATGCTAAACAAGCAACAGAATGTTGTTGCACCTAGTTTCCTTAAAACAGATGGTGACTTTGTAGATGTAGCAGTAGATCTGGACACAATCTATGTTGTGGTCAAAAGAACAATAGGTGGGTCTGCTAAATATTATGTAGAAGTCTTTGATGATGACATGACAACAGATAGCGGTGTGCAGTCAAATGCTGCATTCGGCCAGACTACTTATGCAGGTCACTCCCATCTTAATGGAAAAACAGTTGCAGTAATTAGGGATGATATTGTTGATCCTTCTGTAACAGTGGCACTTGGAAATGTGACAGTTGCTTCTACAGCTTCAAATTATGTGGAAGCAGGACTTGATTATGATGTGATTGTAGAAACTATGCCTATAGAACTACAGCTACCTACAGGCAATGTTGTAAGCAAACAAAAGCGTGTTGTAGAAGCAAACCCTGTTTTATATCGATCACAGAACATTGCTATCAATGGTAACACAATTAACCTGCAATCATTGCCCGCATCTGGTTCAGGTGGTGTTCCAACTTTTACTGGGGTCAAAAAAGTGCAGGGCTTTACTGGGTATAGCCTAGAAGCAACAATCAGAATCACAATGACACAGCCTGTTTTCCTTACTGTTTTAAGTTTGGATTATGCTGTGAGTGTAGGGAGTTAATAAATGGGCGGGCCAGCATTAGCAGCAATGGGTGTAGCAGGGTCTTTATTATCTGCAAAAGCACAGATGGATGCAGGTAAGGCACAGCGCTATCAGTATGAAGCGCAGGCAAAGCAGGCAGAAATCAAAGGCAGACAAGATGCTGTAGCTTATAAAGAAATGGGCAACCAGGTTCTGCGTGAAAGGCGTAGGATTGTTGCATCTGCCATAGCGAAAGGTGGTGCATCTGGCTTTAATTTCACAGAAGCAGGAAGCCCAACAGATATTGCTGTAAGGCAAACAGATTATGAAGCTGTAAAAGACTTCACTATCGCCAGAGACAACGCAACTATGGCTATTAAGATGGCAGAGTATAACGCTGGTAGCCTAAGAACCGCAGGCAGAAACATACAGCAAACTTCTAGGCTTGCTGCTTTTGGTACTGCAATGTCTGGCATAGGGCAGGCAGGTCTATCTTATGGTGGCAAAAAAGGATTTTTGGCATAATGGCGGAACGTGTACAAACATACAGACGCCAACTTCGTGGCTTAAATATTCCAGAAATGGATACATCTGCACAGCGTGAGCAGGTGCGTTACTATCAAACGCTATCTGAACAACTTAACAGAATGTCGTCATTCTTTTTTAAGTTGGCAGAAGGGCAGGCAAAGATAGAAGGTGCTGAATACGGCCCAGCAAATGCACCAGATGCTAAACAACTATCTGATGCCTTTTCTATGCCAACAGGCACTGCAGACAAAGATGCAGCTAGAGCAAAGGCAATAGAAGGCGCACAGACAGATATTGGCACAGCCCTTAGTTCTATTGGTGATACCTATAGTGCATTTGGCAGAGCGGCTAGGGATTCTGCACTTACAACAACATACAATGATTTAGCAGTAGCAGCTAAACGTGCCATCGTAGATATCAAGCTATTAGCAGACAAAGATCCTAACAACCCTGCTTATGCGCCAGATGTTGTGATGTCGAAGTATGAAAGCATTGTAACTGGTTATGCTGGGGTGTTTGATGATGTAAACCCTGCATATGCCCGTAAGTTTAGGGCAGAAATGAATTTGTACGCCTATGGCGAACTAGAAACAATTACCAAAAAGTTTAATACAGAAAACAAAAACCAGCTACTTTCAGCTTTTGAAATTGGCTTCCAGCAAGATTTAGATGGTGTTAGCACATGGTTTGAAGTTGGTGTGCCTTATCAACTTGATCCAGTAAGCAACATTTATTCACGCCCAACAGATGACATTGTGATTAACAACACAGATGGTTCTAAAATAGAGCCAACACTAAATGAAGGTGGGCGCAAAAGAAATATAGCAACCAAGCCTATGTTAGATCAGATTCTTCTGCAACATCAGGCAACTGCAAAGTCATTAGGCAAAAGCCCAGAATACATCAAACAGATGGAAACCAGATGGAACACTGCTGTGTTTGGTTCTGCTAAAGGCGATGTATCTAGGTTTATATCTGATTATGGCAGAAGCAATGAGTTGCGGGTTGTTGGTTACAATGCCCTTGATAATGCTATGTTGGAATTGAAAAATGGCACAATGTATAAGACAGGCTTAGATGGCAAGCCTGATAGTTCGTACCTTTCATTGCCTAAAAACATACAAAACATTTTGCAATATTATAGCAAAGATGATGCAGCACTTGTAGATATCAAGGCTGCTGCAAAGACACAGCTTGCTGCAGATCTGCAAATAGAAAATGCCATAGAATCAAATAGGGAAAACTCAAGAAGCAATAGTGTTGAATTCTATCACAGACAAATTATACAGCTAATTGTTGATAATGAAATGAACGCTGTGACCAAGGTCAATCTTATTAGGGCAGCTGGTCAGAACATTATGGCAATTGATTCTGCAAAAGGCATGGAAGTAAACGCCATGCTAGAAGATCTGGTAGGCCCATCATTTGACATGTATGGAACTGACACAAACTTTAAGTTCCAAACGCTAGAAAGCAATGGGCGTGTGTTCCAAGAATATGACATGGATATAAAAAATGATCCACAGTTCATGACTACAACACATGCAAAGCTACTTACATCATTCAGACTAGGTGATCTTACTTACAAAGATATGCAGATATTGTCTGACAAACTTGCTGCAAGGCAAAGTGTAGAAGGCAAAGAAATCATGGGTAGGGTGCGTAGTGCATTGAAGATGCCTGCAAACATTATTCTTGATCAAGCAACAATCAATTCAGCAAACCTTGCTTTGTATGGGCGCATAGAAAACAGATTAGCACAAGCCATGAAGTCACAGGATTTCAATGCAGGTGCTTTTATGACAGAAGTATTAGATATCATACAAAGGGGTGAAGATGGTAATGGTGCAAACCTTATTGTCAATCTGGCTGCACGCATCAACTTGTCTGGTTTAGGCATTACCTTTGCAGAATTTCAAAGAAACTATCAGGCAGAAATTGCTGCGCCTGGCACTAGTGAAACACGTAAAAGGGAATTGCGTGAATTGTATGAAGAAGTGTTAGCAGTGCAACAAACACAATCTAATCAACTTAATGAACATCTACCGGCGTTTTTCCAATGACAGACACATTTCTAAAACATCATATGAATACACAAGATGTCAGAACTGCTGGCAAAGGATTTGTTTATAGAAACCCCCAAGATGGGGAAATCTATGAAGCGCCCGGTGATATGCCATTAAACTGGGATCAAGGCTACCCAGAAGGAATCGAGCCAGGCACTGCAGAATCACAAAACTATGATGCACATAGGGCAAAGTTTCAATCATTGCCTAACTATGCCTTTAGCCGTGATTTCCTAGATGACCAGATATCTAAAAAAGAAAATAGCCAATATGATGATCCCTTGTGGATTGGTGCTAGTCGCATTCTGTATGACTACATTAACAAGCAACCAGGCAGAAAGAAGCATGGCAGAAACAAAGAAATCAAACCACAGCCTGCAAAGCCACTAGATTCTGGTTATAGCTATGCAGATTGGGGTGTAAATTTTATGCTCAAGTTTAACTACAATCTGCCTAACATGGTTTACCAAGCATCAAGGGTAGCAGAAATGCCGCCAGATGTTGCCAAGGCTATGTACTATCTTATGGAAACAGCAGATCGTGATGGTGTATCTGCATACAATACAGGCATGGGGATAGCTCATGCAGCATGGGATGCAACAAACTACATAGGGTTAGCTACTTTTGGAATAGGCGTTGCTGGCTCGCAGGCAGGCAAGCAAGCCACTAAAGCAGGCATTAAGGGTATTCTAAAGGAAATTGTATTAGCCAACGTTACAAAGGCTTCTGTGGCTACCGGGGTAGAAGGTGCAGTGTTTGCAGCTGCAGATGACCTAGCAAGGCAGACTGTAGAAATAGCAGGTGATGATAACAAGACTAGTTTTGATCTTGCACAGACAGGAACATCTGCTGCTATAGGTGCAACAGTTGGTGAAGAACTTACAAGAATAGGTGCGCCTGCAGTCAACATAGCAGGTGAAGCTCTGAAAAAAGGTGTCACAAACCTACGCAACAAAGCCCCAGACACAAACACAGTACCAGACACATCACCACCTATGAATCAAAGCCAGTCCATTGGTTCTGGTGCATTGCGTGAAAATGTACCTATGAATGAAATAGATGAGCTAGGTTTCTATAGTGAGCTACTTAGTGTAGCAAGAATGTTGCCACCAAAGATATCTACAGATGACGCTATATCTATCTTGAAGAAAAAGGCAGGTGTTAAGGAAGAAGAACTAAAGTGGGTAGGCATTGATGAATTTCTTGCAACAAAAGGCAACCAGAAAAGTTTTGATAGGCAAGAACTAGTAGACTTTATCCGCAACAATCAAGTCAAGCTAACAGAAATTAAGCGTAGTGGCCCAGATGCTAATGACCCATTTGCAGATGACTTTGATGGTGGGCGTGGTGAAACAACAGCTACTACAGTTAGGCTAACATGGGATGATGTTTATGAAGATGGTGAATATGCTGTTGATCGTGACTTTTTCCAAATGGACGTAGACCGTGTTTTTGAAGAAGATGATATTAATGAACAAGAATTTGTTTTGTCTATCAAGCGTAGCCTTATAAATGAAAATAAGATGGATGAAATTGATGCTAATCTAAAAGCAGACAGCATCTACAAAAAGTTTATCAAATACAAAGATGATGACCTAATCCCACTTATGGAAATTGCATATGGGGGTACATACAACGGTGAAACCCTTGATTCAGAAGTGCAGGACTTTTTGCAGTTATATGCTAAAGAACGTGCGCGTGATGCATATGAAAATCAACCTTGGAAAATCATTGGCAATGTTTTAGATAGCAACATGGCAGGTGGCTACACAAACGCACCAGAAGGTTTCTATGCAGTTGGAAATGATGACCTAGGTTTTGTTGTTATGCGCAATGGCAGCAGGGATGATTCCCAACAACGGGAAATGACAACCATGTTAGGTGATGGGTTCCGTGATGAAATTGCAGTGCAGCAATACATTGAACAATTAAATATAGATAATGGGTTTACAGAAGGTGGTTTAAGCCGAGGGCAGACTTTGTTTGGTGAATATACCTTAGATGGTATAGGGGATGAAAACTATGAAGAAATTACCCTAACCTTTGCAAACCCAGATCAGATAAAAGCACAGCAACCTAGTAGCAATCAAGGCATTTACCAAGGTTCACACTTTAATGATGGTGAAGTTGTACACATTAGAAAAACATCTAGGACAATGTACTATCCAGAATCTGCACAAAAGGGTTTAGTCAAAAGTAACATCAATAGTTTCTATGACAGGTCTGGTGAATACATAGGACCAGTTGAGTATAATGACCAGATAGTTATCTATGCTGTAGATGAAATCCAATCTGATTGGGCACAAAGGGCACAGTATGGCAAAGGGTTAGCATCAGAAGAAAACCTAACTAAGTGGGCATCATCTAACAAAGAAGCAGTAGAAGGCATCCGCACAGCCCTTAATAGTGGGATTGTAAATAAAATGCTTTATTCATATCAGTTGCCTAATGATGTGGGCAACGAAATAAAGGGCGGCTTAAACTTTATGTTTGACCAGGCAGAAGCAGACACAGGTCAGATGGCATACTTCCTTCCGTCATTGCCACAAGCTCTTAGTGAAATCTATGGTTTGAAACCAGCAATGAATGCAAAAAAACTAGCCACAGAACTAGTTGGTAACTTTAACCGTGTAATGGACACAACGCTAGTTGATCAATCAAACAGATTTAATCCAACAGGCAGAAGAACCAAGCTAGACCTTATGCTTGCAGAAGATACAAGCGCAGTTGGCATGGATACATTCCAAAGCATCTATGATGGGTTTTTAGCGTCAAGACCTGGCATGCCAAAGTTAAGTGCAGATGAATATGCTGTAATGCCAGACACAGGGATGATTGCCAACTTTTTAGAATTTGAAGGCAAACCATTAAATGCAACAGATCCAACACCATTTAGTAGAAACAAGGCAGAAGAAGCCATTTTGTATTGGCGTGAAAATGGTAAGCTGCCAGAAGGTTTTGGGGTTAACAAATTAGCTTTTGATCATGCTAACCATTTGATGCCAGATATTTTCAATATGAAGATGGATGAAGCAATAACAACTGATGAAAAAGAATTTATGGGCAGGATGGTCAAGCTACATGAAAGCATAGCGTCACAGGAAGAAGGGTTCGAACCACCATCATGGTCTGTTGATGATGCATCAGACAAGTATGGAATTGCAAAACAACTAGCAGAAATCTTTATGCTAGATCTGTATAGCAGGTTGCGTACACAGCTAAAGGGTTCTGCACCAAAAGAAACCTATGCTATAGCCAACAAAAAACCAACAATGCCAGATTCACCATTTGTAAAAGGTGGTAAGGACTTTAGTGCATTGGCATT
>Ga0160423_10002254_pt1 | contig 16171 bp, 12 predicted proteins | sample CRUFie14St8metaG_FD_108191 | JGI IMG/M metagenome (GOLD analysis project Ga0160423, IMG submission 108191) | Marine microbial communities from the Costa Rica Dome - CRUD Field 142mm St8 metaG | ecosystem: Environmental > Aquatic > Marine > Oceanic > Photic zone | place: Costa Rica: the Eastern... | reverse complement strand
TCTGGTTTAAAAGACCACGAACTGATGCTTCTTCTACCATAGGCATGAGGTCAAGTAGAAGTTGTCCTTTCTCAGAATTAGGGTCAATGTCTGGTTTTAGACTAAATACTAGTTTACGGTCCTTAGTGCTATACACTGAATCGTAATGTTGCTCTATGTTGTTGCTCAAGAAACCTACTTGATTCATAGCCTTACGTATAGCAGTGTAAGTCTTACCATAACCATATGCGCCACTTAGATATGGATATACAAACAATGGCACCTGCGATAAGTTGACTAGCGACGAGGATACGTTCAAGCCAATGGTATACAAGAAGGCAAACTGGTTTACGTTCTTAACTGCTTTTTCAATGGTCTTGTTGTTTGCGCCTTCACGAGCAAACTTAATACGCCGTTTCAACTCGGCACCCATCAACTTTGCATTTGATTCTAGCTTCTCTGATTGTCGCTCTGGGTTCTTTGTATTGCCTAGCTCTAATATACGGCGAACGTATGTAGGTGTGGTACCCATAAGATTAGCCAGTTGAGCGATGGTCAGAGTGGGATTCTCAGCGGTTCTTTGTAATACCGTATATAGGGTGGGTAAGTTATTTAAGATGCGATTTAAACGCGCTTCTTCTGCGTTTAACCCCTTAACCGTACGCAGACGTTCAATTTGACGCCCAAAATCAAATGCACGCTCTTTCAGTGCAAAGATAGCGCTCTTTTCAAAACCAAGCACGCCTTTACGTTTTTGTAGTGAGCGAGCCAGAGCTGTCTGCGGTAACGCTTGTATAAATGTGCGTAACACTTGTTCTTTAACAGCGTCATTCCCTTCCAGTTCTTTGTTTTGGTTTAACGCTGTCAATAACTGCGCTACAAATGAGTTTGGTGGCGCTCTTTCAATCAATTTCTCTGAAAAACTTGCATCACTAAACGTTACGCTGTCTTGGTCAACGTCGTCTCGGTCACGAATAACTTCTAATGCGCGGTTACGAGCGTTTATTGTTTGAAACATACGCACTTCGTATGGCGGGGCACCTTTTCTAACAGCATCGTCTTTTAAATTGTACACCAGCATGAAGTCGCCTTTACGCTCCAACGGGAAGTAAATCTCAAGCGTTCTCTGTTCAGCGGTAAGTTTGTCTAACAGAGTTTTCTTGACCCCTTGGTCAGCGCGACCCGGAATCATCTCGTTAACCGTATCTTCAATGATCCGTACTAAGTCTCTACGTTGTTTAGCGTAAAACAGACGATGTTTCTTGAACTTGCGTAACACACGCTTGCGCTGATCTGGTGGTAAACGCTCCAAAAACTTGTGCTGTTCATCCCAGATGGCGGCTAAATCGTTACCGTTGTCATCAATTTTGCCGTCATAGTTACTACGATTTCTAGCAGGGTCTACCTGATACAATGTTGCACCAAAGTCTTCGTTATATATAAGCTCGTCAAACGTTTCTTCTGCTAGTTGACCTTCCTTAGCAAAGAAATCAGCTAGTGAGTCTAGTTCCTGCTGAATAGCTTCTTCCCGCCTACGCAGTCGGTCGCGCTGTGTCTCAATGACACGTTGTAATTGAAACCCTATGTCACCTAATCCGAAACGTTCAGCTAACTCATTAACTACATTTAAATCAGCGCCGCCAAGAGCTAATTCTTTAGCTAGAGTAGGTAAAGATGATTCGACTACAGTATCTGCCTTATCCGATATTTCTTGCACTTTTTTCTTGGTGAGTACTCCACCTTCTCGCTTTATATCGCGTCTTAAACGGTCAAATAACTTACGAGCCCCGCCACGCCCACTTAGCAAATGCATAGCTGTACGGCTAGAAGAAGGTGGCGCAGGATCTAGAATCGAGTCAATCAGGTTGTCGATCTGATCCATAGTCAGGTCGATACGGCCTTTTGGCGACAAACCAAACATACGCCGAAAGAAGTTTCTAATGATCTGACTAACTCGTTCTAACGCAGATATGGTGTCACCAGTAGCTGTAACACCGTGCATCATAGTGCGGAACTCATCGTTACTCTTGAACTCAGCGATAAACTCGTCAAGGTTTGTCGTGCCATATGCTGTGCCCAAACGACCTTTAACATCGTTGAATACTTTTGTTAGCTGTTTAGTAACCGCTGACTTTGGATTACCTATAGTTTCTGCAGTAAGTGCATGGCTGACTTCATGCAGGATTGTGTGCGCCTTAATAGGCATATCTGCGTTTAGCGTGATTGTGTTTGTTTGTGGGTCGAAGAAGCCAGCAGACTCTTGACCACGATTATTAACAAGCCCAGACTCCATCACAATGCGTGTATCGCCTAGGTTTTCTGCGAAGATACGCGCCACTTTGGCGATCCGTGGGTTTGCACTTAGCTTAGACAGCCTACGTAACGCTTGGAACAAACTGCCTTCTTTCAGCGCCATAGTTACCGCTGGATGCACATCAGCTTCTGTTGCGAGCACAGCATTAGCAGGGAGTTCTAATGAGTTACCTATATCAAATAAGTCGCCAACATCAGCCAGCGAAGTTTCTTCAGGTGCTAAATACTCGTCTACAAAATCTTGTTCCAATGCTTTGGCTTCAGGCATAGCCATAACAGTTGAAACGGCATCCTCTCGTTGTTGTTCAAGTATAGCCTGAGAAAGTTTTTCTACAGCTTCTTGATTAGACCTAGGTGTAGACTGTTTAGTACGTTTTTTGAATCGCCCTGCTACCTTCATATCTTGTATAAGATCTTGAACGACTTCAGAATCTAACGCTTCTGCAACAGCTACGTCAGGGAATCCACCTATATCCACAGAATTAGCGGCTACTTCTGTCACTTTGTTATAAATATTTGCTAGCGCATAGTCATCTAAATCTTGAAGCACACCGCCGTTTTCAGTCTGGCCTTTAAGTAACGTCGGTATTGGACGCGACACACGGAAGTATTTACGCATGGCTTCCGTTTCTTTTTTCAACGCCGCAATAATAGGTTTTTCTGCGGCATCTCTACTAGCTTCTGCCGTATCTTGCATTTCAACGTTTCTAGCTTCAATTTCCGCTATATCTTCATCGTATGTAATGTTCATGGCGTTAAGAACACGTTTTACGCCAGCTTCTTTATTTCGGAAATGTTCAATACGAGCCTTCATGCGCTGTTTAACTTTTGGGGACATGTTATTCATGACCCATTCAGCGGCTTTTTCTGCTACGATTTTATTGCCCATACCGTAGTCAAAATTACGAGAAAATTGACGTTCTGGATCAGCTTCTATCTCTTTTCTAGCGCGATCCGCTTCTTCCTTTGATATATTCGCGCCTTTTTCTTTGTTTAGATGTATGCGTATTTCATTTTCCGTAATGTTGTCTACAGTGGTACGTGTTTTGGGGCTGGTTGTGCCTTTATCTTTAACAACAGTAGAAGTGCCAGAAGCCATATCGAAAGCGATCATGTCTATAACGTCATCAAGGCTAGCTGACTTAGATGCGTAAATACGATAAGCGTTTACTGGTCTAAACCAAGCAGAAGCTGGATCAGTTGGGAAGCCATCCTTCAATCCTAGCTCTTTAAACGTCTTGTTTTTAGCTGGAGGTAAATTACGTGTACTTGCTAACATATTAAGATCACGTTCTTCGTACCGGCCCGGACCAACTTCAGCAACAGGAGCACCATCAGCAGTGCCTTCTTTAGCCATGTCTTCAACGGCGCGTAGCGTTTGATTTAATTTAGAAGCTACACGAGTACGTTCTAACCCTTCTGCATCCTGTGCGGCTAAGTCTGTTGGAGTGGGTAACTTATCAATTGCCGCTATGTCAGCGTTAAGTTCTTGTTCAAGTGCCACAGCTTTACGTAAAAACTCTAGCTCTGGAGATGCGTCAAGTAGAGTTTGCGTGCGAGTTTGTATTTCTTCATCCGTAAGTTGTTTCCTAGCACGACCTAATACAGTAGCTCTAGCTTTGGCTTGCGCTTGTTGGTAAGCAATGCCAGCATCTTTTTTTATAGTGGCTACTTTTTTAAGCGCCTTACGTCTACGTCCTTTTTGATTAGCCTCCATATCTTTGCGGTGTTGCACCGCCATAGTAGCTAATGTGGGTGTCTCTGGTTCAGGTTCAGGCTCTGTTTGTGTTTCTTCAGTAGTATCTAAGCCTGTTGTTTCAGGTGCAGTTCCAGCGGCTGTTTCAAGAGCGGCAAGAGCGGCTCCAAGTCCTTCTTTACCCGTGCCTGTAGCTGATAAAACACCGGGTGCTTCTTCTTTAACTTTAACTGGTTCGGGTGCTACAGGAGCTTCGGGTTCTTTACGAGATAGCTCATCCCACTCCTTATACAAATCAGATTCACGTACACGAAGGGCGGCTTCTTGGTTAGTAATATTTTCTTTTTTTGCAATACGGCGTATTTCTTTTTTAATTTTTTCGTTCAGTGCTTTTACTTCTGGCGTGTAGTACCTAGTTACTCCATCTGGTCCTGTTATTGTGGTTACGCTGGTTTTAGGTTGTTCTTTCTGAGCCTTAGCTTCTACTTCTTGCTTTTCTCTTTGCTGTGCCTGTATGAGCAACTCCTGTTTAGAGTCACGATCAGCTTTGGCAAGCTCCAACTTTTTAACAAGCTCTGTGTCTTGCTCCTGCACCGTCTGAATGGCTTGCTCTAGCGTAATATCTAACTCTTCATCCGCTTCAAGTTCACCCACTTTGCGGTCAAACTCTGCTTGAGTAGCGGTAAACAGAGTTTCTGCGCGATCCAACTCATCTTTAGCTTGCTGTACTAATGGAGAGTCGCTGACTCCTTCTCCATCTCCAGTATCAGCAGTTGTGACAGGAGGTACATCCACTCCTCCCTCGACATCATCTGTAGCAGTAGCGGCAGTTGCTCCAACTCCAGCTCTCCCGTCAGGTGCAGGAACGCCTTCTCCATCTGCTCCTGTGTCAGTCGGTCCACGTGCACCTCCTCTACGACCTACAACTAGGTCAAGTAGTCCTTGTACAAAGCCACCAACACCAGCACCGTACCCAAATGCTTCACCAGACCCAGTAAATACACCTGTTGTTGGATCATAGATATTTTTGGCTATAAGATTTTGTGCAACTGTAGCGGCGGCTTCTTGTGCGCCTTCCTCACCAGCGGCTTTAAATGCCCGCGTTATGTAGCCTTCGGCTTCAGCGGCAACCTCATCACCTACACCTTTACGGAAACGATTGACTAACCTACCTACAGGTAATACTTCAGTGGCACCAACAAGAGAACCAAAACCAGCCGCTGTGCTACGTTCTTCTTCAGTAGCCCCCGCCTCACGAGCACGTTCACTAGCCTCGCCAGCACCAGCGCCTACACCTATTGCACCTGCTAAAGGAAGACCAACGACAGGTATAAAGCCAGACGCGGCGAGTGGCACAAATGAGCCCAATGCCTCACTAAATTTACGTGTTACGGTATCCTCAAGCCCTGCATCTGGAGCAAGATATTCTTGGATTGGGTCAACAAACTCTTTGATGCTGTCACGAACGCCTGTTTCAGCTTCTTCGTCAAGCAGGGTAGCGGCACCAAGCGCCGCCGATTCGGTCATACCTACGGCACCAGATGCAATACCTTTGGGGATTTCTTGTAAAGTGTCGAGAATACCGGAGCCAGACTGAGCCACAATTTCACGGGCTCTGGCTAGTTCTTCTTCGCTGTACAAGGGCTGTGTAGTAGGTTGTGCGACTTCAAAATCGTCTTCAGTAAATTGCCCACTAGCAATAGCCAGTTCTTTTAACTGTGCTTGTCCAATACCTTTCGGCACATTTGATATGACTCTGCCGCTTGGTAAACGTATATCAGCCATAAAGCACCTATGGGTTGAGAGAACTAAAGTCTACAGCATTCGTACCCAAAGACTGTACTACCCCTCTTTGCTCCTGTATTAAAGGAGTGTAAATAGAGCGTGCTATAGCCGCTTCTTGGGCCTTTCTAAGCTCTTCTTGGGCTAATATAAATTCTGCTCGCAATGTTTCGTTTTTAGGGTCTCTTGCTAACTTAGATTGCGCTTCCATTAAGACTATATTGGCTGTTCTAACTCCACCATCATCTGCTACCGCTTTGGCTTGCTTATCAACTAAGTCATTTAACTCAGCGCGTTCCATACGTAAGCTTTCTACCGTACCTAGATCCTTTCTTAATTTGGCTGTTTGCCGCGCTTGCTCCTCTGCGGCGGCGGCTTGCGCTAGACCAACCTCTCTTCTAACGTCAGCGCCGTACTTACTAGCCGCTACAGTACGCATGTTGTTAGCTTGACTTGTAGCAGACTGAAGCATTGCCGCTGAACGTTTACCATATAGTTGAGCTACTGCACGCTTAGTAGCCGCCAGCTCTTTGGCATCCATCTGCTCCATGCTAAGACCAAGCTGTAACAACTCACGATCTTCTTTCTTCGCGTCTTTGATTGCTGATGCGTATTGTTTAGTAGCAGGAAGCGCCGCTTTACCTAATGCTTGTAAAGCGGTTTGTCCACCACCTTGTCCAAGCATGCCCAGACCGGCTTGTAGCAACGCCATACTAAATGCTTCTTTCTTAGCGGACTTGAGACGTTTACTGCGATCTTTAACCAAGGCTTCCATTTCTTTACGGAACTCACCTTTTTCGGCGGGCTCCATAAGGTCTTCAATTTGTTTTTGAAAGTCATCACTAGCAGTGTTCTGTGCGGCGTTAGTCATAGCGTTAGCTTCTCTATTTGCCGCGTCTAGCGCTGTTTCAGCCGCACTAGGATCATCTTTTTTAACAGTATTAGGCTTCAAATCTTCTGTTGCTTTATTAACCTCTTTAACTTGCTCCGCGAGGTCGCCAAACAAACGTGGATCTTGGCCTCTACCTTTTTGTTGCTCGATATCGAACAAACGTGGATCTTGGCCTCTACCTTTTTGTTGTTCAGGCAGAGCGTTGGGGTCGTCAAACAAACGTGGATCTTGGCCTCTACCTTTTTGTTGCTCAATATCAAACAAACGTGGATCTTGTCTACCAACTATTCTACGCCCAACATCGGTAGCGGCTAATCCTGCAGATAGACCTTCTTCCATTGGTACAGCTTGTCCCGGAGAGCCTTTAACTGCAGGAAGTTGGAAGTCTAATTGACCCATCTCAGTAGGCACATCAGGGTATTGTTTGCCGCTTACAACATCGGCTGGGTACTGAGCGCTGTTAGCTATTGGAGCCGCTGGAGCCGCTGAAGGTTCTACTGCGCCACTAAACCCAGTTTCAGTATCCATTGCTGGAGCGTTTAAATTAGCCTCCGCTAAGGAAGGTTGATAAGTAGATTTTCGATACTGAGCTTCTAACTGAGCTAACTGACCTTTAATTGCATCGCGTTCAGACTGTATGCGGGATGCGGCTAGTTGTCGCTGTAACTGAGTTTTAGCCTGTGCATACGTACTACCTGCCACATTGAAACTAACAATACCGCCTTCAGCATAATCACCTTCATCAAATGGTATAGAGTCTACTCCACCACCCATAGCCATACGTTGCATGGGTGCGCCCATTTGAGCTTGTGGGGGCATTGGAGGTTGTGGGTTCATAACCTGTTCGGCAACACTAGGCTGTTGCGCTTGCTCTTGTGCCGCCGCATTACGCATACGGTCGATAAACATACCCGCCATGACTGCTTCAGTAGGACTAATTATTCCTTGAGATGCGGCTTGCTGTATTTTTTTCTTATTGCCACCGTATTCCTTGGCAATTTCTTCAGGCGCTGTGATGTTATAAGCTCTCATCTTTTACCTTCCCAAGTTATACAAGCCAAGCGCAGACAGCCCTAAACCGCCTAACTGCTGTACCGTAGACGGTGGCGCGGCATACGCGGTTTGTGTTGATCCCATCTGTACAGGAAGACCACGCAGGATAGAACTGTAGAAGCCAAGTTGCTCTCTTGGATAATCTCGCTGACGCAAGAAGTCCCCGTAAGCCATATCCATGCGTTGTTGCTCAAGAGCACGTTTTTCACCAGCCGAAGCCGCTTGTGCTTGTAGCCTCTGCAAGTTGGCCGCTTGTTCTGCTGTGCCTAATTGACCAAGCTGTGCGCCCATCTGTCCAGCTTGTGACAGACCTTGTAGACCTAAATTAGCACCAAACTGTTGTGCTTGTTGTGCCGCCTCAAACGCCTTTTGAGACCCAGCCGCTTGAATATTTGCTAATTGTGAACCTAAATTACGCTCACGTTCTAACTGAGCCAATAATTGCCTAGAGCCACCGTACGTACCCCTTCTAGCCGCCCCTAGACTTGCACCAAGTTGTTGTTTCTGTGCATCGCGAATAGCTTCTTGCTTTTGCATGTCCACTACGTTTTGCATATAAGGAGACATATACGACTGTATTTGGCTTGGATCAGTAGCCATTCGCGCGTAGTCCTGTCCAGCGGCCAACGAACCTAGGCCAGCGGCAGTTGTCATACTTGTAGCAGGAGCAAACTGATCTGGGGTTTGCATACCAGCAACTTCAGTTTGTACAGCTTCCTGTTCAGGGTTAAAACCCGCTATACGTTCGCCTTCATACGGAGTGTAACCTCTATATGACTCTGCTTGCGTACGCTCCAAAAGATTTTCAAAATACGGACGAGCGTATTCTGGCAGGTTCGTCTGCGTTACCGTCTGACTTTGGGGTTGTTGCTGTGATCCGCCTTTACCCATCTTCTGCTCCTAAAGGAAGTTCAAAAGTCTGCCATAGCGGTTTGTGGCCGTCAGACTTAAATATTTTACTCCATCCCAAACGAGCTGTGGCCTCAATACCATCACACTCGTTGTCTTTTGCCCATCGTTGCAACAACTGCAACATCGGATCTTTCCAGTCTTTTAACTGGACTCCTCCACAAAAATTCATACAAAGCATGCGTTTGCGAGGATAATCAATAAAATTTGTAACTACTGCACCTTTTATACCTTCTTCAGTAAATGCAATCCACAACGTATGGTCGTAATCGGTAATCGAATCGAGTATATCCTCTGCTTCGTACCTACCGTGCGTGTAATCTGCCGCACCTTGCAGATATTCTTTTACATCCGGCCAAACCTCTTTGACGTATTCAGCCGGTACTGCAGATACCTGCATCAACTCACCAGTTGTTTTAATCCTGTACTTTGGCCTCGACCATTCTTCTTACGTGAAGCATGTGCCTTTTCCATAAGTTTGTATAATTTTTTCTCGCCTACCTTGAGCGATCCGCCACCGTACGCCGCTACAGCAGGTGGGGGCATATAAACTTCATCACGAGCAACCATAGCAGGTTGCATACCGTCGATATTCGCTGGAATAGAGTCACTAGTACCGTCACCCGGTCCCATAATTGGTCGTCCACCAATTGCCATAAAACGTTCCATACCAGCATTTGAACTGCCGTTACCTATCTCAGATACAGTGTGTGCGTCTACAACAAACCCATTGTTGTGCATATTTACTTCGCCACCTTTTGCCATAAGCGCGGCTTCTCTAGCGGCGGCGGCACGATCTCGTTGTTTTTCTTCTCTGGTAGGCATGCCTACACCATAAGCCTCGGCTTCATAATCATTCGGACGACTAGTATTAAAAGAAACACCCGGTCCAGTATTATTATCTCCGCCGTCTCCGCCAAATACTCTAGTAGAAGCTATGCGTATGGTATCTGGGGCTGGAGCAATTGCACCAATACCCCGTGATGCCCGCGCTGTCTCTTGCACTATGGGCATGTCAGTAGACATAGGCGTGAAGCCGTAAACAAACTCTCCGTCTTGCCCGGACACATAACCTTCTGGGGGTGCTGTAGCTACGCTAGTACCACCTTCTGCGTAAGGAACTGGGTTGGTGTTGGGAAAGTATAAAAACTCTGAAGAATCGTTAGGATCACGATCCTCACCGGGATACACAACCTCACGCTTAGTGGGCATATATGGCCCTTTATAGTTATATTCTGGTTGAGCTATTTCAGGCATTGGTGCTGGTTGGCTTAATGGCTCTGCTAATGCCGCACCTGCTTGCATGGCTAACCCTTTACCACCACCTGCCGCTGTCATAAATGACTTCCTAGCCGCTTCACCTGCGGCACCAGAGCTGAACATATTGCTAGCTCCTGCACCTATATTAGATAAAGTAGGAGTTACAGCACCTGCTTGCCCTGCTGTTAAACCAGTAGCCGCACCACCTGCAGTAACGTTGGCCGCTGGAGCCGCCGCGGCTAGGCTTGTACTTAATCCTGCTCCGCCATATGCACCAAGACCGGCCATTAAACCCTTACCAAGATCACCAGTACGTGCGGCCTCAAACCCACCGACCATTAACCCAGCCATAGGCGCACCGATACCTGTAGCCGCTAGGCCAACACCGATTAGCGTGGGTAAGATTGATTTGAGGAAGCCAGCTTCAGCTAGTCCTGTTTCTGGATTGATAGTCAGACTACCGCCATGTTGCATAGCTAGTGCCTGAAGCCCTGCCACTTCGCCCGGTGTCATGTGGACAAGCATTGTGTCGTTGCCACGGCCTTGGTTCTGTACAGCTTTAGCCTCTGTTTTGCCACCCGCTGAAAAACCCGCATTTCGCATTCTTTCAGTAGGATCTTCAGAAGCAAGAACATTTTTATATGACTTAGTCAGACCAGTCGCAGGAAGAGAAAAATTGGGCGAGGTTGGCAGGGTAACAGGTGTTGCAAATGGGCTTTGCCCAAATCGGTTCATGGCGGATATCTGGTCGCGCATGTCTTCTTGATTATTTAACAACCTCATCAGAAGCTGTGAGTTACCAAGACCGCCCCTACTAGGAACCATAGGCATATTAGGTCGAAAACCCGGTTGTACAGCGGGTTGAGGAGTCGTTAAAGATGGCGCGGCTGGGGCACTGGGAGTCGGTGCTGGTGTAGGAGCAATACTACCTTCTCCACCAAAAACATCGTTTACGTCTTCAACTAGACCTGTTTGTGCTTGTGATAATACAGGAGCTATTGCAGAGGATATTGCACCGGCTAGGCCGTTTTGTGAGGTAGTTTGTTCTGCCATACCAGAATTATCCTATACAGTAGAGCCAGTTGCGTTTACCCAATTAGTGCCATCATACCAAATTGGGTGCCCAAGGGTAGTGTCAAAGTAATAATCACCTACTTGCAAATCTGTAGTGGGTCTGTTTGCCGTAGTGCCGCTAGAAGGCGTAGACAACACTGATAAAAAATTATCAAGCTGACTAAAATATAATTCTATAACTCGTATAAATTGTTGTGCCTGTTCTACACTATACTGAATATCAGGATTCGGTAGTGGGTTAGCTTTAAAACGTTTGATTGCCATTAACGTTTACCATCCGATCTTACATCTAACCTAGGAGACCCAAGTTGCCATTGTACACCGGCAGTATCTGACTCTATCTTCAACGCAAGCTGTCTAGCTCTAGCGCGTATAAACACCTGATCTGTATAGGTTCCAACAATAGATTTAACTACTCGTTGACGATCAGAAGCATCTGTATTTAGTGCCCCACCGGGAAAATTACGAGTTTGAAGCTCCATATCTATTTCAGGAGTGTTCGATGTAGATCCTGTAAATTCAACGTCAGGAATGATACGGCGGGTCATTGAGAACTGGTCGCCATCACCTAAATCAAAGTCAGCCGATTGAATAAAAGAAGTCATTGCAGATGTATCGTCTTCAAGACCAGACTCATGATTAAATAAATAACCCACAGAATCACTAGGCCCAGAACCAGCGGCTATTGGAAACTCACGGTTTGGAGCATCTAACCATGCTGTGCGTTGAATATTACCGTAGTACCAGATTCTATCTTGATAATTGTAAATAACATATCGGTCATTCCAGTTAGTGCCACTACTTTCACTGGGATAGAACCACCACACTTCACTCCATTCCTCGTTTGTGCCACACACAATCTGGTCAGCCTGAGTAAAGTCAATGTCAGTAAAGACGTAATTACGTACGCTACAAGGCAGGGTATCTACACGACCTGTGTATACATAGAACTTATCTCGCCCCATCCAGAAGGTTGCGTTAGCCGCCGTAGCAACAGCGCGTGGACTAGCAATGGATATGCCGTCAGCATACTCCTGTAGGCCAAATACATCTGTATTGGCTAAGAACTGCAAAGCATATAAATGAGTGTCAGTCCAAACTAAAATTTCTTGACGAGTTGGTAATGCTCTAACAATTCTAGATCCACGTGAAACACGCAAACTACCTGCAGAAGTCGTTGAAGAAGGAGTCCAATCGCCCGGAGAATCCTGTGCCGCCCAACGTATAAGTAGCGGATCAAAATCGTTAGCGTTAGTCGAACTAAAAGGCACCGCACCAAAAGCAAGTAGATGTTTATCTTGTTGAGACACAAGCAATTGACCTACTTTTACAGGTACGTGGTTTACAGTATATCCACCATTACTAGCAAGAGTTTGTAGAGTGATTGCTCTAGTAGCTAAAGCTGTGCTGGGTATCACATTTGTGCCTCGCTCCCAATAGTAAGGTTTACCATTACGTATATTGAGCACAAGATCATTATCAAAATTATCAAAAAACCAATCTGTTTGAGGCAGTGATACTGGGGTAGATGTTGATGGAGCGCCTAAACCCCAACTTCCTGAGTTCCAAGGTGCTACACCCCAACCATAACCTAACGTGGTACTAGCGTTACCAATCTCTATTTGAAAAGCGGCAGTTATAGAGGTACCGCCGCCAGCCGCTACAGTAGAACTAGCCGCTGAAGTAACAGTAATGCTAAAACTATTTGCATTAATATACGTCACTTCATGTTCCGCATTAAGTTCAGAAGCAGGGACACCACCAACAGCACTAGCGCCGGAGAAAGTAACAAAATCTCCAGTATTTGCTCCGTGCCCTGTGATATTTACAGTAACTGTTGTGCTTGTATTAGTTGTCGCAAAGCAATTGTCTGTAGCGGAAGAAGTAAATGTCTGCCGTAAAGGTGTTATATCATATAAGAGACCGCCCGCTTCAATATAGGCTTTTCTGTGCGTTCCTACAGCGAGAAGGTTATCCGAATATGAAGTGATCCAACTGGTTAGTTGTCTAGCCACACCAAGATACGTATTAGAAGTAGCTTTTAACCAGCCACCAATTTTTTCTGGAAATCCTGAACGGAACCGCACCTTATCACAATCAAACCATCCGCCCTCATTTGAATAGTTTGTAGCGTCTCTATTAATGCCGGGTCTGAATTGTAATTTTATAAAGGGCATATTCTGCTCCTTAACTTACATTTTTCATGCGCTCGCAAAGGCGACCCGCTCGATTTGGAACTTGATTGTACCATTTTGAATCGGCCATCTGCAGAGCGGCTTCAGCCCAATCCCCAGCATCTAGCGCGGCTTTCATCATTTTAAACTGACTCAAACGCGGTCGGCCCATATTGAACATCATATTCGCGCAGATCAATTGAACTTCTTCAGGAAAATTATCCCAGTTTTCATAGAGGATCTTGCACTCGCCAATAGTGACTTGTACGTCTTTTTCAAATACTTCCTGAACTCGAATTTCATCTACAGGTGTACCAATAGGTTGATCGTACTCTGGATCGTCTATTGTGCATAAATGTCCAATACCAAACGTAGGCAGGTCTAAATGGTCGAGATAGATCTCATACTTACAACCTTCGTCGTATTCTAACTCCATACGTAATTGGTCGATGTTCATCATTTCTTGCCACCTTTTTTCATAGCCATAATTTTATCAGCCGATTTCAATCCAAAACTTGCGCTGACCGCAATAAACAAAAGGTATTGATACCATTCGGGCAGTTTATTTAACGCCTCAAAACCTTCGTTGACACGAGCGATGATAGTTACATCGTCCATCGCCACACTGTACGCTACAGCTATTAAAGGAAGACTAAGGATGATTGAAAAAAATTCGTCCTTCCAAGAGCTTTTTGTGGCGTCCGCCATCTTATCTTCCCAGTTAGCGTCGTTCTGAATTGCATTGATCTTGCGTTGTTGGATCGCTTTTTTCTCGTCGGCTTTGCCTTTAAGAAACTCTTTGCCCAGCTCCATCGCTGGACCAAGCAACATCTGTATCATTTATCGTTACTCCTTGCTTGATATGCCGATGCTCCAAAGAAGCTAGCTACCAAAGCAGACACTGCTATGAAATAAGTCCCTGCAATATCAGCAATTAAATCAGCGGCTTTCTCGAGTCCGAACAAGTCACACAAAAAAATTCCGCTTGGGTAAAGAAGGAGGCCAAACAACGCGAACCATGCCATTTTGCGGATTGAATCCCGCTGTGCATCTTCGTCTTCCATCTTGCGGCGACGGTCTTCAAGTTCAATAAGAGTGAGTTCGTCCGGGTCAATAATTCCGTTACCGTTTTTGTCGTACTTTTCTATCTCCGTCATAGCGTCTCTCCCTGAATCTGGTTAGTGGGTATGCACACCACATTGTAGTTTACAAATGGCTTACCAATCTTTTGAACCATCTGCTCTCCTGCGTACAGGCACTCTATGTGCGTGGAATGTATCTCAAGAATCCTAAAATAAAATGTCATGTCTGTAACAAAGATTCCCATCAATACCCAAGACATCACCTTCCCTTCATAGCAATGATAGCAAGTAGGAGCCAAATGCCACCAGCCACGACCAAGCAACCAGTAAGTACAACAGCAGTATAAATAAGTCCGTCCTTAATGGCTTTTTTCTTAGCCAGTTTGCGAGCCTTTTCACGCTCCTCGGCCTTCTTCTTCATCTGTTTCCGGTTGCGAATGAATGTCTGGTAATCGTCCCAAAGACCCGGTCATCCCGCGTAGATAAATAATTGTTTTATTTGATATTCTTTCTTCTTGATGTCCTCTAGGGCCCAAAATGCGTCCATTGATCCTTGCTCGGATTCTTTTTCTAACTCATCGTGAGCATCAGCCAACTGAGTCAGTTGCTTACCCATCTGACCAACAGACGTGACATGACCCGCTAATTCCTTGATGCCATTGATCGCCTGATTCGCAAGCTCGATAGCGGCAATGGCCTCGAAAATCATTTATGATGTCCATGCAATTTTAACGTAGCCATCACCACCAGCACCGCCGTTAGCCTCTCCACGACCACCACCGCCGCCAGAACCTAATGATCCTATACCGCCAGAGCTGTTAGCACCGTTAGCATAACCAGCCCCGCCACCGCCGCCACCGCCGCCGTAACCACCAGTGCCTGTGCCTATACGATTCAATATTGAGCCATCATCTGGATCTGTATTAAAGCTAGAAGTCCCGCTACCGTTTGTAGGCGCTCCCCCAGAAGTTCCTAACGCAGATAAATTAGACCCTGCAAATCCTTCTGTTCTTGGATAATTACTGCCATATTCTGACTTAAAATTATTGTAAGCAAAGGTTGTACTGAATGAAAAAGAAACATCTGAGCCTTTGCCGCCACTTGCTCCATTACTTCCTCCACCAGAACCACCATTATTTCCACTTCGTGGTGTATTACCAAACGTAGCATCCCGACCAGCTTGTACGCTATTCCAGTTTTGCCCGCCTGTTCCACCGCCGCCTCCAGCGAGACTTAAAAAAGCTGATCCATCTGCCAATACAGTAGTAGTGCCTCCTGAAGAGCCAGAACTAGAACGAGTGCCGTTAGGAGAATTAGTTGCGGCTTTAGTAGAACCTGCTCCACCTTCACCAAGAGTTATTGTAAACGCAGTAGCAGAAGTTGCAGTATTTAAAGCATAAGCTCCACCGCCGCCTCCGCCGCCTCCGGTAGCAGAATTTCCTGTCCCCGCGCTACCACCTGCGGCTCCACCACCGCCTCCGCCAATACCAGAAACTTGAATACTTGTAACACCTGCAGGTGGATTCCATGTAAATGTAGATGAACGATTTGATGCGTCACTGTTACCCCACTCAACTACATGTGGAAAATTAGCTTGGTCTAAATCAGTTATATTTGTAATAGCCACACTAATTCTTGTAGTGCCCGCAGAATAAGAGGCCATTGCTGATGTGCCTCCAGTTGTTTGTGACCCACTTGCGGCAGTATGTGTTGCACTGCCATCAGATGCCACATCAAACAAATAACGCACTGAATACGTTGATGTATACGATGCTGTGTCTCCTGTATCACCTGTTAGACGATACCCCGGAGCTAAAATAACCTCCCATGTTCCTGTAGTGCCTTCAGCTCTAGTACCACTGAGCGGCCCCGCAGAAAGCACCGCGGCCCCGTACGTTGTTCGTAATGCAGTGCTCCATTGATAAAATGTAGACTGCCCAGCTCCAGCGCCGATGAT
>Ga0160423_10002253_pt1 | contig 16171 bp, 17 predicted proteins | sample CRUFie14St8metaG_FD_108191 | JGI IMG/M metagenome (GOLD analysis project Ga0160423, IMG submission 108191) | Marine microbial communities from the Costa Rica Dome - CRUD Field 142mm St8 metaG | ecosystem: Environmental > Aquatic > Marine > Oceanic > Photic zone | place: Costa Rica: the Eastern... | reverse complement strand
CCTTAGGCGACATAGTTAAGCCGAAGCGGTCACCTAACTTGAACCGTTCAGTTCAGTAAGTCGCGTAGTTTTGCAATATCTGCGCTTACAGAAGAATTAGTTTTTACTCTGCGTGTCCATTTAGCGAAGTCTGAGACTGCATCCCATCCGTTTGCAAATGAAATACCTGAAAGCCAGAAAAGGAATACTGAAAATATCCACACAGAAACAATAGCAATACTTTCATGCCATATTTCTGACCCATAAATTCCAATGATATCGTACCCAAATTCAGTGTCAATGGATGAATTAAATACAATAACTACAATCGTAATTATACTTGCCAAAATTGGCCACCACAGCATAGAGCCAAACATTCCAAACAGCATGTGATATGACGTCCTAGCATCAAGCCCTTCGTCGGTATTGTCTCCCAGTAATCGCCCCAATGCGATCTGCCAACCCAAGCATAGAATTAATACAGGCAACAGGGAAATGAATGGGATCAACTTTAGAAGATTCACGAAACTACCGGTTGGAGAAAAGCCCCTAAGTCCATCACAGGTTGAATTAATATCCCTTCCATCTAATCTTTTTTTATCAAGCTCGTCTCCAATTCTAGTTGCCACTTCTTGAACTTCTTGAGATGCTGGTTCACTCCCCAATCGACGTACTTCCAATACTTCCTCTCTCCAAGTTAGTTGTGGTTTGTTCTTAATTCGCCTTTCGACGTGAGCGATAACTGAGTCCCTATTTAACTCACTATGTGTTTCTCGATTTGATGTGAGAGGTTCTAATTTTCCTCTTAATTTATCTCTCAATCCAGTTACCAAATGTGCGGGAGGTTCCATCCAATCGCCTGCTCCGACCTTTTCAATCAAATCGTGCGGCAATTCCTCATGAGGTAGTTCAATCGGATCCCCGTATTCTATCCAGCAATCGGTTCTAAACAAATGTCGGGTTCTGAAATGAAGACCGATTGGAATTAAAATTGGAATTTTACCTCCGTGGGCTTTTGCGTGGGCAGCTGCTGCTAAAACCGTTCTAAATGGACCTGTTTTTAATCGTATTAAATGACTTTCAGAATGGCTTGTCCCCTCCGGAAATAAAGCACATCCGAATCCATGTGAAATCCCTGTTGCTAAATTCAAAAGAGAACGCCCGTTTAGGTAACTCGCTTCATCTTCTGTACATCCGCCACGCAGGAGTTCAGCTTTGCGAACCACGGGTTGAACAGCGAATTTTCTTGCCCAGAAACCCAGTATAGGCCTAGTTACCAAATCGTGCCTGCCTCCTACAACGAATTTTTTGGGATGAGTAAGAAATATCGATATTGGATCCATCAAACCGTTAGTGTGCCATGCAGAGCACATGCTGCCCCGATCCGTAGGTATTTTTTCTTGACCAGTCGTCTCAAACGTCCTAAATTGGCAATACACTGTTCTACGCATCAAGAAATAACCCAACTCGATAAAGAAGGGTGAGCCAGGGTAGTTTTTATCGAAGGTTGGGAGCGGGGTGTTTACCAATTTTTCATATTTCATTTTGGTCGCTGAGGCGGAAAGTTCTGGAAGTAACTCCCCGCGATGGTCTCTCGCCCCATCAGATCCTTTCTTCATTTTGAGGCCCCCTTTATTTTCTGGCACAAATCGGAAAGTGCTGCAAAATCGGGAGGGTTTGCAGGATTCGATTTCGGAAACATTGCAGGAAGAGCGAGTCCGCCGTCGCCTTTAATCCTTGGAATAACATGCACGTGAACGTGAGGGATTTCTTGGCCTGCTAAAGGCCCGTCATGAATTGTGATGGTGAAATCCTCAGTTTGAAAATATCTTGAAAGTATAGCTTGTGTTTGTTTGACTGCTGAAAAAAGAATGCCTAAGTCCACATCTGACAGATCTGCTAGCCTTTGACTTGCGTTCTCTAACACTACAAGGGTGTGGCCCTCTGCTCTCGGGAATACATCAAGGAATGAACCCCATCTCTCTCCACGGCATAGAAAGTTCCCCGGAATTTCCCCAGAAAGAATTTTTTGAAACAGCGTCTGGTCTGCCATGAGCATTCCAAGCATAGTCCCCTCAAAGTTTTGAGGGTCTCTCTATCTATCTTCTGGAGAAAGAACCCAAGTTCCTGTTCCACCCTTGCGGATTGCAAGCGTTGATGTGGTTCCATGAACATCAACAAGAGTATGATGGAGTTGTTCCTTGTCTTCTTCTTGGAAATCAAGTCGCCTGTGAGTTCCTCGACTTTCGGTTCTCGAGAGAGCACTTCTTGCGGTGGCAATGGCTAGTCTTATACCTGCTTTTAATCGCAGTGCTTCAAGCAAATTAGTGTTGAAAAGTCTGCTTGAATCGTCGAGATGTATCTTACCTGCAGATTGCATTAGTTCCTCTAAAGATTCTAATGCAGACTCTAAACCCTGGGCATCTCTGGAGGCTCCTATTTTGGATTGGGTTATGTCTGCTAATTTAGCGAATAATGAGCCAGTACGCTGTACTGGACCTTTATCCGATCCTGCCATGTCGAAATCTAGGTCTGCTTCAACCGCACCCAATGCTGTCTCAAGGGCGGCTCTTCCTGTGTGGCTTGCGCTTTTCGAATGTGAAGCGGCATGGTTTCCTGCTGCAGCGCCTCCGCTCATGGCGTCTAACAAACGATGGCCTGCAACTAATCCAGCTCCATGTAAGCCGGAGCATGCAGAGTCTCCTGCTGCATAAAGACCAGTAAACCAACGAGACCATCGCCCAGTAACTGCTCTACCATGTTCATCAGTTGGAATACCACCAATTGTGACTGAAACTCTTGGCTGTATTGGTACTGTTTGTTTTTTCATATCAATTCCAAGTCTCTGACTGACCATTTCGAATGTCTGAGCCCACCAAACTGATGACTCACCCATGTTTCTCGCATCTAGAACTGCATCTGGAGCGGAACTAATTGCATTAGAGATGACTGTAGGGTCTGAAGTCAGATCAACGTCAATAGGTGTACCGTTCGAGTGGTGCAAAGTTGCTCCGTCGGCCAACAATCCAATTGGCAAAACAACATTTGTTCCACTTACTCCCAATGGTGACCATCCAAGGAATTCAAGGTCCCTAACCGGCAGTCCAGCCTGCAAGGCTAGGTCCATACCTAGCCCAATATTACCTCCAGTCCATGCTCCTTCATAGCCCCCATCAGCTATAATCACGCATTTGGCTTGGAGGGAATTAAGTTGTCCTGTTGTCATATCCAATGAGATTATCCCATTTATTTGATGATTAGTATGAACTAGTTGAAGCGGTACTTGGTCGCCTCTGCGAATCACACCATGCTTCATGCATTGTTCTTCAAGGACTTGTTGAGTCTCTCGAACCATAGCATCTCCTGCCCCAGCCAATCGTGGCAGAGTGTGGCCAGCCGCCTTTCTAACAAGTGGAATTCCATCAGCGTCTCTACGAAAAATAACGCCCCATCTTTCTAGAAGATCTATCTGACGCGTTGCTTCAGAAACCCTGGTTGATACAATGTCTTGGTCGCAAAGGAATCCGCCGGCCCTTATTGTATCGTCTCTATGGGATTTTGTTGTACGCTCTTTCAGAGGCGCAGCAATGCCATCAATAGCAGAATCGTTTCCTGAACCCATGCTATCTGCACACATCATCAAAGTAGCTGCGCCTGCTTTAGCTGCCGTTGCTGATGCCCTCAGGGCAGCGGGCCCGTCTCCGATGACGATGATGTCCCATGCTTCCAACCTATCCGCCTCCGGTAATCTGTGCGATGAGCGGGTATGTCATAAGCAACGCGCATAAATTCTCATGACGGGGTTGAGGTCTTACCGGGAATTGGCAATGAAGATTCCCCCATAGATCTTGCATCCAGCATACGTTTCAACCGCTGACGTGAGGTGTTGCTTTCGCCGACTAATACATTGGTTTTGATAATTCTTGAGTCGAGTACATTGCCGTCATCATCCCTGAGTATGACCTGAACATTTCTTCTACCTTTGACATTTTCATTCCAAGCAACACCAATCCACAAAACAACTCCTTTTTCAAGATATTTTGGCATCCAATCAAGAGCGTCTTCAACTAAAGGATCTGCGATTTTCACAGGGCCTTCTGGTCCAGGGCAAGAGTGCAACTCGAAACGATGTTCTTGGTTTTCTGGCATACCACCAGGAACAATTACTTCTACTCTTAGGTGACGATTTTTTGCAGTTTGATTGTTTAGTGCGATGAATAAGTGCCCCGTTCTGTTACTGCAGCGATCTGCAAGTGCCATATCCATTCGCCATTGATTTTGGGTAATTGAAGCAGCGCCTGACAATAAATCGCTTTGAAGACGATCTAACAAATCAAAAACCTCGAGCTGCCATGCGCGTGCATGCGCAATCAATCTTTGCAATTTTACCCAATTAAAGGAAGCACTTTCGTTGAAGAGTAAATCATCAATTGAGGTTGATTTGATGAACTCTTTCAGCTCGTTCAAAGTATCTTCATCGCTTAAATCCCCTCTGTTGTTGAGATGTAAAAGGTACAGCAGCCGCTCTCTAGCTTGCTTTTTGTCTACGCCTTTGATCAATGATTTCGGCAATTCATTTTCCCAAATATTCCACAATAGCGAATGGTCTGGGTCAAGGTGTGCATAAATTAGATCGCCAAGAATCGTATCTAATTTCATTGGATGGTGAGTGGGAGAGTGCAAAACCAAGTAGGGTAATTCATCACCTAACTTTTTGATAGAATCCGTGGTGAAAATTGCGTGAAAGGATAATGCCAAACTAGTAGTCAATGTAACGAGTAAAACAAGATTGTAGGCAAGGCCGTTCGGCTCCAGTCCAGCGGCAATTATGAGCAAGAAAATCGAAGCCGTTGCGAGAATTGTTGCGGTTGCATTGTGTAAGCGGACGTCATTTAATCCAGCTTTGATACGATCCATTCCAGGTTCGGCCATCATATCCCTACGAATTCCTTTTACTATGGCTTCTTCTTTCCAAAGAGATGAACGTAATGTGAGGGCTGTCATCGCCCTTTCTCCTGCGATGAATGCTGGACCTATTGAAATTACAAGTAAAGGAATCCATAGAAGTATCATCAATGTTGGTCTTGCTAAAGGATGGTAGGGGGCGACAACTCCTGCTAGAGCTGTTAGCGCCATTAGCAGTCCTACAACTCTACGTGTCATCAATAATATCGGGTTGCTTGCGATTTTACCGAATTTCATGCGATGATTTTCAGATGACTCATAATCTTGGAAAGAGAGTGAAGTTGAATCTTCTCCACGATCGAAATCTTTGCTGTACGGATTAGGTAGGCTAGATTCTCTTCCAGGAACCACTTTCTGCGATAATGGCTCCTCAGACATGACCCTTTGCAGCATGCACAATGGTAAGGCATTTTTGGCGGATTGAAGTATCGATAGATTGTTCAAAGGGTTCCTCGCCGCTAGACATGGACACGTGGCCCAGCTGGATAAGGCGGTGGCCTCCTAAGCCACAGATCGCGGGTTCGAATCCTGCCGTGTCCGCCATCAAACCGTTTGACTTGATGCAATTTCTTTTACCCTGTGAAGAAATTCTTCGAGTTGAATTCTACCGTGCATGGATGTTTGTAGCTTTACATCGCAAGTTGCCAAAGCATCTAACAAATCACAAAGCATTGTCTCTTCCAATAATAAACGGCCTGTTGTCAATAACCTATGGATGTGTAAAACAACATCTTCTGCTTCTAATGCATGCTCATTCATCAATTGGTCAAGAGCGCCCATGGCACCTTTCAAAACCCTCTTGTTTCTTCCACCTTTCTTCTCCCAGCGCCAGTCATGGACTCTGCCCCTCAGTGCTTCTTCCAAAACTTGTTGCACGCCTACTAATGTCGTAGCTGCAATCACTGTCTGAAGATTTTTACGATCCTGGAGTTTTTTTCTTTTTGCGAGCAATTCTAGAAGAAACACTGCACGCCGTAAGTTCCCGTTTGATACGTGAGAAATATCACCTAATATCCCGCGAACGGGTTTAAGATTCTCCTTAGCAGAGATCAATTCTAATCGGTTTGTTATGAGATCTTTAGTCGCAAAAGGTATTCTGATTTGCTTGGACCTTGAACGTAAAGCATCTATCAGTCTTGAGGGAGACCTAGCAGTGAAAATAAATCTAGAAGTTGAAGAGGTGGATTCCATCATTCTACGTAAATAGGGTTGCCTAGTGGGGCCAAGGTGGTCGGCATCTTCGATTATTATCAATCGGGACACATGTCGTTCAATATTCTGATTTAACTCTCTATTTTCTTTTCCTGCAGGAGGCGTGTCTCCGGCAATTGCCGTAGTCAGATTTACGTCGAACGAGTCAAGTGACGATCTGCCTGCCAAAGTGTCTCCGGAATTCGTTCCCTGGGGGCGCAGAAATTCTTCGAACTTTTTCATAGCCCCAGCACTTTTTGCTAAATCTCTAGCTTGTAGAATATGAGTCGTTGATTTCCATGATGGGCCTAGTATCTGTCTAGCGACAAGTCGCCAAGCTGCCGTCTTACCAACACCTGCAGGCCCTGCAATAATCAAATGAGGGGGATTAGCTTGAACTGAAACACGTTCAAAGTTTGACCTGATAGATTCATTCATCGCCAGTTCATCGAAACGACGAGGCGCGTATGACTCAAGCCAAGATGCCATTAGCAAGAATGTTAGCGAATGGGTCTTTCAACCCCTCGGTTAGAATTGTTCACTCTGCATCGAGAATTTTGTGCCCTGTTCTTCGCAATTTTATGAAAATTCGAGAGCCGCAAGCCTTGCAAGTCATTGCAGGTTGCCATTTCCCTTCACGGTCACGAGTAAAACTCTGGATAGCGCCACAATTTGCACATTTGTAGTCAACAGTTAGGTCTGCCATATCCTTCACGCTCATCTTCGCGACCAGCCTCCCCTCTTTGAAGGTGTCCGTTGTCACAAGGAATGTTCATGGGTGGCGCGCGGCTAGAGAAATACATGGCAGAGGACAAACTGGTCATCGATGTTGTCGATAATGGAGGCCAGTGGACTCACAGAGAATGGAGAATGCTGAGGTATTTGGGCATAGACACCCAGATAATCGACAATTCAACCCCCATCGATGAGCTAAGAGATTTGGATGGCTTGATTTTATCCGGGGGCGCTGCAAGAATTGGTTTGTCTGGAGAGTTAGGTAATTGTGGTGCATTCCTAGATCTAGAAATCCCAATTTTGGGAATTTGTGCAGGCCATCAGTTCATGGCACGCCATTATGGAGGAGATGCGAGAGAATCTCCAGAGCCAGAATATGGTGCAATGGTGATTCATTTGGTCAATGGAGGCGGGGCTATATTTGCAAATACGGCAGAAAGTCAGACTGTTTGGGAAAGCCACAATGACGAGGTTCATGTTGTTCCAGATGGATTTTTCATTACAGCATCATCAGATTCATGCAAAGTGCAGGGGATGGAAAATAATGAGGGGACTCGTTTCGGATTACAATTCCATCCGGAAGTGAACGATTCTGAATTTGGAAAAGAGATGTTCGAAAATTTTGTTGAAGTCTGCAGGACTGCAAAAAAGTCCTGATGCCTGGGTGGAATAATTTCTATCTCAGTACGCTTTCCATTCCTCTGCTTCTCTCTTTGCACGAGTAATTGGGCATTTCTTGCAGTGTTTGGACTTTCTTTTGAATTTTCCACAACATTTTTCTTTGACTTTTTTGCGAGAGCAGCCCCCGCTACAATCTGAGCAGGCTGCCCTCCTTGCCAATTCAGTAATCGAGATACTGGCTGCCAAGATGTTTGACTTTTCGATGCCACAATAAGGACAGACAACCCATGCATCTTGTAGAAGATTTCCGCATCCGACACAATCTTCTAGCGCGTGCATAGCGGATTGGGATTTAGGGCACCCTAAAAATACTCTGTTCGATTTAGTTTGGATAAGTCAGAATTTGAGCGTGTATGGGTCCCCCGATTTAGGGCACCCTTAAAATTGGTGAACTTTTCGGATTCTTTGTGCTGAACAGACTTTTTGCCGTCTGGTTTCTGATTTTCGTATTAGTTTTAGCTCCTATTACTATTATTGATTCGGAATCATTAGGATTTGACGATAAATCATTTGATACATCCGGTAGGGATGGTGATGAATATTGTGAAGATACCTACAGTGATGAGTCTTCATGTAACGCAGATAACCAGTGTGTATGGGACGACGACGAGTGCGAAGAATACGAAGTCGAGGATTATTGTGAAGACACATACGAAAACAACCCCTCGGGTTGTAATAATGATAACCTGTGTGAATGGGATTCCGACGACTACGAATGCGATGAAGACGAAAGTGGCGGTGGCGGTAATTCAGGCGGAAACAACGGCGGCGGCGGCAGTGGAAGTGGTTCGTCGGGATCAGATTACGATAACGACGGCGAAACTGATGATGTAGATACGGATGACGACAATGACGGTTACGATGACCAGGAAGATGCTTTTCCTTACAATGAATTCGAGCATGAAGACACCGATGGAGACAACACTGGAAACAACCAAGACACAGATGATGATAATGACGGCATAGAGGACTCTTCGGACGCTTTTCCTCTAGATGTTTCTGCATCTATTGATACAGACGGTGATGGTGCACCAGATAATTGGAACATAGGTTATGATCGTTTTGATTCCACAACTGGCCTGACAGAAGACACTGATGATGACAACGATGGCTGGCTAGATGCAGAAGATGATTTTCCAATAGACTCGACGGAATGGCTGGATACCGATGATGACGGCTTAGGCAATAATGCTGATGTCGATGATGACGGAGATGGCTATCCTGACTCTGAAGATGTCTTCCCATTAGACCAAAACGAGTGGGCTGATCATGATGGGGATGGTATTGGAGATAATGCAGATACCGATGATGATAATGACGGAATCAACGACAATGACGATTCAGAAACCGATTACGTAGAAGTAATCGAAGATAATGATAAGGATGGAGTTGCAGATGCGGATGATCCTGATGATGACGATGATGGTTACTGTGATGAGAACGTTACAATCGCAGACGTTTGTGTAGCAGTCGATGCTTTCCCGCTAGACCCACAGGAGTGGAATAATACAGACGGTGACGCTAGAGGAGATAATGCAGATACCGATGATGACAATGATGGAATCATCGATGCTTTAGATGAATTCCCTCGAGATGCAAGTGAATATGCAGATAATGACAAGGATGGTTTGGGCAATAATGCAGACCCTGATGATGATAATGACGGCATCCTTGACGCAGAAGACGCTTTTCCTTACAACTCAACCTATGGATCCGATATGGATGGTGATGGACTTCCAGACTCTCTCGACTTAGATATTGATGGAGATGATTACCCTAATTCTGAAGATGCTTTCCCGCAAGATTTCACCGAATGGATGGATACTGACGGAGACGGAATCGGTAACAATAGAGACAATGACGACGATGGAGATGGAGTCATCGACATCTTAGATTCTAGACCTCTTGATGCAGGGGAAAGTTCCGTTGTTTCCAGTGAAGACAGTAGCAGCGATTCAGCAGATTCAGAAGAAGATGGAGTCATAACAATCAGCATACAAGATATTCTAATATTGCTGGCTATTTCTTCTGCTGCAACCATTACTTTCCTTTGGAGAGCCAGGAAAAATAAATCCAAAGAAGAGGAAGAAAAGGAGGCTTAGAACATGGGAGATAAGATTGAGCGGATTCTAAAAACGGATTTAAAGAGCATACTAAATCCAAATCTCTGGTTGTTAATCGTTGCCATCCCCCATACATTGTTTGGTGCATTGGTTCCAATGTATCAGACAGCCTATGGTTCGAATGAATTTAGTGCAGCATCATATGGCTTGGTTACTGCAGTGATGCTGTTGAGCATCTACTTATTCAGCAGTGGAAAATCATTAGCAAGAATGACTGCTTTTTTGGGAACTAGTGTTTTCCTATGGATTATATTGGTACAAATGCTAGCAGAGGGAGGGGGTTTTCAAATCGAAGCTGAATTGGCCCCTCCTTTCATTTACAGTATTTCGTTGAACGTCGAATTGGCTCCGCCGCTTCTGTTATGGGGAATGTTGGGTCTGAGCGGATTTTTACATTGGAATGTTGAAGAAGATTCGGAAATAACTGATAATGAAGATGAAATTAATGATGGGGTTGATGACTCTCTAGATGAAATTTTACAACTTAGTGAGGAATCTGACGATTCATGAGAATTTTGAGGTTGTGGTGGTAGTGGTAGTAACCTTGTCTGAAGCACTTTCTTATTACAATAATCTGATTGAACAGGGTTATTCTGAAGAAGAAGCGGAAGAACACACTTTGAGATATTTTCCGGACTTTTCTCTCGACGGAAGAAAGGCAGACCCTGCTCCTCCGCCTGGTTTTGATTTTATACCATCAAGCAAAAAAGAGACTGTGAAGGAGGAACAATCATCAATCAATTTGGACAAAATTTTGTTCAAGGCCGGAGTTCTGTTTGATAATGCAAAAATAACTATCAAAGAAAATAAGAAGATAGTCTATACAATTTCAGGAGTTGCTGCTGCATTGCTGGTTGTGTATCTTGTTATCACATTAATACCCGCATCAATACATCCAATAGAAGGAGAATGGACTAGAACTGATGATGAAACATGGACTTTCAATATGGATGGGTCATTTGAAGATAGCACAGGCTACGATGCCGAATGGGAGATTGACGGTGACCAGTTGACAATAACAACGACAATAGGCAGTGGTGACAATTTTATCCAGATAATACAAACAGGAGAACAAAAATTTTCCAGCGATGAGAACGCTATGTGGATCAAATGGACCAAAATCACAGAAAATGGAGAAGATATTACCCCAGATAATCAACCTTGCATTCTCTTGATTAAAGATTCAAAATCCTATTCAGATGATGCTGGCGAATACATTTCGAAGGCTCCAAGCTGGTGCGAATAATCGGTGATCTTGGATGGCTGACAAAGATTCAGAAGATCAAATTGATTTGAAGTCTAAAATTAATCAGTCAATTGAAAATGTGAAATCTGGCGCAATTAAGTCAGGTAAAGTAATTGCTGATAAATCAAAGATTGCGGTTGACTCTGCAGCAAAATTTGCTTCCGATATGGGGGTAAAAATTGCTGAAAAAAAAGAGCAGGTCATTGAAAGTCGCAAAAAACAGAAATCAGAATTCATTGAATCCCTGAAAGAGGATGAAAAATATAAGCAAATTATCGTCAGTGATGAAAAATTACCTCCAATGGTAATGATCCCCGCTACTGAACATCAACAATTGCTGGATGAAATTACCTCATTACAAAGTGAAGTTGAGCGATTAAAGACGGATCTAGACGTCTCACACAAATCTATTCAAACGAATGAAAACAGTTTGGAAGAAGAGGTTGATGAGCCTGCTAAAAAAACAAAAAACGGGAATGAAAAGGGCCTTACTGGCGAGGTCAACAAATCAATAAATCAAATATTGATAACACTGGGTTTTTCTGTAGTTTGGGCTATTGTCTTAATTGCAACTACTTTCCAATTGGAGCAAAATGATATCTCTTTTAGTGGCCTAGGGGCCAAGACTGTTGTTTGGCCCATAGGTACTGCAATTTGGACTTTATTCCTACTTACTAGTCAATCCAAGGCTGGCACTCTTCTTTCAATGGATGTACGAAATCGTATCAAAACCTCAATCGGTATTGGTCTTGCCACTACTCTATCGCTAATGCTTACAGATGGTGAAACTAGAGCTATAACAAACATTTGGGGATGGGCTATGACACTTGCACTTTGTGCATTTTTATTGAGTGGTTTCTTCCGAGGGTTGTTTTCATCATTTAGAAAAATTAGTAACAAATTGAAGATCTAGACTACAGAAAAGTTTGGATTCAAATTACGATTTTTGAATCACTCCTTCCCATTAAATTTAGCAAACTCTCCTAGTATCAACAGACCTATGAAACCACCTAAAATTAGGAAGATCGGTGGTATTAATGTTCGAACAAGTGGATCGCTATCTTCTACATATGAATCTGCTAGAATAACTGCACCAATTGATGTTATGAATGGTATTGTATGGTAATACCACGGGAGAGAGGAGGCGAAATTTCGTTGAGGAGGTTTTGGCCCGCCAGCTTCTTTTATCGCCTCTTCGCTAAGTGCCTGGGAGCATTTTGGACATATATCCCAAGAAGGATCTATGCCTATGCCACAAGCTGGACAGGAACTCATCGATTTTTGCTAATGGGAACTGTATATCTATCTTGGTTTATATTTGTAAACTACTGGATTCTATGCATAGCCTACTAACACAATGAATGGAAATAGGTAAATCACAAGTGTAAGATACCCGCAAATCAAACCTACTATTGCTGTGCCAGAGCCCCCTTTGTACTTTGAATTTGCAAGACCTATGTGGCCAAATATGACTGCTAATATTGCAAATATCCACCCAATTAACCAAGTAAGACAAATCACAAAACCAAGGATAGAGCACATCACTGCAATTAATCCGAACACAAGGCTAGCTGTAGAACTCCCATTGCCTCCTGAATTATTGATTATTACCATCTGTCCAGGCATCTGTTGAGGAATGCCTTGGAAGACCGGTTGCTGAATACTACTCGCTGGGATATAAACTGGTTCTGGTTTTTGAACTGGTGGACGTGTGTCTCCTGATTGCATTGACTATCCCCAAATGTCTTATTCGGATTATTTTGATGAAATCGCTTACACCGGCATTCCGAGGTATGGCTCATCAATATCCAACTGTAGAATGTACAATCCTGTCGAGATACAAGAGGCATAGATTACTCCCTCATGAAATTCAACTGCCCAAAGGAAGGGGACCCATCCAAAGTCGTAGTATGCGCTGTCAAGTGGTGTGCCGTCGAGGTGACCAGAAGGAAGGTAATAACCGACTGTTGCCTCGAAATGGATGTCTATTCTATCGGTCGATTCAGGTGCAATCAGTGTTTCAAGATCAACAATCCAAAGCCCTGCATGATAATGAGAAATGTAGAGTCTGACGTCCCAGTTGCCGCCATGGGACTGGTCGGTTTCTTCAGTGGTTTCGAAATAGCCAGTGTCAAGATTATGTGGGCTGAAAAGTAGCCACTCGTCTGCTTGTGGGTCAAGCTCACAAGTTGAGCCGAAACAATGGTCTTCGGCGTATGGTATTTCCCAGTCTCTGGTCATAGTAATTTCAAATCTAAAGTTACCATTTTCCTCCGAATACTCAGTTGTATCAAGAAGATAAACAATACCAGTTCCTTGATACAGGTCAAGGCATTCTACAGCTGCTGTAACGTAGTGTCGAGGTTCATCCCCCAGTCCAAGGTGGGAAACGTCCAACATTTCGGGTACTGGCTCTGCATAGTGTATGTAGGATACACGTCCGCCGTTTTCATTTCCAGTAGTTCCGCTATCCGGCTGGCCGTCGTTGTCTAAATCAAGGAAATCCATCCAAGAACCTACTTCTGGTGCTCTCCAGCGGCACATTGCTGGGTTACCTTGTCCTGCTTTGCAGGTAGTTGCCATAACTGTGTAAGCCTCTGGAGAATTAACTGGATGGGGTACATCGGTAACATCTCCAATCCTTAGCCCAGCTTCCCAATATGATCCGTAGACAAATGTACGGCCATATCTAGGATCTTCTGTGTCTTCCCCAGGCCACTTCTGAACAGTCATATCGTGAATGTAAATCCAACCACCGCGAGTTGTCTCCCAAGCCACTTCGTATTCACCAACTTTGACTATTGTGTGACCATGCCCAGATGCAGGAACTCCTGGTAGTAAGCGGGAGGCGCTACCTTGAAGATTCAAATGAGCGATTGTAACTCCGCCGCAGGCTTCTCCGATTGCTGAATTGCATTGTTCATAGTCTGGATTTGCAACAAATATGTACCACTCGCCATCAATCATGTGCGGATAGAGGTTGTGCGGTCCGCTTGGGTGGTCTGCATCATACCAAGAATCAACATAGGTTGGATTTGTCTTGTCTGTCACATCGATTAATGTGACAGATACCTGAATCGGATCACTCCATTCTCCGATATTTGGATCTGCGTAACCCGAATCGATAAGTTGGTTCTGCAAAATTACATACTCATTTCCATTATATTCAAGATACTTAACATCTAAAACTTGGGTGTTTGGATCATTGTAAACTCCCATGACTACTGGATTTGATGCATTTGTGACATCCACTATGTGCATGTCATTCCATCCTGCTTGATATGTGTACACTCTACCATCTGGTGAGCGCGCTACAGATACTTCGGCGTTTCCTGGAGAGGTTAGTGGATTGAATGCTAATTGCTCGATATTATCTGTCCCAAGTGTATGCTGGCTCGCATTCATATGGTCGTGGCCTTCTCCTTGGAAAAGAGGATCTCCTATGTGCGAGTGAGGGTTTACTTGTTTCACAGTAGATTCTACTTCTCCTTCATCAATTACGAGAACTACCAAAGAAGAGGTGAATAAAATCGCGAAAATGCCAAGTGCGACCTTCGTACTGTCCATGTTACTCCCGTTATCTTCTTCCGTATTGTATTTATTCTCGAGCCGTGTGGCAAAATTATGCGCCTTTTAGCAATCGGACTCGGCATGTTGATGCTCGCATCTCCAGTAGCAGGGCACGAATTGCAGATTTACACAGTGATTGTGAATTCCGAAGGCGGACAACCGGCCGATATTCCAAACGGCACCCTAAAAGAAGGAGATTCTGTGTGGTTTTGGATGAAAGATGTAACTGAAAATGCAACTCTTGTTGTCGAAGTAGAGAAGGATGGGGCCACTGCAAGATCCGATGTTTTACAATTTGAGTGTGATTTGGATGAAAATGGATCAAAGGTAGACGAAAACTGCTCTAATCGGTATGATTTTGTCTTCAATCCAAATAATTCAGCAGGTTTGTGGAATTTTACTTTCCTAACTTATGTAAATGACACCTTATCTAAAACAAGCCTTGGGTCTGTAAATATTCAGGAAGACCTACACGATGAACTGCATAACAATTCTTCAGACGGAGATGAAACCATTGTTGAAAGTAAGGAGAGCAATGAAATATCCAATAAGACAATTGCCGGAATTGTTGCATTAATTTCCCTGCTTGGCATGGCTGTAATTGTCTCACAGATGGGAGATAAAAAGCCGTTGCAAGAAAAATGATTGTTCGAATCAAACTTTGAGATTTGCCTGACGGGCCAATAGAACAATCCTCATGCTGTGCTCTAGCATAGCAGCGTTAGCCCATGCATCATCCAAGTCTGCACCAACACAGTAGGCTCCATGACCTCGTATTACTACGCATTTATTTCCACCCTGTTTCAAGGCTTCAGCTGTCTGGCGCAAGAAATCATCCGGATTTTCATCATCAGGGTCAACAATTACGATTTTTCCTAACATTTTCTTTCCAATTTCATCTATTGGAGAGCAGACAATCAAATCTTTCTCACAGCTGGCCGCTGTTGTATGTGCCCCCATCATGTGAATGCATGCTGCAGGACCTCCGGTTTCAAGCGAGGTTGCTGCTAAGAGAACCTGTAAAATTTTCCAGTCGCTTGGGGCACTATCTGGGGCCCCTTGCCCCCATCTTCCGCCAACAAGCCCTCTTTCGTTCAATCGAGAAAGTGTTGTGTTTGATTTGGTTGAGATCATTACACCAGGCATTCCAGGGTGTAGCATAGAGATAGTCCCCATATTTGCTCTAACCAATTGCTCTCTATCCAACTGCCTAGCTAACCTGGCTATATCAGCGACTAGGTGGTCTGGCACTACGATATCTGCTGCTAATACGGCAGGTGGCATCGGTTCGGTTTCCAATTCCTCGATGATATCCGCTGCGCCCGCCAACGATTTTCTTAGACTGTGGACCTCGTTGGATAGTTTTACAACTTCTTTCTCTGCAGCTTTCGCTCGATTTGAAACATCCGGAGCGGGTGTATCTACTTGATCGGGTTCTGGCTCATCGGCGGGTTCTGAGGTTTGTGCTTCAGCCTCTTCGGCCATGCTTTGTTCTGAGGTTTCCTCCTCTTTTTCTTCCTCCAAATCAGGTCCTTCCAAATCATCTAATGCCTCTTCAGAAGTAACCTCTTCTTCTGCAGATTCTGAATTAATAGGTGCTTCATGTGCCACCGCTTCTTCGGTTGGTTCTGCTTGTAAATCTTCTTCACCTGTAGATTCCGATTCAACTTGACCTGTGAGG
>Ga0160423_10002252_pt1 | contig 16178 bp, 14 predicted proteins | sample CRUFie14St8metaG_FD_108191 | JGI IMG/M metagenome (GOLD analysis project Ga0160423, IMG submission 108191) | Marine microbial communities from the Costa Rica Dome - CRUD Field 142mm St8 metaG | ecosystem: Environmental > Aquatic > Marine > Oceanic > Photic zone | place: Costa Rica: the Eastern... | reverse complement strand
TATTAATTTTAAAGATATTAGTGATGATTTTGAAATAGCCTTAAATAAAATTGGTATAAAATCTCTCAGACCTCTTCCAATTTACAACAAAACAAAAGATAAGGTGTCTATTAAAAACCCAGAAAATATTGATTTATTCTACCCTTATTATAATAGAAACAAAAGCTTATTAAAGAATCTTAAATTATCAAAATTTAAGATTTTTATTTCCCAAATAATTTATCACTTAGCACATCCAATTAGAAAACTTAAGTGGTTACATATGGATCGGAAAAGAAATGACAGCAGAGATGAATATTTTTCTAAATTCAAAACTAAAAACTTATAATAATTAATCTATTATTAAATGGTTCTTTCTTTTTTTTACAACAAATAGTAATATAAAATAACTAACTTATAATCTAATAAAGTATTATATTGTTCATTATCAAAATGAGAAATAAAGGTACACTATGTTAAAACGAAAAAATATAGATTTATTATTTATAATTATTTTAACAATATTCCTATTCGACATCTTTAAGTTAACTCCTTTATCAAGGTTAGTAACCTATTTATTATTTGGCATAAGTACGTTTGGACATATCCTATTTTTTAGAAAAAAAAAATGGATCCCAAAAAAAATAAAAACTTGGTATTATTTTGGATTAATAGCGATGTTTGTCTCATTGTTAATGGGTTATCTTTTGTATAATCAATCTTTAATTTCTGGTATTGTTGCTAATATTAATTTCTATAACATAGGAAGCGTTATTGTTTTTTTATACTTTTTTTTAAAAAAAGAAATTTCATTCAAGCAATTCTTCCCTATACTTATGTGGATTGCTCATTTTGTAGCTGCATTTGTCGCGTTTATGGTCGCCACTAATTTCTCCTTTGTAAATCAGTCAGAATTAACTGGGAATATCGTAATTGTTAATGCAGGTAAAATATCGAAAGATCTTACTAACTTTTTGGGAATATATTGGCTGTCTCTATTTTTAATTAAAAATAATTATAAATATCTATTGTATTCACTTTTATTTTTTGGAGTAAATCACTTCTTTGAAATACAACGATTTGTTCTTATAGTAGACATCTTATTAATCTTTATTGGAGTATTACTAGTAAGGAAATCCAACAGGGCTATTAAAGTTCTAATACCATCCCTATTCTCTTTAGGCTTTTTATATATTTTTCTATCAAGCTCAAGTGAAGGTCAAGCTATTATAGACAGATTTTCTGAAGCAACTAAAGTCTTTACACAAGATTCAAATTCTATAACTGATGCTTCCTCGGCTGCTAGAATATATGAAGTTGAGCTAGCATTAGATAAATTTAGCCAATCACCAATATTTGGAAACGGTTTCTACAGAGCAAGTGATGCAAAAAAAATTATTGGTGAAGAAGGCTACTTCCATGTTAGTGATATTGGTATTTTTGGAGTTCTATTTTCTTTAGGTCTATTTGGAGTTTTCTTATTCTATCAGCAATTTAGATTAGTGTGGAAACAATTAAAGAATAAGTGGAATAATAAATATCAACTTTGTTTAACTTTAAGTTTAATATTCTTGATGCTGTACTCTATTTTAACGGCAAGGAGCATTAATAATTACACTTACTTTTTCTTCTTATTTTGTTTTTATCAAATCTCGTTAATATACAACACCCCTAACACAATAAAACAAGATGATAAATAAGAATAGAATTGCTATTATACTTGTTAACTATAATAATACAAATGATACTATAGAATGTGTGAAATCTATTCAAAATTCAAAAGATATTGAATTACCTTTTATTATTATTGTGGACAATTGCTCAAATATTAAAATAATAATTGATGACTTTTTATTCTATCCTCATTTGAAAATTATTCATAACAAAAAAAATATAGGATTTGGCAGAGCGAATAACGTAGGAATAGAATGGGTAAAAAAATATTTAGATTTTGAATATTTATTATTATTAAACAATGATACTATTATAGAGCCTGAGACTATAAAGAATTTAACATTACCTTTTTCTATGGATAAAAGTATTGGCATAACAACATCCAAGACATATTATGAAAATAATAGAAATATTATTTGGTATGGAGGAGGAGAGATAAATTACAAAAGAGGATGGCCCAAAATTACAGATTTTAATAAATCAGCATCTAAAAATGGAGCTAATACCTCAAGATATGTGACTTTTATCTCCGGATGTACAATGATGTTTTCAAAAGAATCTATCCTAAAACTAGAAGGATTTGATAATAATTTTTTTATGTATTGTGAAGATCTTGAGTTATGTATTAGAGCAAAAAAAAATAATCTAAATCTCTACTATGAAGCATCAAGCATTGTTTATCATAAAGTCCAAAGTAGTATAAAAGATAATCTAAAACCTAAAATATCAGGAATGAAAAAAAATAATCCTAACTTAGGTTTTCTCTTCTTTAATATGAAAACAAATCAATACACAACTATGAAAAAACACTTTAAAGGATACGTTTTTTTTATGTTTTGTATCTTTTATTGGACAGAATTTTTCTATAAGATTTTTTTCTTTGTTTTAAAAGGAAGATATGATATGATTAAAGTCGGACTTAAAACAATTAAAAAAAACATTCATGAATAAACCAAACCTTTTCATTGTTGGGTCGCCAAAATGTGGTACTACTTTTTTTTGCGAAAAATTAAAAGAGCATCCAGATTTATTTTTTCCAAAAATAAAAGAGTTAAATTATTTCTCATACAATCAACTTAATAATGAATCTTATTACAGAGATTATAAGGTTAATTCTCTAGAAAAATATCTTGAGTTTTATAAAAACGTTAAAAACGAAAAATATCTTGTCGATGCTAGTGTATCTTACTTCACTTTTGAAAATATACCATCTAAAATTAAAACATTTAATCCCAAATCAAAAATTATTATATTAGTTAGAAATCCATATAAAAGATCCTACTCTCACTATATTATGGACAAAAGAATGGGGCATGCAAATAAATCTTTACAAGAATACTTATATGACAAAAAATCTTTTCACTATAGACAATACATAAAAAATAGTAAATATTTCGAACAAGTAAAAAATTATGAGAAACACTTTAAATCTGAGAATATTTTAATCCTTGAATTAGAAAAATTTGAAAGTAAATTTAACGATGTGTTTAAATTTCTCGAGATTAAACCAATAAATATTGATTTTGATAGTAAGGTCAATGAAAATAAAATTCCTGCAAATAATATTGGTAGGTTTGTCCAAAAAAATAGAGGTTTCATAGAACGTTTAAAATTAACTATTCCCAAAAAAGTAGTTAATATATTAAAAAAGATAATCTACAATAAAGCACCAAAAACTGAAATACCTCAAAAAGATTTAAATTTATTAAAAAGTATTATCAGTTCTGATTATAGAAAATTTGAAACACAAATAAACAATGAAAGTTAGTTTAATTGACCCTGTTGGAGGTCATGGTGGAATGGATTATTACGACTATGGTTTAGCATATGGTTTAAGTCATAATGATATTATTGTTTATTACTACACATGTAGTAAAACTAAAGAACGCTTTTATAATAATGTTATTACTAAAAACGTATTTAAAGATGTTTGGGGGAAAAATAAATTTTTTAAATTAATCTTTTTTTGTAGCTCTTATTTAAAGGCTTTTAAAAGCTCTAAAAAAGAAGGGGCAGAAATATTTCACTTTCAATTTTTCAGCTTAGGAATACTAAATCTTTTAATTCTTATTTTTGCCTTTTTTTTTAAACAAAAAAAAATAATCACACTCCATGATATCGAATCATTTCATAAGAGTAACTCGAAAATAGTTTCAAGTATTTGCTTAAAATTAATTGATGGAGTAATTATTCACAATAAATATTCTAAATCTGAGTTCGAAAAAAAATTTAGTTTTAATGGCCCTATATCAATTATCCCCCATGGTAACTATTTACCTTTTATCAAAACACAAGTTCTTAACACTAATTCAGATGAAATAAATCTTTTATTCTTTGGTCAAATAAAAGAAGTAAAAGGGTTAGATATATTATTAGAAGCAATGTCTATAGTTGTTAATAAAAGTACTAAATATAGACTTACAATAGCAGGCAAACCCTGGAAAATAGGAGTTGAATATTATAAAAATAAAATCAGAAAACTAAAATTATCAGAATATGTCACTACTCACTTTGAATATATTAAAGAAGAAGAAATATCTGAATTATATAAAAATGCATCAATAATAGTAATGCCATATAGGAGGATATATCAAAGTGGTGTACTTTTGTTATCATTTTCTTATGGACGAACAGTAATTACATCAGATTTACCAGCATTCAAAGAGATCATTTCTAATGGAAATAATGGATTTATGTTTGAGTCTGGCAATAGCTTAAGTTTAGCAAACACAATTTTACAATTAGATAATAAACTAATATCAAAGGTTACCAAAAATACTAAAGCTTTAATTTCCAACAAATATGATTGGAAAACTATTGGAAGAGCAACACTAGACTTTTATGAAAAAATAATATAATTGTAATTAAAGTTATCTTTATTTAATAGACTTAATCTCTTGAAACAAGAAATTAAATGAAGCATAAAAAAAATATTGCAGTTATTGGTACTGTAGGCCTGCCTGCTAAATACGGTGGATTTGAAACTTTAGCAGAGTACCTTGTAAAGCATTTAGCTAGGAAACATAATATCACCGTATATTGTAGTGGAAAAAGCTACCACTATAAACCTTCAACTTATAAAAATGCTAATTTAAAATATGTTAACTTAAAAGCTAATGGAATACAAAGTATCCCATATGATATTATTTCAATATTTAAAGCACATCATACATCAGAAACATTGTTAGTTCTTGGTGTCTCAGGGTGTATAATATTACCCATTTTAAAAATATTTAGTAAAAAAAAAATAATTGTACATATAGATGGCTTAGAATGGAAAAGAGATAAATGGAGTAATTATGCAAAATGGTTTTTAAAATTTTCAGAAAAATTAGCTGTTAAAAATGCTGATATAATTATTTCTGATAATAAGGTCATTCAAGATTATGTGAGAAAAAAATATAAAAAAACCAGTGAACTTATAGCATATGGATCTGACCACTGTAGCAATCAAGAAATGACCAAGAAGATGATTTCTGAACATCCTTTTTTAAAGGAAAAATATGCATTAAAAGTATCAAGAATTGAGCCAGAGAACAACATTCACATTGTACTAAAAGCTTTCTCTAAAATTAAAGACCTTAATCTTGTAGTCATCGGGAATTGGAATAATAGTAATTATGGAAAAAAGTTAAAATTAAAATTTGAATCACATAAAAATATCCATTTAATGGAACCTATTTATAATCAAAATATTCTCAATCAAATAAGATCTAACTGTTATATTTATATACATGGTCATGGTGCTGGTGGGACTAACCCATCTCTAGTTGAAGCAATGTACTTGAGTCTTCCAATCGTTGCGTTTGGAATAAACTATAATATCGAAACTACTGGAAACAAAGCTAAATACTTCAATAATGAACATGATCTAATTAACATAATAAATAAACTTACTATGGTAGAGGTAAATAGTATTTCTGTAAACTTAAAAGAAATTGCAAACACAAAATATACATGGAAAATAATATCAGAAAAATATGATAGGCTATTTTGTAATATATAATACACATATTTAATTATTCTAACTTGAAGATTATTAATTTTAAATAATAAAAACATTACATTTAAACATTAGATTATATAACAATAACTCTTTAAAATATTCATGATTAACTATAACATTGATATCATTTATGCTTTAGAATTATTATTATGTAGCTTTTTAGCTTCTGCTTACCTTGTTCCTAATGTTAAGCACATTGTTTATTCAAAACGTTTAATGGACAAACCTAATGAAAGAAGTTCACATACCGAATCTACACCCAGTCTTGGAGGAATTGCCTTTTACATAACTTTTATTTTTGCACTTTTTTTTAATGATAAATATGATATTTCGAATACTTTAATCTCTATTTTACCAGGGTTAACACTAATGTTCTTCATGGGTTTAAAAGATGATTTAGTTGGCTCTAGTCCAAAAATTAAATTTATCAGTCAAATTTTAGCTTCTTTATTTATAATACAAAATCCATTTTTTCAACTTGAAACCCTTCATGGGCTATTTGGAATTGAGATAATGCCAATGTGGATAAGTGTGCCATTATCAATTTTAATAATAATTACTATTATAAATGCATATAACCTTATTGATGGAATCGATGGACTTGCTGCATCAATAAGTACAATGGCATTATCCTGTTTTGCTATTTTATTCTTCTATATTGGGGACAATTTCTTAGCATTAACAGCTATTGGAATGATTGGAACTTTATTAGGCTTTTTATTTTTCAATTTATCTGAGCAAAAAAAAATATTTATGGGAGATACTGGTTCGCTCATTATTGGATTTATAATTGCAGTAATGAGTCTACGTATGTTAACAATAAATGTCAATGAAACTTTAAACCTTCTTCCTTTCAAACAAGAATACATACCAATACTCATGGGTACGATTATTTTTATACCAATTTTTGATGTAATACGGCTTGTTATAATTAGGACACTCCAAAATCGAAACCCTCTTTCTGCAGATAGATTTCACTTTCATCACATTATAGTTGATAAACTGAATTGGTCACATAGAAGAAGTGCATTTGCAATTTGTTGCATTAATTTTGTAATAATTATTTTATCTTTTACGTTAATAGTCTTAGATTTCGGAATTATTAAGTTGATTTTTTTATTAGCTATAATTATACTCTTTATAGCTTTTATATTAACAAGATGGAATAAAGAAATTAAATCAAACCAAGAAAATACTAATTTAAAATAACAAATGCTCAAATTACTATATAACTTATTACTTTTTAGTTTGACAATAGCAATAACATTAACATCATGTCAAACACATAAAAAACTAGTTTATTTCCAAAATGAAATTGATGGAGAAGCATACACTAATTTCACTCCTACACTTAAAACAGATGATTTTATTTCTATAACAATTTCAGGTGAAGATCCAGAAGCAGTTTCAGTTTTCAACCTCCCACCTGCTGCTGGATTAACAAATAATGCTAATAACGGATATATACAAGGAAATCAAGAAAAAAATGGATATCTAATTGATGAAAATGGAAATGTTCAATTACTAGTAATAGGAACAATTAAGCTAGCTGGACTGAATCGGATGGAAGCTACAACCTTAATTAAAGAAAAAGTAAGTTCGTACATCAATAATCCTGTTGTAAATATTCAAATTCTGAATTTTAAAGTAACAGTTTTGGGAGAAGTTAAAAATCCAGGAACTTTTAAAATACCTAATGAAAGAGTTACTATACTAGAAGCAATTGGTTTAGCTGGTGATTTAAAAATAACTGGATTGCGTAAAAATATTTTAGTGATAAGAGATGATAATGGGCAAAAAACAGAGTTTCGTGCTGATTTAACTGATAATAAATTATTCAACTCACCAATATATTACTTACAACAAAATGATGTGGTATATGTTGAACCTAATGCAGCGTCTAGAGTACAATCAACAGTCCTTAAAACAACCGGAGGTGTACTAATATCTTTATCATCTTTGATTATTACAACAATTGCTTTAATCACTCAATAAATGTCGGAAAATAATAATACATCAATTTTTAATAATAAAAATGAAGAAGAGATAAGTATACTCGATATATTAAATCGTTATCTCTCTAATTGGCAATGGATGGCAATCTCTATATTCATTTGTACGCTAATAGCTTTCTTATACTTAAGAAGCACAACACCAAAATATAGATCTAATGCTAAAGTATTAATAAAAGATGAAGATAATCAGGGATTATCTTCAAGTATAGATATACTTGAAGATCTTGGTTTATCCAATAGAAATGTTAATCTACAAAATGAAATTGAATTATTTAAGTCTTTAACATTAATGAAGCAGGTATCGAAAAAATTAAATCTATGTACACGAATAAAAGTTAAAGATGATATCATTAATACTAGATATGGAAAGGAACCAATATCTCTCCATAGCTATTCTAATGATAGCCTCCTATATAATGAAGATGCAAGCTGGAACTTAATAATTAAAAATGATACGAATTTTACAATAGTAAATCAATCAGATGATATTAAATTTGGAACTTTTACTTTCGGTAAACCATTTAACTCTCCAATCGGTGAGATTATAATTAAAAAAACAGATTTTTTTCTTAAAAAAGATAACCTAAAAAAATATTCTGTTAGATTAATACCACTCCAACAACAAGCTCTCCAACTCAAAGAATCGATTACAATTTTACCAGTAAATGATGATGCATCAGTTTTAAGAATATCAATGGAGGGTGCTAGTATTAAAAAAAACAATGCCATTATTAATTCATTAATTCAGTTACATGAGAAAAATGTAATTGATGATAAAAGAGAGATCACAAAAACTACTAGTGATTTTATTAACGAAAGAGTAAAAGTTATTACTCAGGAGCTTTCATTGGTAGAAGAGGAAGGTCAAAATTATAAAACAGACAAAAACTTAACTAATCTTCAATCAGACGGACTACTATTTTCAGAAAAGAATAAGGAACTGGACGTAAAGATTATGAGAACTGCAATTGAAAAAGAACTTGCAGAATATATGAACTCATATATAGATAAGCACAATGGATATGACACCTTACTTCCTGCAAATTTAGGTTTTACAGATCCTTCTGTGACTTCAACTATTTCACAATATAACTTAAATGTATTAAAACGAAATCGATTACTTAAAACATCTAATACAACAAACCCACTAGTAATAACAATAGAGGGACAAATCAGTGATATTAAAACAAGTTTAAAAGCTAGTTTAGAAAATATGCTCACAAGTCTACAAATTAAATTAAATAAATTATACTCAGAAAAACGTCAAAATAGTTCCAAAATATCTTCAATACCTGAATATGAAAGAGAATATCGATCCATTGTTCGCCAACAACAAATCAAAGAAAACTTATATCTATACCTTCTACAAAAACGTGAAGAAAATGAAATAGCTATGGCTGCAACGTTAGGAAATACAATCATAATTGATGAACCTTATTCTAGTGGTATACCAGTATCTCCAAATAAAAAAATTATTTTCCTTAGCGCATTTTTAATAGGCTTAATGTTCCCAATTGGTATTATATATCTTAATGATTTATTAGATAACAAAATTAGAAGTGTCAAAGATTTAGAAAAACTTCCAATACCAATAGCCGGAGATATCCCAACAAAAACAGAAAAGGGTTATTTAGTAGTTAGCACATCTATACGTTCCTCAATATCAGAAGCTTTTAGAATGCTTCGTACCAATATAAACTTTTTACTTCATGAAAAAATAAATAATGGTCGAGTTATTATAGTTACATCTTCAATCAAAGGCGAAGGCAAAACTTTTATTGCTTATAATCTAGCTAATTCTTTAAGTTTAACTAAGAAAAAAGTATTAATAATTGGAATGGATTTAAGAGCACCGAAATTAACTTCACTATTTAAATCTAATAATTCAATTGGTATTACTAATTATCTTATTGATCATGAACTTAAATATGAAGATATAATTCAAATAAATAATGATGAAAATGAATTAAAATATATTACATCTGGTCCCGTACCTCCCAACCCGAGTGAATTACTACATTCTGCACGTATGGTTGAGCTAATTGATTCTGTTCGAAAAGATTTTGATTATATAGTCATTGATACTGCTCCTATAGGAATTGTAGCAGACACTCAATTAATTGCACCTTTTGCTGATTTAACTTTATTTGTAGCGCGTGCAAACTATGCTGATAAAAGATTAATGGAAATTCCAAAAACATTATATAATACTGAGAAAATAAAAAACGTTGCTTTAATCCTAAATGATATAAAACAACAAAATAGACCTAACTATTATGGTTATGGTTATGGTGGTTATGGTTATGGTTATGGTTATGGTTATGGTTATGAAGAAGATAAAATTGAAGAAAAGAAAAAAAAATCATTCTTAAACAGATTAAAACGAAAAAATAATTAACTAATAAACTCATATTTAAAAACAGTGAAACTATTATTTGCAACAAAAAATTTGAATAAAGCAAATGAAATTCAAGATCTTCTTCCCAAAGAAATTCAAATCATTACATTAAAAGATATAGGATTAGAAGAAGACATCCCTGAAACATCTAAAACAATAAGAGGCAATGCTTTACAAAAAGTAAATTTTATTAAAAATTATTTAAAAATTAATTGTTTTGCTGAAGATAGTGGTTTAGAAATTGAATCCTTAAATGGCAAACCCGGAGTAGATTCTGCTATATATGCAGGTTTACACAGGAACGATAATGATAATATTAATTTAGTCTTAAAGAATCTAAAATCAAAATCTAATAGAAAAGGACAATTTAAGACAATAATTGCCTTAAAATTCAATGAAAATGTTTTTGAATTTGAAGGTATAGTTAAAGGAACTATTTTGTCAAGTAGAAGAGGACAAAATGGATTTGGGTATGATTCTATATTTGAACCTGAAAATTGTGGTAAAACTTTTGCAGAGATGGATATACAAGAAAAAAATTATTTTAGTCACCGCGCAAAAGCGACTAATAAAATGATTTCTTTTTTAGAACAAAATATTAATCTAACTCATAACTAAATAATATCACAACTTTAATGTTGACTTTCTATAATACAAGCATTAATTTTGAATACAAACAAATTATAAACAACTAAGATTTATTAGATATTTATAAAATCCATATGTCGAAAATTATTTATACTAAAACAGATGAAGCACCAGCTTTGGCAACAGAATCGTTATTACCAATCATAAAATCTTTTATTAAAAAATCAGGCATTACAATTGAAACTAAAGACATTTCTCTAGCAGGAAGAATTATCTCTAGATTCCCTGAATATATAGATAAAGAAAAACAAATTACAGATCAATTATCTGAGTTAGGCGAATTAGTAAAGAAACCTGAAGCTAATATTATTAAACTTCCAAATATTAGCGCATCTGTTCCACAATTAAAAGCAGCTATTAAAGAATTACAAAAATCTGGCTTTAGAATTCCAAATTATCCTGAGGAACCTTCTAATAATGAAGAGTATGAAATTAAATCACGATATGATAAAATAAAAGGCTCTGCAGTAAATCCTGTACTTCGCGAAGGTAACTCCGATAGAAGAGCACCAAAATCTGTAAAAGAATATGCTAGGAAAAACCCTCATTCGATGGGAGTTTGGAATGAGAACTCCAAAACACATGTTTCTACAATGTCACGTGGTGATTTCAAAGCAAATGAACAATCTATTACTATATCAAAAGAAGGAAAAATAAAAATTCAACATAAAAATTATAAAGGTGAAATAACTGTATTGAAAGATGAGATAAATGTATTAAAAGATGAAATTATTGATGGTACATTTATGAGTAAGAAAGAACTTATTAAATTTTTAACTGAGGAAATTGAAAATGCTAAAAAAAATAATCTTTTATTTTCATTACACATGAAAGCTACAATGATGAAGATTTCTGACCCTATTATTTTTGGTCACGCAGTTCGCTGCTTTTTTAAAGATTTATTTAATAAACATAAAAAAATTATAGAAAAAATTGGTGTTGACGTAAATAATGGATTTGGAAACTTTTTAAATAATTTAAAAAAGCTAAATAAAATTGAACAATCAAAGATTCAAAAAGATATTACTGAAGCATATAAAAATGGACCTAAATTAGCTATGGTTAATTCTGAAAAAGGAATTACAAACCTACATGTACCAAGTGATATCATTATTGATGCATCAATGCCAGCTATGATACGTTCTTCTGGTAAAATGTGGAATGATGAAGGTAAACTTCAAGATACAAAGGCAGTCATTCCAGACAGTAGCTATGCATCAATATATCAAGCAACAATAGATTTCTGTAAAAAAAACGGTGCATTTAATCCTAGTAAAATGGGAACGGTACCGAATATCGGATTAATGGCACAAAAGGCTGAAGAATATGGCTCACATGACAAGACATTTGAAATTGATGCAAATGGTATTATTGAAGTTATTGATGAAGATGGAAATATTTTAATATCACACGATGTTGAAAAGGGTGATATTTGGAGAATGTGTCAGGTAAAACACGAGCCTATTAAAAATTGGATTGAACTTGCTATTGAAAGAGGAAAAATAACAAAAAATCCTATAGTTTTTTGGCTAGATAAAGAACGTTCACATGATTTTGAATTAATTAAAAAAGTCAAAAATCTCTTACCAAGTTACAATACAAGAGGATTAAATATTCAAATCCTCTCCCCATTTAATGCAACAAATTTCACCCTTAATAGAATTAAAGAAGGAAAAGATACTATTTCTGTAACTGGAAATGTCTTAAGAGATTACTTAACTGATTTATTCCCAATTTTAGAATTAGGTACATCAGCAAAAATGTTATCTATAGTCCCATTAATTAATGGAGGAGGATTATTTGAAACAGGCGCGGGTGGATCTGCTCCAAAACATGTTCAGCAATTCAATAAAGAAGGTCATCTAAGATGGGATTCTTTGGGTGAATTTTTAGCTTTAGCTGTTTCACTTGAACACATTAGTAAATCAACAAACAACAAAAAAGCATCTATACTATCCAAAACACTTGATGATGCTACTGAAAAATTTTTATTAAATGATAAATCTCCATCAAGAAAAGTTGGTGAATTAGATAATAGAGGTTCTCACTTCTATATAGCTAAGTATTGGGCTGAATCATTAGCAAATCAATCTGAAGATAATGAACTGAAAAATATATTTTCTAAAACATCTATAGATTTAAATAATAATGAAAATTTAATTATGACTGAATTAAATAATGCCCAAGGTAAACCAATTAATTTAGATGGATACTACTTTCCGAATGCTAAGAAAGCAGCTGAGGCAATGCGCCCAAGTAATACATTGAATGATATTCTTGCAAAAATATAAGAATATTTGAGGCTGGATACAAGAAACATATTTGTTATCTCCTTTTTTGAACTCAAATTAAACAAAATCCTTATAAAAAGGTTAAACATGATCCCAAATTTAGACTATAATTAACTCTAGAGTAGATATCTATTTGAAACTTGATTCTATTTCATCCATTGCAGAAACACCGAATTTATCATTAGACCACGTTCTTAGCATTTTATTTTTCTCTACTAAAACAAACGTAGGAAATGAATACGAAGCAAGATTCATCATAGCTTTAATACTTTCAGCCATTTTGACATTTAATGAACCTCCTGCCTCGTCTTGATACCATTTCATTGTTTGAGAGTCTGAATGGCAAACTATATATTCAATTTCAATGTTTGGAATACGTTCTTTAAGTTTTACCATATTGCCAATAGTGCTTAGACAATATGGGCAATTTGGAATAGATAGCACAACAAGTTTCCGTCCTTGTAACTCTTGTTCAGCCTCCCCCTTCTCTATCACCACTGAATTATTTGAAAAATCACCTTTATATATTGGAGAATGGGCAAAATATAGAACAAATGGAAATATTAAAATACCTAATTTTATTAATAAACTGACGAGAATTTTCTTTTTTACCAAAAATCTTCGAGAAATAATTACCAACATCAATCCAATCACCACCATTAGTAAATATGGTAATAGTTTACTCATTGTCCAAGATAAACCTGAATCAAGTAAAAAAATTTCTATTGAATTCATCATAATACATTGCCAATTAAGGTAAGAAAATTAAATAGTTAATATATCTTTCTCTTTTGAAGCAATCGCATCATCAATTCTATTTGAAAAACCATTAGTGATTCTTTGTATCTCTTGCTCAGCGTCTTTTGCTAAATCTTCAGATAATCCATCTGATTTTAACAACTTTATTATATCCAGAGATTCCTTTCGATTATTTCTAATACCAATCTTAGCTTTTTCTCCTTCCGATTTTGATATTTTAACTAACTCTTTCCTCCTATCTTCAGTTAATATTGGTAAAGATATAAGAATTGATTCTCCATTATTTTGAGGGGCAAAGCCTAAATTCGCATCAATAATTCCTTTCATAATAGAATCAATCATTGATTTTTCCCATGGTTGAACAGTTAATGTTCTTGAATCCATTGTGTTAATGTTAGAAATCTGAGATAGAGCTGTTGGAGTTCCGTAATAATCTACCATAACAGCTTGAAGCATCCTAGGAGAAGCTTTTCCTGCCCTAATTTTTGATAATTCAACTTCAAAATGACCTAATGTTTTATTGTTGGCTTTCCTAAAATCATCATACACCATCTTTAATTCTTCAGTCATTTTTTAAATTTTAATTATTAATCACATACAGTTGTTCCAACTTTCTCACCTGATAATACTTTATTTAAATTACCTGGTGTGTCCATATCAAAAACAACGATTGGCAAACGATTTTCTTTACATAAAGTAAAAGCTGTCATATCCATAACATTTAAGCCTTTTTTATAAACATCATCAAAGCTAATAATATCAAATTTAGTTGCATTTGGATTCTTTTCAGGATCTTCAGTATATATACCATCTACACGTGTTCCTTTTAAAATAACTTGAGCATTGATTTCAATTGCTCTTAGTGAAGCAGCTGAATCAGTAGTGAAATAAGGATTTCCTGTTCCTGCACCAAATATAATAACCCGACCTTTTTCAAGGTGACGAACTGCCTTTCTTCTAATATAAGGCTCAGCTATTTCTTTCATCTCTATTGCAGATTGTAATCTAGATTGAATGCCTTTTGATTCTAGTGAAGCTTGTAAAGCCATTGCATTTATCATTGTGGCTAACATACCCATATAATCACCATGGGTTCTATCCATTCCACCTTGCTCAGCTTGAACACCTCTAAAAATATTACCCCCCCCAATGACGATAGCTATTTGAACACCTTTATCGTGAACTAACTTTATTTGATCAGCATAATCACTCAAACGATTATTATCTATACCGAATAACTTATCACCCATTAGGGATTCTCCGCTTAATTTCAAGAGTATTCTTTTATACTTCACCTTACATGTTTAAGATTTGATAAATATAAGGATTTTAGTGTACTTTTAAGTGGATTGAATCTAAAAATAAAACATAAACCAATATTGTAAATAATATTAGTTTAAACAAAATCTTTTAAATTCTATAACTGTTAAATCTGGATCTGTAGAAGTTAAAAACTGCTCAACTGTTTGTTTGTTATCCTTAATAAAAGATTGTGATAATAGTGTATTTTCTTTAAAAAATTTACCTAAACGACCTTTGGCAATTTTTGCTGCCATTTCAGCAGGTTTTCCCTCTTGAATTGCTAAATCCTTTCCTATTTCCAACTCCCTTGAAATTATAGAATCATCAATACCTTCTTTATCTAAAGCTATTGGATTCATGGCCGCAACCTGCATTGCAATTTGTTTACCTGCATCTGAGGCTGTGTCGGAAGTAATGTTTAAAGCGACTAATGTAGCTAATTGATTTCCTGGATGATTATATGAAACTACTGTTGGACCTTCAACCTTAGCAAAATTAGAAATTTCCAATTTTTCTCCAATAACACCTATCTGTTCAGTTAATTTTTCTGCAATAGTCAATTTATCATTGTAACTTATATGCATAAGATTTTCTAAAGAACTTACACCTTCATCCATCGCAACTTTCATTATTGATTTAACCATAGACTGAAAATCAGGATTTTTAGCTACAAAATCTGTTTCACAATTTAATTGAAGAATATAACCTATACCTCCTTGAACTTCTGCAAAAACAACTCCTTCTTTAGCCTCGTTATCACCTCTTTTTGCTGCTACCTTTTGACCTTTTTTACGAAGAACGTCAACAGCAGACTCAAAATCACCATTGGTCTCAACAAGGGCATTTTTACAATCCATCATACCTGCACCTGTTTGTTTTCTTAATTTATTTACATCTGAAGCTGTGATTGCCATAATACATCTTTTGTTTTAAAAAGTTAATAATTTGATTATTTAGCTGCCGATTTCTCTTTCTTTGGAGTAGTAGCTTTCTTTGTTGCTGTAGCTTTCTTTGTTGCTGTAGCTTTCTTTGTTGCTGTAGCTTTCTTTGTTGCTGTAGCTTTCTTTGTTGCTGTAGCTTTCTTTGTTGCTGTAGCTTTCTTTGTT
>Ga0160423_10002250_pt1 | contig 16182 bp, 15 predicted proteins | sample CRUFie14St8metaG_FD_108191 | JGI IMG/M metagenome (GOLD analysis project Ga0160423, IMG submission 108191) | Marine microbial communities from the Costa Rica Dome - CRUD Field 142mm St8 metaG | ecosystem: Environmental > Aquatic > Marine > Oceanic > Photic zone | place: Costa Rica: the Eastern... | reverse complement strand
TGTTACATTATCATACTCAGATAAACATCTAAGTAGTAAAGTTGAGGAGTCCATCCCTCCTGATAAGGACACTACGACATTTTTTGCCATTTTTATATAATTTAAAATTTGCCAGGTATTATAAAGCGTATAGGCAAACGCTATTCAATTACACTTGTAATTTTTTCTTCTATAACTTTATATTCGTTGATATATTCTTTTAAACTTGTAAATTTTTTATTACTGTTTAGTAATTCTTCTGCTGCTTTTTTTAGTGCATATTTAAAATTTGAAGGATAACAAACAGTCTTAATATACTCTGTATTATTTTCTCCTTTTATTACTCTTTCATATAAAGTAAATCCTCCTGATGGAGATCTTGTAATAAAAAAAGGTTCAAGTACTGTATCTTCTATTACAGTATCCGTTGCTGGTATTGAATCTGGTTTACGTAACATTTATTATAACTTTTATTTATTAATTAATTCTTTTAATTCCTCTTCTGTTAAAAGTCCTACTTTAGATGATGTTGAACCTTCAGATACTATTACAGTATAAGGTATTGATCTAACTTTATATTTTTCAGTTAAACCTGAATCATCTTTATCTACATTTATTTGTATGAACTCTACTTTATCTTTAAGTTCATTTTCTACCTTGTCCCATACTCTATTGTACTCTTTACAAGGTCCGCACCAATTTGCGTAAAATTTTATAGCTTGTACCATATTATAATATACGAAATAAAATTATATTATCCAACTTATTTTTAGTTATCCTTCACAAGCACTACACGTTAATAACTCTTGAGAAAACTGCTGTGCTGCATTTAAATTATACTGATAATAAAGTGATTTTATACCTTTATCAAAAGCTTCTAAATGTAGCTTAATAACGTCTCTTGGAGGTGATGATGGATGAACTGCTAAATTTATAGACTGCCCCATATCAATATACTCCTGTCTTTGAGCTGCTAAATTAACTACATCTACTTGAGATATTTCATGAAATACTTTGAATACAGACTTTTCATGATCTGATAAAAAGTCTAAATGTTGTACAGAACCTCCATAACGTAATATACTGTTCCATACTTCATCATTATCTTTACCTTTTTCTTTCAGTAACTTTTCTAATTCTCTATTTTTCCATTCAACTTGAATTTTAGCTACCATTTTTTCACCATAATTAATTTTATGAGGTTCAATACCTTCACTAAAAGCCATAGTTACACCACCATCTATAAAACTAGTTGATTTTTTAGGAGCTTGAGCCATTCTACTAGTATTACGTTCTCCATATCCTTCAAGCATTTTTGGTTCTCCGAAATGTTTAGCCATCCATTTAGAAGCTCTATCTCCTTCAGCTCTCATAGTAGAAAAAATATCTCCATTTATTCTAAAAGATTCTATTGAACCAAATTCTACTAAATTTTTCTGTAAATAAGAATGAAATGCTGAGATTCCTAATCCAATAGCTCTATGTTCTTTGGCAAATTTGATAGCAGATTCTATAGCCGGTATTTTTTTACCTTTTTCAATATACTCTTCTATAACGCAATCTAACATTATATTCATATCGAATAAAAAGTTTGGATCTTCTTTTATTTCATCCCAGTAATAAGCAACTATAGAAGATAAACAGCATGCAAATGTTTTTTCGTAATCAGCATACTCTATTGCTTCTGCGCAAATATTAGCATTACGTATTTTTAAACCTTTATCTTTATATGCTTTACAAATACCTTTATTTGAATTTTCTATATCTAAAATGTAAGGAAATCCGGCTTCTTTTCTTGTATTAAGTATCTTAGTAAAAATCTTTCTTTTTTGTTTATCACCAGATTTTAATGCATCTCTAAAGCCTTCTGGTAATACTACTGCTGTAGTAACAGTAGTTAGAAATCTCTGTTTATCTTTTGGTATTCTTTCTGTACCAATATCTAAAAAATCCATTATTTCAGGATGGTCAGCATTACAGTAAAAAGTAATAAACCCTCTTCTTTGTGAATTTTGTGCAGTTTTACTCATCATATCTGCGTAAAGCTCAATCCATTCCATAATACTATTTGCTTCTCCTCCTGATCTTATAGGAGAACCAATCTCTCTTATATCAGAAACGTTAACAGCAGTACCTGCACCTCTACTTGCTAATATTCCTGTTTCGTAAAATCTTTTATATATGCCGTCTATAGAATCTTCAATAACAGAATGATTACAGCTAATAGGTAGATTATATTCAGAACCAAAAGATCTTAAAACTGGTGTAGAGAAAGAAGTCCATCCTTTAGAAACATATTCTTCAAATCTTTTACCTATATTTTTTACATACTCCTTAGACTCTTCAGTAGTAGCTAGTTTGTTTGCATACTTTTGAACTGTGTTACATATTGTTTGAAATCTTTCTTCCGGTGTTTCATCCTTTTCTAAATAACCTCTTTTTAACATTTCTTTTTGCTCAGTATCTTTGAGCCAATGTAACTTTAGTCCCATGCGTCTTCTGTAATTAAATTTTGTTTATTATAATCTGTGCTTTTTTGTGCGAAAAAATCAAAGGCGATTGGCGCTTTTGCCATTCTATCAAAATATTCAGTAGGTTTTAATAATTCTTTATCTACTTCATATTCTTTCTCGTATCCTATCAATTCTAATCCGTGATTTAATCTTTGTTTAGTATATTCTTTTATAACCGCTTTAGGCATGAAATCTAATTCTCCCTTTTCGAATACCCAATCAATTAATTCTTCTTCTGCTTTTAATGCTTTTCTAATATTTCTACGAATTTTATTTTCCATTTCTTGGTCAAACCAATCTGGGTTTTCTTCTCTTATAATTTTTATAAGTTCAGCTCCAAATTGAGCATGAATAGCTTCTTCTTTACTAGTTGCATTAACTACAGTTGTAAAATTAGTAAACATATTTTTATATTTACCAAATGCTGAAATCGTTAAAAAATTAGAAAATAAACTTGCATTTTCTACTAATAAAGAAAAAAGAATTAAAGACTTAGTGAATTCCTTATTTGATCTGGATGTATAACCTTCTAGATATCTGTTTAAGTATTTTACTCTACCGGCAATTTGCGGTATATCCATTACATTTTCAAAAACATCTTCTAAACCTAATAAGTCTAATCCTTGTTTATATGTCCTTCTATGTACTACTTCATTTCCAGCAAATACGAATCCTGCATCTGCTATTTCAGTTTTTGGTAACCTAATATCTACTCTTGCCCAAGAAGTTTTTACTTTATTTTCTACCACTCCTATACACAGCATTGATCTTTTCATAGCTTCTTGCTCGTGTGGTTTAAATTTTGTTTTGAAATCTCTTACGTCTCTATCGTAATCAAAATGTTCTGGTGTCCAGAAAGCTTCCCATATTACATTTGCATATCTTAATAAATGTGGGTAGTCATTTCCTCTAACATCTTCGCTGGGTTCGAATATGTCTCTTTTCATAATAGTTAAATTGTTTTATTAGGTTTATAAACTTCTCTTTTTACTCAGAACTTATATATCTTTATATATAATTTCTTTTATTAGATAAAATATCCCCAAGAGCATTGAAGGAAATCTCTTGAGGACATCTCATATAAATATGTCCGTTAAGCATTATCTGCTTGTTCGATACTAAAAAACTTCTTCGCTAGTTCTCTATGTGTAGGAGTTACACCGTTTTCATTAATTTCATCAAGCGAATCCAAATCAGCTTTTCCTTCGAAAGTGATATGTCCGTTATTAGTATCCATCTTTACGTGATAAGTCATACCGTCCATTCCGTATCTATTTTTCATTACGTGAACTCTACCGGTACCCAGTACCTTATCTTCTTTTTGTCTTGATAGAGATAGACATATATCAGCAATCATCATTTTATCGTATGATCCTGCTGCTTTATCTCCTTCAATTATACTATCTTTAGCCCCCATTCTATTTACTTGAGAAGGAGTTAAGATAGGTATTTTTAAATCTTTTGCTAACCCTTTCGTTGCTATAAATACATCATCTACTTCATGCTTTCTTTCAGTAGTTCTACCTTTAGAAGGTGCTTTTAAATAATCAACATAATCTATTATAACTAAATCAGGTTTATGGTCCATATCCATACATTTTTGTATATGGGATTTTATAGTATTTACACTTGCTTGTTTAGGAGCATATTCTTTTACTATAAGTCTACCTTTGAGGCTATCTACATGCGTCTGAACATCTTTACGATGTTTATTAACTTCGTCGATAGAATATCCTGTAAAGTAGCAATCGAATCTTTTACCAACATAGTCTTCTCCGAGTTCAAGAGTATAGTAGTTAACTTTATAACCCAGTTTAACAGCATGAGCAGCAATTGCAACCATAGTCCAAGACTTACCACCACCGGGACTACCAAAAATAATCCCAAGATCGCCAGGGCCAAAACCGCCTTGTAAACCATCATTAAGGATAGGCCAAGGAGAAGGAATAGTAGGCCTATAATCCACCCTATACCTGCTTTCAACATCTTTATTATATTCATGTCCTATATTTTTATCCATACCAGCTTTCATAGCTTTTTCAACCATATTTCTTATACCGTCGAAATCTCCTTCTTTTAGAAGGTCAGCTGAGCTTAATATAGCTTGTTTCATTTCTTGATTCTTACAAAATGTCTGAAACTCTTCTTGTACGTATTCTAAATCATCTTGCGATGCTTGATAAGAGTTTCTCAGTTCTTCTTTTAAGGCTACTTGCAGTACTTCATTTTCAAGTTTCTGTAACTCTACTTTTAGCACATCCATTGTTATAGTAGTATGGTATTTATCAAAGTAATCAATTATTTGACTGATAATCCATTTATGAGAATCAGCATCAAAATAAGTATCGTGTAATACGTCTCTTACGTTTAATAAAAACTTTTTATCTGTTAGTAACGATCCTAACACTTTTAATTGAAATGCTTTACCGTATGCTTGTAGTGACTTTAATGTCATTATAACCTATTTTTTAAAAACTGTTAAACCCCTAAAATTTTCTAACCAACCTTCTGTGTTCTTAGTTATACCTTCAATCTTATCTTGATCTAAAAGGTGTAAAAAAGCACCTGTTTGTAGGTCAGGTATTTCACTTTTTATAATATCTAATATATGATTTTTTTCTTTAGTATCCAACACAGAATCATGTAAATTCATTAATTTATAATTTTTAAGTACTCTATCCCATTCGTGTAATATTTTAGCAAATATTTTTTTGGGTTTCTTCGTATCTAATTGTGTCTCACAATGATCCCAGATATCTTGTAGTGATGCTAAAGGATCATATGTAAAACTTTTCCATTCCGCTAAAATAGTTTTTATTCCTAATCCTTTTACACCAGGAAGATTATCAGAGTTATCACCTAAAAGTGCTTTTACTATATTATAATTTTCTGGTAGTACTTGTAATTCTTCTACAATATTATTTACTGTAAAAGTTTTCTTTTTTATTGGAGCATATACTTCTATATTTTTATTTACTAACTGTAAAAAATCTTTATCCGAAGATATTATAGTTACTTTTTTATTAGTACCTGCAGCTTCTTTAGAAAGATAAGCTATGATATCATCAGCTTCTAATTTTTCCATCATTATTTGCTGCAATGGTAAACAGTCCAAATAATCTTGTGCTCTTAATAACTGATTAACTAAAGATTCTTGCTCTTCTTCTCTAGTATCATACAGTCCCCAATGAGTTATTCTAGCTGTAGCTCTTTGAGCTTTATAATTAGGGTCTATATTTTTACGGTTTCCGGAACCTCCTTTACCGTCCCATACGACTACTACTCTTGTAGGATCAAATATTCTTGTAACATAACCCAACGAACGAAGAAACCCTATCAGACCCCCTATATGAGCGCCTGATGGGTTCATCGCTTTGAGAAGTGAAAAACTACGTATCAACATATTCATAGCATCGATTACTAGAATATGATCGTTTAACTTTCTCGGTGGGGTTTCTTTTAAATTCTCTAAGATATTTTCGTATGCCATTAATCTAATAAATTAGGAGTTATAGGTGTTTCCTCTAAATCTCCTTCTTCTATTAGATCGAAGTCAACAGAACCAACAAGTTTTAACCAGTGATCTTTATGAGCATCTTTATATTTGTCAATAGCTCTTTTATCATCTGCAATAAATCCATGTTGAGTCATAACTACTCTACCTCTAGACTGTACTCCTCCAATATGGTTCTTTTCTACTTGAACGTTAGTTCTTTTAGCAAACTCTACTTGCATACCATTCTTAATAGCTTTAATTTTAGACGTACCGGGATTAGTAATATTACCAAAAGTAATAACTAAAGTAGCATCGTACCACATAGACATACCTCCTTTATTCTGTAATTTAGGCATACCCATAGGTGATTCAGGTTTCATCGTCCATACTTTATTAATAGCCACTAATGTATTAGTATAAGGAGAGTTTTCTTTTCTTGATAATAATATTTTTTGATTTAAATTATTACCAAACTGAGTAGACATAGCTCCTGCGTTCCATTCATTATTATTCTTATTAGAACGTACTGATAAATCACAAGGAACAGATCCTATACTATCCCAGAAAAAGCACATATCGTAAGGTAGATTACCTTTTGATTGCTCATCCATAAGATCTGCAATATAAACTGCAACATCTTCAATAGTATTTAACTGACCTCTATCTGCATACAAGAAGAATCCTTCATAATCCGTAACGTTTCCGTCTTTATCTTTAACTTCATCAAACTGTAATCCCATCTCTTTGGCATGTTCCCATGACCACTTCATCTCAGTAACTATGAATACCGGGAGAATGCCCATTTTTTGAGCATTCACCGCAGCTTCTATAAGAGCAGTAGTTTTACCTGTATCACTATGCCCTCTGAGTAAAGTTATATGGCCAGTTGGTATACCTGGAAGAGATGTAATATCTTGAAAAGCTTGAGATAATGGAATCCATCCTTGAGGTTTAAACTTTACGGATGCATTAGAAAATCCTTTCTTCTTCTTAAAATTACTTAGGTTAAACGACTTACGAACTGCAGCGGTCGCTCTTTCTTGTACTTCTTTCTTTTTTGCCATTTTTATTCATTAAATAAGTCATCAAATTTACTAACTGTATCTTTATTACCGCCTGAAGCATTTTCTAACGTAAAGTCAGATTTAGCTGGAGCTGTATTGTCGTTACCTCCTGGTAAAGCAGCAGGTTGATCTTCTTCTGCTGAACCTGGATTTAAGTAATTCTGAAGTTGCTTTTTAACGAACTCATAATCATACTGAGTAAATGATTCAACAGGATTAGGTTGAGTTTTAATCCAACTGTCTACTAAATCATTATTATCAGATAATGGTGTTTGTTTTGGCTTAATTCTTACAGTAGTAGTAGGATAAGGGTTTCCTGGTTGTTGTTCTACAATTAAGTCCCATCCGTTTACTACATCGGTAAAATCACCTACATCTTCATCTTCAGCAAGAGCTAATAAAGCTTTGTATATAGTAATACCGAATCCCCATAGTCTTACACCTTTATCTTCTTCTCCCCTAACTACTACAGGAGCAAAGATTCTAGTTTTAGGACTAATTTTACCAGATAAAGACCAATTATCTTTATCATTAGTTTTTCTTAATTCTTTTACAAATTCTTCAATAGGATCTTGCTTACCGAAATTCGATAAAGCAATCATAGGATACTTTCCTATACCGTAATGAAATTTTAATTCCTTAAAAGGAAATGTTGGATCAAAAGCAGAAGGAACTATTCTAACAGTTTGTTTACCTTGCTCAGGTTTCCAAAATATTTTAGAGTAGTCTGTCTTTTCTCTGTCTTGTCCGTTGTTGTTTAAGGCGTCTAATTTAGCCTTGATAGCATTTAAATCCATATAACATTTATTTTAAAATATAACTTATTAATAATATACGAAAAAAATATTAACGATCCAACTCTATTATATCAAAAAGTTTGGTGTTAATTCTTTTAAGTTCAGGTCCTTTCGTTAATAGAATACAGTTTCTATAATCTGACCAATTTACCTTGTAAGAGGTATCTAATTGTCCGTTATTTAACTCTTTAATTAAAGTATTTAAAGCGTTAATAGTATATAACGTATTAGTTTCTTTTTTTCTATGTACTAAAATAGTATTTTCGAGAAATGTGGATACATTTCCAAAGTCGACATTGTAGGTACAAATATATTCATTTTGACTTTTTGAATAAAGTACGAATATTTTGTTATATACAATACGATATTTTTCTTTTATAGAAGTAAGTACGTCGTCTAAAGTCTCTTCAGTAGAAAACGTACAGAACAGTTTATTACTCATATCATCGTTTAAATAAACTTCGTCGAGATCGTAATTCAACGAAAAATCTGTAACTGTTTGCATTTTATATAAATATTAAACTGTTTCTATAAAACTAAATCTTTACTAAATTTAAATTTTACTGGATATTTATTATCTTTTTCAAGAATTTTTTGTAAATCCTGTAAAGTTTCTTTTCCATCATCTTTAGAGAAATCAAAAAGTATTGCATCGTATGTATAAAGTGCTACTTTTGTTTTTTTATCTCGTAGATATTTTAATACATCTTTTAATATAAGAATATTATTTGAAGTTTCCAACGATTGCATCATATAATTCATTAATTTAGCAGGATGCATACTTTTTAAATTCTTAGTAAATGGTTTTAACGACTGTGGATTACATACTAATCCGAGTTGACTCCAGACATCGTAAAGGTTATCGATAAATTTTTGAATTAACTTAAATATTTCTAAATTTTTATGCTCTTCAGGTATTTTACCGTATATTGCTTGAAAATTAATCTGCTTTGCTTCTTTATACTGCTCATCACTTATTTTTTCAGTACCAAAGTAGTGTTTAGCAAGTTGTTTATGGGCTGATTCATTTGTTAAACTGTATTTTATTTGATTACATAGTAATCGTAAATGGTAACCATCGAAATCGAATTCTACAAAATAATCATTTTGAGGTTTAAAAGCTTTTCTATGACCTTCAGTATGAGGAATTGCTGCAAAATTTACGCTATTAAAAGAATTAGTAGGTCTTGAAGTTGCATTATAAAGGTTATAAGAGGTGAGAACTGTGTTATTTACTATATTATAACGTGGCTCTCTAGGATTAAACATTTTTATAAATGCATCATAATAAATACCTAAACCTTGCTGTTCTAACAAATAAAAAACTGAAGTAGCTGTATTATTATAGAAGTCAAATCCTTTAGGTTCTTCAATTTTTATATGATCTTTAATTTTTTCGTATAGTATTTCACAAGATTCATATAGTTTAGAAATTGGTGTTAAATTATTAATTTTATCTGACTCTCTAAACTTATTATAAAAGTAATTTAAATTATTATCAATTTTAGAATATTCTAACTTTTCAAAATAAGTCATACAGTAAAGTAAAGATATATCTATAGCTTTAGGTAAATTAAAATGGTAGAGTAATTCTTTTTTATTTAATGTATAAAGTTTATTAGATGTTTTTAAAATATCAAAGACACGTTCTTTATCTATATTTAAACCCTCATCGTGATTAATAGGTATAATATAACCTAAACTACTGTTTAATAGTCTAATATAAACTGCAACTGTATTAGTTAATTTCGGATGATAATTATAATCACTAGGTATAACATCTACATAACATCCTAATCTCAGTAAATTCTGTAAGCGATTAAGTTTATTTTCGTCTTCTACAATATAAAACATTTATATAACCTTTTGTATAATATAAGAAAAAAATAGTTATAAAGCAACTTTTAGTAACCTCCACCACCTCCACCGCCAGAGTATCCACCGCCGCCGCCACCGCTACTACTTCCTCCTCCTCCGGAAGAAGGTGAAGGAGATGATACTGAAGTCATCGGTTGAGAACCGCCAGTTCCAGAAGTTACAGTTGTTCCTGCGCTAATACTTACATTTTGCTGTTCGGATAGTTCTAATGATACTCCAATAGGTACCAACTTTCTATGAGGTTTTTGTGTATGAACTGCTCCTTCCATAGGACCTTTTTCGGGATGAATATGATAAAATCCTACATATTCTTTTTTAGAACCTTTAATTCTAAATCTACCTCCTGATGTATATAGATTGGTTTTTACTTCTCCTTTTTTAATTTTTTGAGATTTAAACCTTGGTTTCAAACTTACTAAAGGAGCTTCTTGTATATTAGTTCTACTATTTCTTATAATTCTATTCTGTTCTTTAGCAGGTAAATCGATAAATTTAAACCCTTCTACATCTGATTTAACATCTGTAAATTGACCATAATCGGTAATATAATATTGGAGTTTAGGAATAATTAGAGAAGCTTTTAAAATATTTTCCCTATTCCTTGTTGCTGCACCTTTGAATAGAAAACCTTCATTAAATATATCTTTTACTGGTTTTTCTAATATCCATTTTACCTGTACTCCTTTTATAAATAATTCTTTTGTATATTCGTTATAAGTCCCTGCTTTAACTTCTGTTATCTTATCTACTCTTGTATCATTTAAAAAATATCTAATAAAAAAACCGGTTTTATAATCTTTAGGAGTAGGGTAATTTATTTCAGTAGTAGAATTAACTAATCCTCCAAAATCATCTAAATATTTAGTAGCCATGTTTTCGTTATCTCCGGTAGGTTCTAACGATCTTTGATTTTTAGATGGTTTATTGCCAGTAAAAAATTCACCATCTGCAGTCTTATGATAAGGTCCTTCATAGTCAGAACCATCACTAAATTTAAATTCACCCGGTTGAGCTACTAATCCTTTCAATATTTTAAATGGCGGTGTCCACATATCTATTATAATTATGATACATCTCTAGATAGTTTACCTTTCCAGCCTGCTGCTGCCCAGTATTTATCTAATCTATCAAATAATGCATCTCCTCTTGGTGTTTCTTTATTTGCATCTCTTTCATTATCAGTTTGTTGAGGGTCTTTTTTATCTTCTTCATTAGGATGCCAGAATCCCCATTCGTTAATAGCTGCTTGTACCATTGAATTTATATTTACTCCGCTTATTGGTCTCATTAAGACTTCCCAATCTTTTCCTTTACCGTAACTAGGTCCGTAATTACCATTACTACCAACATTACATACTTTTAAATTTACAGTATTGACTACATTTCCTCCTATAACTTTATACTTAGTACCTTCTACTTTAACTACCATATCAGTATGGGATGGTCCAGAGTATTTAGGATCCTTAAATCTAAGATCATTACCATCTCTAGGACGTAATACTAAATCTCCTAATTTTGGTTGATTCAGTTTAGGGTCTAATATTTGCCAATTACCATCACTTCTTAATGCTTGAGCATATTTAGTGTGAGCAGTTTTACCAGGGAAATTAGGATACCCTTTCTTAGCTACATAAGATATAAATGCAGCACTCCAAGGTTTACTCTTAGGAGTCAACCAACCACCTTTACCTCTTTCTCCAGGGTTAGAATCTTCCTCTACCTCGAAATAATCATCTAAACTTTTAGGTAATTCTCCTACTTTATCAGCAGCAGCTAAATTATACATTACAGCACCTAAGTTAGTAACCCAAAAATTATCATCTCCTATAGAATTACTAACTGAAGTAATAGAAAATCCGATCTTACCTCTTAATCTTTCAGGAAGCATTAGATTATTAACACTAAAAGAATTACCTACTTTAAATCCAGCTATACCTCTAAGTTCTAGAGTTAATTCTATAGGTACTGCTATAGGAAAAGGTCTCGGTATTCCTTTAAACCTTAATACCTGTTCTTTAAAATCGTACAATGCTTTCATATACTGACTATGAATTTCAGCTATAGCTTCAAACATATCAGCACTATATATTCCTTCAACCGTATATTTATGCCAAGCTTTTGCTATTTCCATAGCTCCAGTTTGTCTTATCTGTCCCCAGTTATATGTAGCTGGTGATTCGCCACCGAAAGGAGGATCTTCTGATGGTGAACTTTCTGATTTTTTGTCATTATAACTATCAGAGTATCTATCTTTTAATCCTTCGTTATACTTTAATATACCTTGCATAGATTCTCCTACATCATATCCACCTGCTGCTGCACCAACGGATAATAGGTTAAGCATATTTTTACTAATAGAACTTTTCATTTCTACGGAAGTTACTTGAGTTTTTAATCCTAAAATATTAATTAAAGGTAAACCTACTGTCTTATCTATATTTTCAATAGCGTTTTCATTTCCTATATCATTATTATCAACTACAGTGTATTCGTTTGTATCTTCATCAAACCATAGCTGTAGATCATTAATACCTCCTAATCCAGTGCTAATATCTGCTAATATACCGTTAACTAATTGAGATAAAGACGATTTCTCTCCTTCTCCTTTTGCTTTAATAAATGCTTCTTGTTTTCTTATAAGGTAATCTACATTTAATAAAATTTTTAAAGGAGATTCATCATTATAAAATTTATATACAGTAGGTAGTATTAATGCAGCTTCTCCGCTTTCATAAGGTATCCTTTTTTTACCGCCTTCGTTATGAAAATTCTTTTCTCTATTTTTTTTAGGTTTAGGTTTAATTCCTACTCCTGTATCTGGATCTGTAATACTTCCATAAAGGTTAACTTCTTTAGTTCTTTTACTTGCTCCTTCAAAAGGAAGTCCGTTTCTAAAAGGTAAAGTACATACTCCAGGATTATTAGTTACATGTCCAGGAAAAGTAATGAAAGATGCTGCTCGGAAATCAGTACTAAATTTAATTTTTGTAGCTCCTGAATCTTTTACGTCAAGTATAGTTTTATTTATGAGAGTTAAAAATTCGTATAATGTAATAAATACCATTCTAGTTTTATCATTAGTAATGGTATTATTATTAGGTTTTTTTGAATCTAAATTATAACTAGTAAAAATTCTAAAAGTATCATTCGCAAACTTTTTTTCAATAAATTTATTAAGTTTATCAGCACCATATAATTCACCAGAAAGAGCTTTGATTGCTTTTAAATTTTGTATTATTACGTCATCCTCTCCTGCTGAGTTAGTTTCTGCTTGTTCGTTATCTACGAATTCTTCAGTTTCGTCTTGTAAATGAGCTTGATAAACAGTTTTAAAAGAATCTAATACATCTCCTTCAGATACTAAGTCTAAAGAACATACATAATTACCTGTATCAGAAATAGTAAAACTAAAATTAACTACTTTTCCAATTAATGCATCATAATTATAACCACTATTTTTTCTCTGCTTAAATATTTCAGATCTAAGTTGAGCTAAAGATAAATCTCCTTTTATAAAATTTTTAGTTAAAGTTCTATTTAAAGTACTTATTTCCCCAGAACCATCTATATATGCTGTATTACCCCATTCTAAAAACATAGTAAAGCCGGGCCTGAAATATAAGGTTTCTAATACAGATAATTGATCAGGAGTATGTGCTATTAACTGGATAGTTGCTTTTCTCAAAGCACCATTTCTCGAATATGTTTTTATATCAACGTTAGTTAGTCCCATCATAGGTACAAAACCAAATTGAGAGCTTTGTTCGTAACTAGATGGAGAACCTAAAATAGAATGTATACTATCAAAATTTAAACCTCCACGTCTTAAAAGTATATTTTCATCTTCTTCATTATACCTACTATATAAGCTACCTCCTGTAAGTATATTTCCTTCTGCTACTGCGTTAGTATATTCATCATTATTAGCCTGGAGGTGAGCTAATTTTTTTAAAGAAGCTTTAGCAGCAGGAGTTCTTAACATTCCTTCAGATAATTTTTTAATTCTTTCTACTTCTTTCTTTACTTCTTCTCCTAAAACATTTACTCCGGATGATAACGAAACCCAAGCACTTCTATTATTATCGAGCATTAATTGCTGTGTATCTTTACCTGCTCTTTGGGAATTATTTTCTCTACTTTCGAGCTGTTTAATTATATCGCCAGGAAGAGGGACTCCGTAAAATTTACCTTGTGCCATTATCTACTTGCGTTTAACTTATTATACTTCTCAATTACTACTTGTGTATTCATCGGTATTCTCAATTGAACTCCAGGTCTTACTGCAAGTGAATCTTTATTACGATTATTAGCTGATGCTATAATCCACCATAAAGAAGAATCATTATAATAAGTTAATGCTAAAGTATCATACCTATCTCCAGCAGTAGTGATAACATAAATGTCTGTAGAGGTAGGTTCTAATTTAGGGAATATAACATTTCTTCTATATTTTTTACCTTCAGTATTTTGTACTATATCTATGTCTTTATATCTATTCATATATTAATATTGACTAAAAGTATTAGGGGATTCAAAATCAGGATCTTGAACTGATGTTCCTACTCCTTGAGATACATCTGCGGTTCCAGTAGTGTCTGGTTGAACCTCTTCTGGAGGATCTTCAAAACTTACTTCTTGCCTTATAGTTGCAGGATCTCCAATAAATATTTGATCAGCATTTGGTGCTGTACGGTGTATTGGTGTAAAGTTAACTGATACATCTAATATAGTAGGTAATTGACCTACTTCAGCTTCATCACCTCTAGATGACCATTGGTAATCTGTATTCCAAGTAATATCTATACTACCAACAAAACCCGGTAAATCTCTGAAGTAATCTCCTATGGTTAATTCAATAAAAGTACCTCTCATATAGGTATTATTCAAATAAGTAGGAGCTGTTGAAGCAGCTAAACGGTTAAGTTTTAAATACATAGGTTTCATTTCAACTGCTGATTGAGCAGCTAACTTAAATCCAAATTGTATACTTCTACTAAATCCTGAATAATTATATAGTTCTTCTGCTCTACCAATATAGTTAGTACTTTCCCATGTTGCACCAAAATTATCTGATAAAGAATCTAAAAATGCTCTGAAACTTAATATTTCTACTGCTGGTCCATCTGGGCTTGCTTTTGGTTTTATTACTTTAATAACAAAATCACATAAGTCTTTTGTAGTACCTAATTGTTTTTTGAGTTTATCTTCAAACTCTTTAGTTTCTAACTCTTTATAAGAAGCTTTGATTGGAAATCTTGCATTAATTAAATCTATAGCAGTTAAACCTTGTTCGGTTCTTTGGAATTTTGCAGTATTGGGAGTATTTACAGTATGAGCTGTTACTGTTATACCAGAACCTGGCTCTGGATTATATTTTGGTTTTGATCCGGTATCAAAAGTATTAGTCCTATATGTTAATTCTTTCGGGTCTGGTAAATCAGGTGCATTAAATAATTTTTGAATCAACGATTGTTTATTTTCTCCTCCTGGAGGTACAAATAAATGTCTACTTAATATTCTTGATTTTTGTCCTGAGGCAGGGTTTGGGGTGTTTACATTTTCAAGTCCTCCTGTAGATCCTGGGCTCAAATTAATTATTGCTCCTTGTCTTGATAATACATGACCTTGTACTCCTTCTAAATAACCTCTCTTACCTGCAAATCCTTCAACAAAATGTGTTCCTGTTCCATTAACAGGTATTTGTGCAGTAGTAGAAGCTATTAACTTAGCTGTTGACCAACCTCCAGATAAAAATTTACCGGCTAAACTTTTTTTACTATTTGCTTTTAAAGTTTCTTCTAAAACATTTAAAGTACCTTGTTTAGCAGCCCAGTTTATTCCATTACCAGATACTAAAAACTTAGTAAATCTTCTCAAGTCATCTATACGAGATTGAGCTTGAATTGATAAACCATCGCTTTTAGGAGGGTTGTTGATATTTTTAGTTACGAAAGGTGCTTCAGAACCAAAATCACCATACCTCAAATCTTTCAGATTAGTCTGTAGGTTAATTAAAGCCATTTAAGTATTAATATTAGTTAGTTGTATCGTCAGGACTTACTGAAGTAGCTACATCCATTCCTTTAACTACATCCGAGTAAGTTACAGCAGGTTTTTTACCTTTCAACCCTAATGGAGTTTCTAAAGAAATTTTAGAATCTACTTTTCCATCTCTAGCAGGTATATCTGCTCCACCTAATCCTAGTGCAGATTCCTTAATTTTTTTTAATAGTGACATAATAGTTATTTTTATTTATAAATAGTTAATATTATATAGTGGTTGTACCCATAGTCATAGCTCTACCAACTGCTTCTCCATCTAAGTATACATCTCCACCTTTTTTTACTTCTTTTATTAAATCATGTAATAATTTTTCAACATTACCTCCTAATTTTGTTCCTCCAGCTAATGAAATAGTATCTCTATCAAAAGTCTTAATAACAAAATCTTCTGC
>Ga0160423_10002249_pt1 | contig 16183 bp, 22 predicted proteins | sample CRUFie14St8metaG_FD_108191 | JGI IMG/M metagenome (GOLD analysis project Ga0160423, IMG submission 108191) | Marine microbial communities from the Costa Rica Dome - CRUD Field 142mm St8 metaG | ecosystem: Environmental > Aquatic > Marine > Oceanic > Photic zone | place: Costa Rica: the Eastern... | reverse complement strand
ATCACAATTCTGGTACAAGATATATTAGAACTCAATGGGCACACTCACCTTCAAATAAAGACGGTACAGGAGCATATACATTGACACTTACTAATAATAGTGTTAGTGCAACTGTAACAGGTAGTATTTCCTTTGCTACTGGAGGAGGTGGTCCTGGACAAGGTTTATGTATTTATGAAAACATACCAGTTAATTTAAAAGAAGGAACTGCAAACATACACGACTTAAATGTTGGAGATATGATTATGTCTTACAACTGGGAGACTGGACAAGAAGAAGAAGTAGAAATACTACAGATAGAAAAAAGATTACACAGCAATCTGTACAAAATTATGTTATCAGACCCTAACGATGAAACAGAGGGAGAAGAATTAAAAGAATTGATACTTACACAAGACCACCCTATATATAAAGAAGATGGTAGTATGGTATCAGATGACCCAAGTAGAACTGCAGCTAATTATGATTTAGAAGCAGCTGCTATACAGCCTAACGATTTGTTAAAAATATTGGATGGTAAGTATTATGCACAGGTTCATAGGCTAGAGGGATTTCCAAAGAAACATTGGACATATACAATATTAACAAAGAACAATAACTTCTACGCAAATGGCGTACTAGTGCATTCAGAGATAGGAGAATAAGATGCCTGGATTATCAAAGAAACAAATGAAAATAGCAAGGGTAGCACCCCCAAGAAATAAAATTACAAGAGCTGATTTTATAGCATTAAAAAAAACAGATGCTCGTAAAAGAAGAATAGGCAATGGCAAAAAGTAAAAGAGACCCAAGGTTAGCCAGAGCAGGTGTATCAGGTTATAATAAACCAAAGAGAACACCAAACCATCCTAAGAAATCACACATAGTGGTTGCAAAATCAGGTGGTAAAATAAAGACTATACGTTTTGGACAACAAGGTGCTAAGACAGCTGGTAAACCAAAAGCAGGTGAGTCAAGACGTATAAAAATGAAACGTAAAAGTTTCAAAGCAAGACACAGAAAAAATATAGCAAAAGGACCAATGAGTGCTGCTTATTGGGCAAACAAAGTTAAATGGTAGGAGAATACAATGGAAGTTGGAAAAGACAGTAAATTTACACTAAGTATAGAGACTGCTATTAGTGTAGTAGTCAGTATAGGTATGGTGATTGGTTTATGGTATTCTTTGCAAAATGATATAGAAGAAGCAAAAAGATTACCAGAACCAGAGGTGTCACGTATGGAGTATGATTTGAAAGACCAGATGATACGTGATTCCATATTAAATACAGAAGGTAAAGTTGATAAGCTTGAAGAAAAGGTAGACGATATTAAAGAGGATACCAAGATGATTCAAGAAACACTTATCAATATGAATAACAATTAATGAGGAAGTTAGACAATGAAAAAGATAAAAGATACTTTACTACGATGCTTGTCGTATGGTTTTGTTTTCTGTGTTTACTTATCTTCTTTATCGGCTCAGTCAGTCAATTTAGATAGTTTCCAAGACATACAATTAATGTCTTTGGAAAAGTGTGCCGTAGTACAAGTAAACGCATCTTGGAATTTCAAGAACAGGCTAGAGATAGAAAAGTTAAAAGATTGCTATATAGGCGAAATAGATTTATCAAACAAACAAATAGGTGCTGTCATTCAAAAAGAATGGGGTATTTCAGTTGTGCCTACTGTGATAATATTTCGTGAAGGCAAAGAAGTTAAAAGATTTGTTCCAGATATTTCTTTGAAGTTTGATGAAGAAGAAGTGTTAGGAAAAATTAAAACATACATAAGGTAACTATGAAAAAATTATTGAAAAAAGGCATATTGAAAAATGTCGTAGGTGCAGTAGCTCCTACATTAGGCAGTGCTTTAGGTGGACCTATGGGTGGTATGGCTATGAATATGATAGCTGAAAAGTTAGGTGTTCCTAACAATCCAAAAGCTGTAGAGAAAGCTATAGAAAATGCTACACCTGAACAAATGATAGAGATTAAGAAAGCAGAACAGGCTTTTGATTTACAAATGAAAGAGCTTGATGTTGATGTATTTAAGATGGAAGTAGCAGATGGACAAGACGCTAGAAAACATTTTAGTAAAGATTGGACAGCTCGTATTATGGGTATTGCTGTCATCGGTGGATTTTTAGGATACATATTCTTAGTAACAATTCAACCACCAGAACAAAACTCAGAAGCTTTGATAAACTTAGTGCTAGGATACTTAGGTGGTTTAGCTAGTGCAGTAATAAGTTTTTACTTTGGAGCTTCTAACTCATCTAAAGAATAGGAGAATACTATGAACTGTGAATGCGGATGTGGTTGTGTCCGATAAGACAAAGACCACAATGTTGGACCTAGCAGGTTCACCATCATTTAACTATGAGGCAGCGGCAGTGTCATTGAATACTGCCAATGCTACTCGTGTATCTGAAAATAATACACTTAGAAATATTAACTTATCTTTAGAGGCTTTAGGTTTTACACCAGGTCCTACTGGTTTTACAGCAGACATTGCAAACTCTATACTATACGCTTTGCAAGGTAAAGGTACAGACGCAGTGCTTTCTGGAGCAGCAGGTATTTTTGGTGTAGTAGGTTCTGTTGCTGCAAAAAAAGTAAAAGTAGAAAGAGCTCTTGATGCAGGAGAAGATGTTTATGTTGGATACAGAGCTGTTCCTGTGGATGAAGCACCTATAAACATTCCGCCAGGTGATGACTATAAATATATGTTTGGGGATAGCCCACCTAAATTACACGTAGGAGGACCACAAGACGAAGCACTTGATACATTTATATCTAAAATGGAAAATGCGAGTTCTTACGATTTTGAATTTGGTTCAGCAGTAGATGATTTAGCATACATTAATGCTTTTAGAAAAGGAGATAAGGTTATAGCAGATGTTGGACAAACTGGTGACTTGTCTGTAGGAGTATCAAAATATGCTACTTATGTTACCTCGAATCCACAATCAGCATTGTTTTATGCTATGGGACAAGGCTTTAATCCTAATGTACCTATGAAAATTATTAAATATGAAATACCAGTTTCTGAATTAAAAAGATTGGAAGGCATTCAACTTGGAGATAAAACGGGTCCAGCTTTCAAATCAAATGATTATTTCCTAAAAAAATTACACAACATAGGAACGGGAAGAACAACTCCTATGGAACTGGTAGGACAAAAAACAAAAATGGGAACAGTAACAACAGGTGAAGATGTTATTGTTGGTGTAGGATATAGAGATGTGGTTCCTAGAACTCTTGGGAAAAAAGGATTTTCACCTACATTTACACCAGGAAACAACGTAAGTATTTTTGAAGGTGGTTTAGATGCAGGTTATGCAACGATATTAAAGGGAGATAATTTAGATGACCTATTAAAGAAATATCCTGAAATGCGTGGGACAGATATGGAGAACATAGGTAATATAAGAAGTTTACAAAAAAGAAATATGTCTACAAAACCAAGAGATTACAATTTTCAAGAATTTTCAGACCCTAACTTCAAACAAGAACTTATACGTTATGCAGACTTTGACGAAGCAATACAAGAAGTAGCAGGTGGGATAGATGAGTTTGCAAAAGATTATTTTACTGATGAAAGAGTTATGAGAAGATACAGAGAACTTTTGAGGGAGAGTAACCTATAATGGCAAAAGAAGGAATACTAATACAACGATATGAAGGCGGAGTCAATAACAAAGACTCACAGAAAGATTTACCAGATGGATTCTTGGCAGAAGCAAAGAACGTAGATGTCAGTGAGATAGGTAGAATACAATCACTTGGTAGTTTTGCTGCACTAGGTACTTTAGATGCACAAAGTTCATCTAGTGATATATCAAGCTTTCAGCCTGGACACGGATTGTTTTCATTTAGAACTGATGAAAGAATATCTGGCAGTATAGCTGCTGGAGATTTTCTTGCATATACTAATCCTGCTGGACAAGTATTGTTTGGTAATACTAGTAATGCCTTTGCTCAAATAGATAGTGCAGATTTAGGAAGTGCTACTGATGTTCAACCAGTATATTACTATGCTAATGGTGGACTTAGAGTAGCAGATGGTAGGCTATCAAATGATTCAGAAGCAGTATCAATACTACATTTGAAGAGAGATGTATCTGAAGCTCCTGTGTATAGTGGTTCTGATATAGATGGATATTTTAAAACACAGGCTTTGTTAGATGCTCCTGCAGATGCTGACTTACAATTAGAAGGTGCATATGATGGAGGTAGTAACACTAATGGTGTAAGAGACCCTAACGATAATGTTACTCTACTTGGTAATCCTTCAGGTGGTACAAAGATTAGAGTTGGATTATCTGCAAAAGCAGCAGAGTCTGGTGAAGCAGATGGGTTATTAGCAGAAGGTAGATATATTATTGGTGTATCATATGTGTATGTAGATAATCAAGAATCATTTATAAACGATTCTCTTGGCTCTATAGATGTATCTGATGGAAACGTAATTGTTATTGCTGCTTCTATTTTAGATGATGCATTCACTGGTGATTTATTGTTTGCACAAGGTTTTAGAGTATACCTTAAAAACTATAATGATTTGGATGATGACTTCAGATTAGTGTTAGATGTAAACTTTGAACAGGGTTCCAGAACAAGTTTAGGTGATGAGTTTGACCCTCTACAAGTTGAGTCTGGACATATGCATACACACGACCCTAAAGGCGGTGGAGAAAACAGTGCATACCTTATACAAAATTTAAGTGCTGCTTCATACCCAGAAGTAAATGGGTTTGAATTAGAAGAACACGCAATCTCGTTTTACAATTCAGCCTTTGGTTATAAGACAGCAACAGTAGCAAACCAAAGAGCTTTTGTAGCTAATGTAAAATACAAAGATGCTGACGGAGAAACAAAAGTTATGGGTGACAGAATACAGTATTCACCTGTTAGAAGATATGATACATTCCCACAAAGTTATAACATTGATGTAGGAACTAACGATGGTGATGAGATTGTAAAGATTATAGAGTTCCAAGACAGATTGTTTGTATACAAGAAAAGAAAATTATTTATTATAGATATATCTTCACCTAATCCAGCAGAGTATAAGTTGATAGGTGAGTTTGATAACAGAGGCGTATCAAATCCAGGAGCAGTAGTAAAGTCAGACTTAGGAATTGTATGGGCAAATGAGAACGGATTGTTTGGTTTCTTTGAAGGAATAGCTAAGCTATCAAGACAAATTAAAGACAGCACTTGGGCAACTAATGTAAATGATGAGACAGTGCAATTAGGATTTATACCTTTGAAGAATCAGATTTTAATTGTGTGCGATGCTAACAGTGCATCAAGCGTAGGATATATATATGATATTACTACACAGTCTTTCGTAAATGTAGATACAAGCAGTGTTATATTTAATAATGAGATAAGTAATATGGTTCGTTTTGGTAATGATTTGTGTATGATAGAACAAACAGGACTTGCTAAAAAATTTGATACAACAACAGCTTCACACACCATAGAAATCAAAACAAAAGAGTTTGACTTTGGTGTGCCATCATCTGATAAAAGACTACAGAAAGTGTATGTAACACATAAAGCGGGGGACAATCTAACATTAGCAGTAGCCTATGATGGTGGTGCCTTTCCAGGTACCAATAAGTTTTCAAGCACTGCATTAAGCACAAGCGGAACGATGACACAATCATCTTTTGTGCCTACAACTATAGAGAACTGTAAATCTATGCAGTTTAAGATTAGTGGTGTAGCAGAGGCAGATTTTGTTTTAGAGGATATAACTGTAGTATATAGAAGAAAAGGAGTTAGATAATGGCTATGTCATTACACAAAGGACCTGTATCTAAGAATGATTTACGAAATGGTGAAGAGAGATTGCAATACCATAGAGGTAGATTAAAATTAATAAGAAAAGAATTTGGAAAACTATTTGAGTTAGAGTTTAGTAGTCAAGAACAGAAGGAATTAAAAGTTTTTGCAAAGCACTCTGACGTAAGAGCTCCACAAAAAAACGCAGTAAAAGTAATTAAAGAAGGGGTAAGAGTAGCAGATGATAATAAAAACTTATTTGCTACATTACCAGATACAACAAGCTCTGAAGCACAGTCAGGAGAGGCGGTAGTAAGTAGTGGTAACATTATACCAAAGTAATAGGTTATTTATGGTTGTTCAACTTGACTTGACAGAGGTAAAATTGGTAAATTTTAGACACACATCTTTACGTAAGGATACATATGGCATATAATGTAAGAGGAAAGTATACTAATCAAGAAAAATACAGCACAAGAAGAGTAAATCAATTACTAGACTTGGTTGCTATTCAAGCAAAAGATTCATTATATATAGAAGACCAAGCACAAAAGAAAGTAGACAAAGCCGTATCTGCTGCAAAGAAGGGTGAAAGATTTGGTTTGTTTAGAAAAATTGTATCTCCATTTACAGGTCCTTTAGGCGATGCTTTACTTGGTCTAGCAGATGCTACTTATAATGATAGGCTTAGAGATAAATCTATATCAGGCATAGACCAGAGTCCAGTTGTTTACTATGGAGATGCAGCAGCTGATGCAGATAGAAGAGTTAGAGAAGCAACTAAACAGATTACTAAGGGTATGAAGTTTGGCGACAAAGCAATAGATATAGCAAAAGATATTGGAATAAATCAAGCTTTGGATGCCATTAAAAAAAGTGAAGCGTTTGCTAATTTTAAAAAAGATTTCGATGTAGATTTTGAAATGCTAAAAGAAGAAGGATTAGGCGAAGGAAGATTGATTGACTTGACTAAAGATGGTACAAACTTTTATATAAAAGAAATGAAAGAGTTTTTCAAAAATCCATCTGATTATTTAGAGGCAGTAAAACTTTATCAAGATAGAAATAATCCAACCAGACAACTTTTAAATTTTCTTGTAGAGGAAAAAACAGAGGATAACAAGTAATGGCAACAAGATTACAAAGATTATTAGGACTTGCACCTTTGGAGAGTTTGAGAAGCAGGGCTTCAAAAGATATGCAAATGGAAACACCTATTAATAATTATTTTGGAGAACCACAGTCACCAGAGGTACTATCACCTTTAAATGTTCAGAGCCCAACACAAGGGTTTTTTAATACACAAATGCAAAACACAGGATTACAAAGTCCTACTGATGTATTTACTTTTGGTCCAGACCAAACAGGCGGAGATGATGGAGGAGCAGGAGGTGGATATAATCCTATAGACCCAGACGAAGGTTCGGGTGTACCAACTGGTACAGGAACGGGGGGTGAAACTTCAATGGGTTCAGGAAGATTTTTTACAAGTGATGCAGACTTAATGTCAAATTTTTTATCTGGATTGGGAGAAAAAAGGGCAAGTGAATTAACAGGATATTTAGAAGACAATACATTAGACTTTGATGAACTTGCAGCTTTAGCTGGTTTAGATGTAGCAAAGTTAAAAGCTGATGGAAAGTACGACAGAGTTAAGACAGCACTACAAGGTCAGTTTGGTAGATATTCTGATGTTTTTGACAATGTGCCAAATCAATTAAGAAACCTACAAGAATTACGAGGCACGTTATTTGGACAAGAGCTTGATGATGCAACACAAGCTTATGGAAATCTTATGGACTTCGTAGACCAAGGTAGCGTTTCAGGATTAGAAATGGGTATTACAGAAACGAGAACCGAACAGGCTACACAAACTTTAGAGAATGCACTACAAAAACAATTAACAAGTGCTGAAGGACAATACTTGAATGAACTCGATTCACTGTTAGCATCAACAGCTGGTAATTTATCTGAAAACTTAGCACAAATATCATCTGATTTTATATCACAGAATAAAGACTTAGCAGAATATTTAAGACCAGGAGCAGGTTCAGATAGTGGGTCAGGTTCAAGTGGCACACAAACACAAGGCGGTAATCCTGCTACATACAATCAAATATATCAACTGTATAATATAGACTCACAAGATATGCAAACAATACAGAGTTATATTAATACATACTTTATGGATAACAACTATTTTCCTACTTCAGGTGAGCTAGATGCTTACATACAAAGCTTAGGATATGGACAAGATGAGGATATGGTATAATGGCAATCAAACCAAAATTATCAAATATTATAATGCCTGATATAAAAGATGAGCTATCTGTTTTAAATAAGATAGCAGGTATACTACCAACAGAAAGAGAAAGAATTGAGAAGGCTGAAATAGAATCTAAAGAAAGAATACAGTTACAACAAGAAGCTTTAAAACTATTTGTAGAAACTGAAAAGGGTTTTACATTTCTTGACCAAAAAGTAGGACTTGCTGAAAGGCTTGGATTAAATGAGGTAGCAGATGCGTTCAGAGATAGATACGATATAGAAGAAAGTAAAACAGAAAGAGAAATATTACAGGATATGCAAAATGCAGATGACTGGAGAGAGATTGTTTCTGGATATGAAAGAATAAAAAAGAATGAAGATGGTTTTTATTTTGATTCAGTAGATAAAATAGCAGGAGATGCTATGAAAAGATTTCAAAATTTAGATTTTATAAACGCACTGAACGTACAAAAGACAGCAAAACAAAAAGAAAGAACACGTGTACAAGATTTAGCAGATGAAGCTGCAGCTGAGATAGAAGCATTTGATAATGCAATCTTAGGTGGACAGCCTACAGAAATTGGAGAAGAAGATAGAGTACAAAAACAAAATGACTTACAAAGATTTTCTGAGAGATTGTTATTGTTAGAGTCAGAGATAAACAACTTAGATATTCAAATAAAAAACCCTGTTATTGCTGGTCTTAATATTTTAAATCAAGAAAGAGGACAACGCAGGGTAGAGTTCCAAAGAAGTATAGGAACTAACAAGATGGATTCTATGATGGAAACAGACCCTGGACCAGTAGTAGAATCACCTGATGAAGAACAATCAGAAGATGATTTCATACAACAAGTAGTTGATTTAGAAATTGCCCAGTCAGATGTAGATGATACACCTGCTGTTATATCAAAGGTTGAAGCCTCGCAAGAATCTGCTGTAGAACAATTAGAACTTGGAAATGTTCGATTAGGTAGGACAGGAGAAGTTCCAGATTTGGTTGGTGTAGTTTCTGAATTATATAGCAGGGCAACAAGGTCATTATACGAAGACCAGATTAATAGGTTACAAAAATTAATTGATAGTCCAACCATTACAGACCGTGCCAAAGAAACATATAGAGAAAGAATAGAACAAATTCAACAAATATTAGAACAATGATATGTCAGATAATACAAGATATATTAATCAAATCTCTAATGCTTACATAGATAAGAACAGAGCCCAAAGAAGATACGAGGATGCACCCAGACCTATCAAAATTAGTATGCCAGGTTATGTCAATAACCTTTTCAAAGAAGCTTATAACAAAAGCACATACGGATTAGTAGACCAAATAATCAACAAAGAAGAACGATATGATTTGTCAAACTTTGAACAAGGCACATTGTTTGATGTTGGTTCTACTGCATTAGCACTTGTATTAGATTTACCTACATTCTTTGTAGGTGGGGGTGCTGCAAAGATAGGTGTTAAGGGTATTGCAAAAGCAGTTGGTAAAAAGAACGTACAGGCTGCTACTAATCGAGTCACTAAAATACTAGCAGAGAATGGTGCTAGACCTGAGTATTTAAATCGTGTGAACAAACAACTTACAGAAACCTTTATAACTAAGGGAGATAGACTTATCAATGAAGCAGGGGGGTTAGGTATTGTTAGTGGTACTCACGATATGCTTCGTCAAAAAATAGATAAAGATGATGTTGATTTTGCACAAGCAATAAATGCTTCTTTAGTTGGTGCTGCTTCCATAGGTTTAGGTAAGTTTGGGAAGGTTGCTGGTACTAACATTGTGGGAAACAAAGCACCCACTATATTAAAAACTACCCTTGGAACAGCAGGAGAAGTAGTTGGATTTACGCAACCTTATACATTTCAACAAGGTAGATTGTTACCAAGTCCACAAGATTTAGCATTCACAGCAGGTATTCTTGGTGGAGTGAAAGTATTGGGTGGTGGATTGTCTGGTATTGGTAAAAGCCTAACAGATAATATTGAGGCATCTAAAAGAAAATATGGTAACAGAGCACTTACTACAAAAGAAAAAGAACTTAGAGATGAAATTTTAGAAGCTGAAGCTTTTAATGACCTTGGGAAACCACAGCTATTTTTTAATCAAGATGGTGCTGTAAAAATTATAAGACAAACTAAACGTCTAATAGAGTTTACATCTTTAGATGGTAAAGTCACACAAAAGATGTACAAGAATAAATTTTTCAAGGAGTATGGATTAGCAAGAGGTAAAGATGCTCCTGTTACACAGCTAGATAAAATTATTAAAGATGGTAGAAAAGAATTTCCTGACTTAAAAATAGCAGATGATTTAAACAAAATGACTCCTGAACAGAAGTATCAACAGGTACGCTTGATTGAAGGAGCAAGACATAAGTCTAATTTAGAACAACAAATTAGAGCTATGGATATTGACAAGAAAATTGATAATAATATTTTCAATAGGTTTCACACATTTAGAACAGAAACTTTACCAACTTTTTTCAATATGAGATACTCACCTTTTGCGTCTCCAGAATCTACCATATCAAGAAAGGGTGCACTGCCTGGAGCAAGAGAAGCATTAAAACTATTAGACGATTATCAAATAGAAAAGGATGCTGTGTTAGGTGAGATATATAAAAAACATAATATTAGTCTAAAAGAGTTGGCTAAATTATCACAAAAAGATAAGGTAAAACTAACAGAACAATTAGAGTTGCTACCAGATAACCAGTTAGATGACATTGCTAAAAAATTAAGAGGTGCACTTACAGATATGTATGAGCAGTTTGCAAAGATAGACCCAAACATTGCACCATTTATAGCTAAATATGCTATGAGAGATTTGAGATTTGATGTGAAAGACAAACTTACAGAATTAAGAATGAGTTTGTTGAAAGAAAGACCTGGATTAGATGATGCTATCAGAATGGGTAGAGAGTTTACCAAAGACGAAGCAACGTTTTTAAAACAAAGAATAGAAAAAGAAATCAAAAATAATTCTAACACAGGTGTCAGAGAGTATCTTTCATTTATTAAAGAAACATCTGGTGATGATTTTTATAGAGCCTATCTAAATATTAGAAACGATTTAAATTCTGTGCATACAAAAACATTTCACAATCTTAAAAAAGGAAGAGATACATATATATACTGGGACAAGAAGCTAGGTAAGTATTCTAAAGATATATTTGAAACTGACGGAGTGGTAAACTTTATCAACTATGCAAACACTTGGGCAGACCAGATAGCAAGAGCAAGATTTTTAGGTGTTGGTAATAAAAGAATAGAGGATAGAATTAGAAACTTAGAATTGAAAGGTGACCAGTTAAGTGCCAATGTTTTAACAGATGTATTAATTAGAGCAACAGGTGCTATTGAAACAATGCCTTACTTTAATTATAGTCCTGCTGTTAAAAACTTCTACAGAAATGCAACTCAATGGCAGATTACTACTAAGATTGCAGGTGGTACTGCCACACTTGCTAATGTATTCCAGCCTATGATTTCAAGTTTGTTAGGTGGTAACTATGCAGTAGGTGTTAGAAGTTATATAAAAACTTTTGTAGATAAGAACAGACAAAAAACTTTAAAAGATGCTGGGATTGCTGGTAACTCTAACATACAACATATGGAAGTTTTATCTGGACTAAGACCTGGAGAAACTCTGATGGAAAAAATTGCTATGAAAGCAACACAACTTTCTGGTTTTAATTTTGCAAATAGAATGAATACATATACTGCTGCATCTATTGGTGTAGATATGATGCAATATTTAAATAATATAGCTATGGGTAAATCAGGATTGTTTACAGGTACAGGTATACCTAAAAGTATAAGAGATAAAATTAGAAAAGAAACTACTGCTGGAAAAGCAAGAGAGGCTTGGGCTAAAGATAAATTACAAAATGACTATGGTATTGTATTTAATGGTAAAGATTTGACAACAGAGCAACTGACTCGTGGTGCTATTAGATATAGTAGAGATACGCAGCTACTTAGAAACCACACAAAAGAATTACTATGGATGACACATCCTAAGTTTAGACCATTCGTAGTTTTAAAAAGCTTCCCACTGAAACAAGCTAAGTTTATCAAAGACCAACTACGTAATGAATTATCTTATGGTAATGTAATGCCTGTGATGAGACTTGCGGTAGCAGCTAATGTAGGTGGCACTGCCCTATTACACTCTTACGATTTTATACAAAAGACATTATCAGGTAGAGATGATTATGATTTTCGTAATGCAGAAAATGTTATTGATAGAATAGCTGCAGTAGGTGCTATGGGTATTATGGGAGATTTCTTAGCTGCAGAAAGTAAGATGCAAAATCTTAGGTTTACTATAACACCTGTTATAATGTCTGATATTGAAAAGCTTTACACTGCAACATCAATGTTAATTAATGAAGCAGGTGATTACGGAGTTGCAGGAGCCAGTCGTAGGTCCTTAACAAGATTTAGTAGAGTTCTTGGTAGCAATATGAACAACCTTGCAAAGAGAGCAGAGTCTGCTGAACAAACAAAAGGTAAGTTAAAGTATCAAAGAACTAGAATAAACAAAGAGATTATTGAATTAGTTTATGAAGGTAGAGATAAAAAAGCTAGACAAGTATTGGATAACTGGAACACTGCTAACCCTGACTACCCTATATTAGAACCATCAGTTGCTGATGTGTATGACTTGATTAGAAAAAAGAATCAAAAACGTAGAAAAGAACTACAATAATAATTTTTTCGACACTTCTTGGAAATTTTCTTTACGAGAATGCCCATAGAATCCATTATCTTTTTCTTTTGGATATAACTATCGACTAATAACACTTATTGCCCTAGAGGCACAACCTCGTGCGTTATTCTGCATTTTGGTATTTTTCGTGTAATTCTAGGGCAACAGCGGACAAGTAGACACATAGGTCTAACAATTCCTCTATACTTTCTTTAAGATTGTCCCTACTTCCATCAATAGGAACTTGCTCCCCATACTTTTTAGCACCACTTTCTAAGCGTTGCTGTATTAATTCTAAAATCTTTTGGTTGTTCTTCACTTTAATCTCCAACCTTTTCCATACTTCTTGTTGAACCATTCTTCTAGTTCATATCTTTCTTTTGAGAATGCAGGGTATGATTTAGCTTTCTTTAATCTTTCTTCAAACTGACCACGAGGCTTACCATACTCATCATAACTTGGTCCTGATTTATTTTTTCTTTTTTCCCAAGCTATTTCTCTTTTTGTTAATTTCATTTTGTCTCCTTTATGTTAATCATACTTATCTTTTTTATCTTCTAAACTTCTAAGTATATATTTTTCTCTTTCTTTCATATTAAGTATACGTCTGTCTTCTAATGCATCGTTTTCTTTTTTTAACATATCAAGAAGACGTTTGTATTTTTTGTATATTTTTTTATTTATCATAATTTTTTTGGGCTAACGAGTAGCCAACCCATTTGCACAACAATCTCTTATTGTTTGTGTTAGCCCAAGTATTGGTGTCAAGTAGCAAAGGAAAACAGAGGTAAATGAAAAAACCATAAAAACTACCTGACACCTAATAATTAGAATGGCATATCATCATCTTGCTGTTGTGATGATGGTGCATTACCTCTCTTTGATTCATACTCATCTACAGTTTCAAACTTGATGGATATAAACTCGTTACCATTTTTTGCTGTCTTAGTCCAACCTGATATGCGACCTTCAACCCCATTGAAAGTTACTGTGCTTATTGTTTTCCAGTTTGGTCTTTTTGGATTGTCACCTACATCATTAAAGAATAGGTTTGCTTGATTTGGTTCTGGTTTGTAATTACTCATTGTTTGTCTCCTTTAGTCTATATGCTCAGCAGAAGTAGGATTAGCTGCTCTTAGAACATCCTCATCTGTTGGCATTGATTTTATTTTTTCTTTATGTTTTTCTATCTTGTCTTGTACTTCAAGATAAATCTTTCTTAAATCTGTTCTCAACTTAGCTTCCAACTCTCCTTCGTGTGGTTGTCTTGTTAAGATTTCTATTAACATCTTTACTTCTTGTGATGTTAGTTTGATTAATACTTCTGGATTCATTTGTTATCCTTTGGTTTAATATATTTATATTGTCTTGCTCTTACTACTCGTCTTGAGTCAGAAGAACTTAATAATTTTTTACGATACTCACTAACTAATTCGTTGTATCGTTCTATACCCTTGCCTGTAATCTTACCCTCATCTATTAATTTTTTATATACAGATATTAATGCACTACGCTTCATTGTCAATCTCTTTTAATAGTTTTAACATTAAAAGATAATCTTCCAAATCAATAACAATACTAGGTTTTAATCTATCTGCTCTTATTACTACACCAACTTCTTCTTTTTCGGGCAACAAGTATGAAGGTATTGACTTACGCATCTTACATCCATAGTATTTATCTTCAATTAATATATCACCTAATGGATGACAAGCACCACCCCTGTCTCTGTTGTGTGCTTCTAACTCATACTCTTTAGCTAGGTTTACTGCTAGTCTTTGTAGCTCTGCTCCCCTTTGTCTGTTTCTTCTTCCCCTCTGTTGATGCGTCTTTTTCTTTTTCAATTTTGCCCTCCACAAATTCTGTGAGTTTGTCTACATCTTTATTCATATCAAGGTAAGAGTTCAACAAAAACTTTATACCGTGTATCTCTGTGTATAGAGTTTGTATTTGTCTATCAAACCCTGATAGAATCTTAACCATATCTTTGTATGTATATTTATTTTTCTTTTGTTTCATACATCAATGGGTTTTTTACAGTCATATTAAATGTAATAGTCACTGTGCTATCAGCCTCTACTACCTCATCAAGAATCTTATGCACTTCATCTCTCATAGTTTCTACACTCTTCCTTTTAGATTCTTCTTCTGCTTCCTTAACATAAGACTTGAACAAGCTATCTGTCTCTGCTTCTTCTTGCTCACTAAGTTCTGGAAGTTCAGGAATCTCATTAGGTTTTACCCTGTCAGGTGTAAAAGTAGATGATGATACATTTGATTCTACTGGTTTGTATTCTGTGGCAACCAAGTTAATGTAAGAAAATAAAGCTATCATTGTAGCAACCACTATCAAAACTAATGTTTCATCTTTCATTCTTATCCTCCATTTCTTTCAACATTTTTTTTGCTTTATGTAATTTAAAACATTCAACATATATCCAACTATCTTTACAAGTCAGGACATCATACAACAGATTACTATTCTTCTTCTTGTTCTGTTGTATCGAATATTTTAACTTGGCTCTCCTCATTCTTACTCCATTCGGTTAAGGATAATCCTACTTGATTACCAAAACCTCTATTGAAAGTAAACCCACGTGAACGAACTGCCTCAATAGATGAATGATAAGTAATACCTGTTAAAGTATCTTTCACTTTAATCCTTGAGGCACCAAGTTCCTCTGCTTCTGACAGAGCCAATTCATCAAAAGCAATCGCAGGTGGTGTTCGTAGTAGATGTTTAGATGAGTCTATCTCTTTAACAAGAGTCTTATCTTTTACAACTCCTACTTCTTTCTTGTTCACTATAACCTTCTTAGGTTTCATACTCATAAGATAATGATACCATTGACTATAATCAACTGAAAACCTTTTCAATCTCGTCAGGAGATATATCAGGGCTACTCTTCTCAATCAAACCTTCTAGCCATTCTTTTGTCTTTTCTACATTCTTGGCATTGATACGATTAGTTTCAAGTCCTTCTCTTACTTTCTCCTTGACATCATCGCCTAAGTTCTTACACATCCCACGCAGTATCACTGCATCTGTGCTTGATATAGCTTCGCCTTCTACCTTCTTAGGTTTAGGTGTTGCTTTCTTTATAGGCTGTGCTTGTGTAGCTATCTGTGCTACATCGTTGTCTTCATCACTAGCAATACCTACGAAGGCAGACAAGCTATATCTTCTAAAGTATGTGATAGCTGCACCAACTGATTGATACACATTCATCTGTTTGGATTCTACGATTGGTGAACACACCGCACTACGAATCCATTCCCCTGATGTATGCATATACAAAGTCTCAACACCTATCTCATTGTCAGAGCCTACTGGCATCTGAACAAATGATATACCGTGTTTGGTTAGTAGTGGTCTAAGGTATTTAACTAACGCATCGTATGATGTGTAGGT
>Ga0160423_10002248_pt1 | contig 16184 bp, 9 predicted proteins | sample CRUFie14St8metaG_FD_108191 | JGI IMG/M metagenome (GOLD analysis project Ga0160423, IMG submission 108191) | Marine microbial communities from the Costa Rica Dome - CRUD Field 142mm St8 metaG | ecosystem: Environmental > Aquatic > Marine > Oceanic > Photic zone | place: Costa Rica: the Eastern... | reverse complement strand
GATGATTGGTCAAGTTTCTCATATTCACCAAACTCAAGGTGCGGTGCTTCAATACCCAAGTCTCGGTGCAGTGATGCTTCAAACATCGTGGACAGGGGGCGTGCGCCATGCTGTGGGTTATGGGCACGGATGCGGATAGCGTCAGCGGCCACGCCCCATTCACCGAAGGTGCGCCCGTCAGCGGCGTACATGTGTCGGCAATCAAACGGAATACCTTCCTGCACATTGGGGTTGGTCATGTTGATGGCCTCAGCCGTGACAGCCGCAATCAACTCATCAGTCACCAGCGTTGTCCAATTGATTCGTGGTGAAATAAGTGCTTTGATGATAAGACTGGATGATGTGCTAAGCATTTGAGCAGTAGTGGCAGTACCGCTATTTATTGTGGGGTCAAAGGATGTATCTCCAATGTTTTGTATTGAATGCGATGTGGCAAACTCACTTCCTCTCACACCGTAGAACACATGAGTTCCAGCACTGTTTTCTTGTGAACGGCTTTCGTAAGAAATGACATTGCCCACACTACCTACAACAGATGTGTTGGTGAACGGGTCAGTGATTTGAATCACACCGTTTTGACGAGGAAAACCGAGATAGCCAAGAAGGTCGGGGTGGTTACCGAGTTCCTGTCCACTATCAAATGGCGCACCAAACTGCACGGTTAGCGTAGAGTTACTATGATTCCATGATATTTGACAATCAATTCCAGCCGAAGGAGCGTACACCCCCCGCCATTGATTTCCTCGCCAACTGTTTTTGTTTACTCCCGAAACATCCAGTCGGCCCGTGGCATCTCCAACCCCGGTCATGTGCTGGCCGATGGTAAAACCGCCTTTTGCTACATCGCCGTCGTTGAAGTAAATGCAAACCTCGTCGTCAAGGGTGGATGGAATAGTCGTTAGTTCGTTAGCAAACGCTTCATCCATCTTGCGGTAGATGAAACGAACACCGTAGCCTTGTCCTCGGTGGTCTGCGAAGCGGAAACCGTACAATGGAGTATCACCGATTGCATCCTCAAGCACTTCTGTAGTTTTGACATGGCCGCTGTAATCGTTAATGTTGGTAGGTGTTGTGGCCCCGATTGACAAACCCTCATTGTACAACTTGTCAAACGAAGAATCGCCCTTGCGACCAAGGCCGTGTTTACCAGCAATGGGCGAAAAACCCGGTACACCCGATGCTACAAGACCACCGAAGTTGATACGACCAACTGCTTGCTTTCCTCGTCGTAGTCCCTTAACTAACGCTGTAGATGGGCTTTGAGTTTCAAACGATTCGTCGTTTACACTGTTGTGAGAAATACCACCGAGGTGAGCGGAAATGTTGCGCCCTTTGGGGTTCCCCTCCTTATTCTTACGAGGAGCAATGTCGTGATTGCTGGTAAATGCCTCATCGGGTTCTTCCTGTGCTACAAACTCACGCAGAGTGGTGACAGGTGCAAACGGTCGGCCATCCTTGTTGAGCGGCATAGGCGCAGGGTGCATGTTTTCGCCCAGTATTTCATCCGGCTGTGCCCAAAAGTTGCGGAAGCGTCCACCGTGGCCAATGAGGAATTGGGGTTGATAGGTAGATTGGCCTTTGCTGTTGTCAAGCCATACACAGAAGTTGCGACCCGATGCACCCGGAATGGTAGAGTGGATGATAATGCTGTAGCCCTCGTTGCCGTTGATGTCTTCAACAACACGACCCATGTGCGCCCGAACATAACCCATGTGTGAGCCACGGTCATGTGAGTCAAAGGCAATATCACCATACCAAAACGGCGCAGGGTCGTAGGTAGAACCTGTGGCGGCAAAGTCGGCGTTGATGTGGGCTGAAGTAGGGTCTTTGTTCTCATCAGCAATGTCTTGACGCACACCAATGCGTGTAAGGTCAAGACGGTCGCTTTCACCGGGGTACTGCTGTGATGGACGACGAGCGTGGGTACGACCGTTAGGTGCACCACCTTGGTTGATGATACGCACCATTTCTCGTGCCGCCGCTTCAATGTCAGTGACACCCTCCTTGACACCCACTTCACCCAAGTCAAGTGTCATGCGGCGCACGAAGTCCATTTGCGTCCAATGTTTGAGATGTTTAAGGCGAGACTCTTCGTGGTCCGTCAAATCATGATGCGAGTTTCTTTTACCCTTTAAACAAAGGAACGCTGAAATAACACGAGTACCATCGGGTGTGTCAAACAGCGTGCTTGCATCCTTGAAAGTATGCGTTGTTGCGCCTTGTGCTGTGCGGTGTGCTTTCAAACGCTTAAACAAAGCGTTACCTTCACTGGACTTACGAATAAAATTATGAGCCTGCGTAGCGTAGTACACCGACGCTACAGCAGGTTGCACACGAGGTAGGTTGCTATCTCCTACAGCGTGCGTATCACTTGTTTGCTCGTGAAACAAACCAGTGTGAACGAAATGCCCGTGCCCTTTACCCTTCAAATGAGGGTTGTTGCTGTTGATAAATGGGTTTTCCATCACATAAGTTGTTTGTGAGGACACATTGTTTCCAAGAAGGTCACGAGATACCGTGTTAGGTACATTGTGTGCATACGCACTCTCAATAAACTTTGATTGTTGCGTAGCACGAATGTACTTGTTTTGTGAAGGAAAGCCGTTGGCTACATCAATCTGCGTGGTGAGGTAATGTGGAGCACCGCCATTGACCGCCATGATGATTTTGTCAAGTTTTGTCGTACCGCTCTCATGTGGCACATCACGAGTGTAACCGATGGTTGGTGTAGCGGCACTGGATTGCACCTGCATGTGCAGGTCATGGAATGCAATGAACTCGCGGTCATGACCCACATCAAACAAAAGCACACGAGCATTGCCGTCAGTTGAAAGATATGGGTCAATGTAGGCCACGGTAGGTGCTTGCGTTGCATCCAACCCCATAGCCTCGTAATTCATTTCCACTGTCTTGTTTACATGTTGAGCAAAATTTTGCGCTGTTTCAAGACACGAGTTGCCAATCAAGAAGTTCTCAAGCGGAATAGAGTCCCGTGGGTTGTCATCAAGACTACCTTGCCCGCCATTGAACCCTTTCCATACGGTAGCCTCGTTGAACACACCACGACTCTTTGCAAATAACCCTTCTACTGCGTGTGGGTTGTTGATGGACATGTTCATCCACACGGTATCGCCGTTGCGTAGCCCACCTTGTGCATATGGGTACAACCAACTGCGATTGAGAATAGCATCAAAGTCTTCCTGTATAACGGTGGCCGCACTCACACGAATGGTATCACCAATGGAAAGTGCTGAGACATTGTTTGCCGTGAGGGTTACAACGGTATTTGTTGTTCCGCCTGTTAAGTTGGAGACTACTGCACTCACTTCACCGATGTACTCAAAATCCGCTGTAACAGTGTTTTTTCGGTACAATATGTCTCCTTTGCGTACATTAAAACCAACGCTGTTTGCGTGTGCGAAACGATTTGTACCGCTTTTCAAACCAATTTGAATTGAAGTTGTAGAGCCTGCTGAAGCCGACGCTTCTGCTTGCCATCGCTCAGTAGATGTTTGCCCGGATGTTGTGGACAAAATTCCTTCTGTTTTGCTGATATTTGATGGGTCACTCAAAGTGGCCATGTTATGTCCTGCTTTCTTGAGTCTAAACTCAGCACCGATAAAGTCTCCAAGCGTAACTGAAACACCATTGAGTATTTCAACAAGAACAGTGTTGGGCGATGCACCGTCTTCGGTGCCATAGTACAAGACCTCTAAGGGTGTGTCAAGCATGACCTCGCCAACATAAAGAAGGTCACCAGTGGCACCCCCACCAACATCATCGGGAAACAGTGAAGTATCTTCAAGAGTAAGCGTGTATTGATTGCTTGTTATCGTAGCAATCACTTGCGTGATTGTAGTGGTTGCTCGCTTGGTAATGGTACGAGCGGCGTGAGGGTTTGCCAACGGGCCAGCCTTGAACTCAACAGCCGAAACATACTGGCGTAGGCCGTAGTCAAGGTTTCCGCCTTGTGTTTTCATGTTCGCCATGTCGTAGTAGTACGGTGAGCGGGCCTCCAAATCCGACGACGGTAAGCCGAAGTCGGAGGCTACTGGAATGAGGGTTTCATTGCGGAAGCCTCCACCGATGTGCAGTTTTGCACCAACTATAGCGTTTTGGAAAAATGTCTCCGAGTGCCCGTCGTGATAACTCCCGCCCTCTTTGGGAATGGAAAGAAAACCAGCAGTAGCAGGGTCGTTGTCGTACACCGCCCATTCGCCACTGGTGAGGAAGACTCGGCGTAGTCGTTGAATGCCTTTGAGGTTGCCTATTTCATCCACCGCAGGAGCGGGCGGGAACATTTTAGGATGAGAGACATAAATCTCAGCATCATTAGCGTTTTGCACAATGCGGAGAATGGTGGCCGACTCAATGTAATCTCGGTTGTTGATAGTGTACGAGTACGCCGAGTTGCTACTCTTGTCAGCCACGCCGATGTCATCAGCACGGCGACCTACAGGCGTAGGGTTCCAAGTGTGTGCGGTGTAGGTTGCGTCAATGTGCAACTTCATGCTGTTGTCGGGGCCGGGAAAAATGCCGAGTTCAGTGTGGTCAAAGAACTGCTGTGGAAACACAGGAATCTCAACCATAGCACGAGTGCTGGCATATTGCGTACCCAACTGATAGTCGTGAGTCACATCATCAAGTGATTGGAAAAGACGGTCATTGACTGTGCTACCGTCTTGTGAAAGCGAGTCGTTGTCAAAGTCTCCGTCGTTGAGAACATACACCGAGGTGGTAAATGTTCCTGTAGAACCAGTAGGCTCAATCACACCTGTGGCGTTGCACCAGTCATGGAAGGTAGCATATGCTGTGCCTGCACTATCTAAAAATGTCCTGCTGGCCACTGCGTTGGATTGACTGAAATAGAAACCTGCACCTGTTTTTTCTGTGTATGCCGCACTTGCTCCGTCTTCAAGAAATATGCGCCCCACCTGTGGAAAGCAAATAGTTCCCCATGATTTAAGGTCGGGAGAGCCATTATTGACTGGTGTAACACTCATGCTAAGAGCACCAGTGGTAGTGACTACTCGTGCCTGCACCGCACAACTGCGACGAGTAGAGCCGGGAAGTCGCATCAGTGGGCTTGGGTCAAAGGTGGGCTTGGTGTTCACGCCACCCTGCCCCGGCCCGCCAAGCGTGACCGTGACCACAGGAGCATTGGGTTCAATCTCCTTCACTACATGCGAGTCGGGCGACCCACTACCAACGGCTGAGACATTCTCGTTCACGAATGAGTCAGCGATGCCCGATGCCGTGACGACCACCGTGGACATGTTAGATTCGGGACTTTCCTGTTTGGACACCCCACGCACCCGACAGCGGCTCATGAGGAACATGATGCTGGCAATGTTAGGCGTGTCGCCTGCGCCAAGAGAACGCACCAAAGACAATTGATTTACTCGTGATTTAACGGACGGCTGAACGAAAATCTTTGCCAACAATCCCGCTTCATCAGTAATCAAAACATTGTCAATGATGTTAAACATCTCAAAGACACGACTTGAATGTGTGGTCGGGCCGAGGTCAAACACACCTGTGCCTGACTTGTCGGTGGTGGGCTGGCGTGTGCGTTTACCCGCACCTTCGTCGGTGATGGTATCGCTTTGATTGGACGAAATCGCTTCAATGGCAAGGCGGTGGTACACGGACTCGTGCGTACCGCTGTTGTGAGAGCGTGCGATGGCCTTCGGTGGGCCAGCCGGTTCCGCATTGACATCGTTTGGCGGAGTGTACAGGGCTGGTGTACGGCTAAGGTCAAGTTCAGTGTCGCTGTCTTGCCCACCCGTGTTGTCGCCAATCAGCGTGTGCGATTCCCGCATAAGTGAACCATAGCCGCTGATGGCGTTTGACAGGTAAATCACACCACCGGGCGAATAGAGTGTGGTGTTGGCAAGGTCGGAAGTGATGACATCCAACACTCGTGTGCCGCTCCCCAAATCATGCGAACCTGCCGGTACGGTCTTGGTAACCATGAGCATGGGAGTGGATTGTCCCATACTTGCTCCTGTGAGGTCTATGGCGTTGTAATGCACCTCAACAAACGGAGCGAGGTTGTGAGTGGTCTTGAGGTCGGGAACATGCAAAAGAGCCACACGGCTTTCGGTTTCCGGTACGAGATGGAAGAGGCGGTTGTTCTCGTCAATGTCGCCTGCTTCGGGCACCGGGCCTTTGAGCATGAAAGGAGCATACTTGAAGCCACTACCACCAATGGCGATGAGTTCCTTCTTGCTCGCAGGCATACCGTTGTTGACGATGGTAGCAACGCTGGACGAGTTCTCAATGCGAGCGATGGGTGCTTCCAGCGTTTCGCTGTAGAAGTCAAGGAGTGAGTTCATCGGAAACATCTCATCAATATCACGAGTGTTTGAATCATATACCATCTGCACGATGTCAGCCGAACCGTCAGCCTGCTGGTCAATGATGAGTTCACTGGGTTTGGGATAGCGGCGCATGTACTCATGGCCGGTGATGTGCGAGAAGGTATGTCGTCCACTGTGTCCCACTTGGAACAGGGTGTCAAGGGTGGCTGGCCATGTCACAGCGTAGGGGTTGTTGGTGGTGTCAGTGGCCATCTGCGAAGAGTACACCAGCCCATGATTGCTGGCATCACCCTCGTCAAGCACCATCTGTCCCGTCTTGTCAAAGATTTGCGTGCCGTAGTGCGGAGGCTGGTAGGGCTTACCCGTGCCGTTGTCAATGAGCAGGTCGGCCCCGATAACCACGAAGTAATTGTCCACATTGGCTGTACGGCTGTGTAAAGCACCACGCAGACCGCTTGTACCGTTGATGAAATCTACATGAATGCTGTTGAATGTCACGACACCCGTGCTTCCGTTGATGCTTTCCAGCCGCACCCTTTCGGGTGGGGATTGATTGGGCTTCTGCGTGTTGCGGTTGATGGCACCGGGATTGATAAGCAGGTTGTAGGGCGTGTGCGCCACACTCAGCGTGGTAGGTGTGCCGCTGTTGGTGTAGTAGTCCACGACTTTGTAGTTCCCCATGCTATACGGCGTGGAAGTGAAGGTGGTAGTTGGAGAGGTTGCGTCATACGCCTTACCAGTCAACCGAGCGATGAGCGTTTGAGCGTCTGCCGTTGCCATGGTCAGCGTCTTGGTCGTGCCGTCGCTGGCGGCAGTAAAGGCTGTGAAGTCGTAGGTGCCCTCTACGATGTCAATTGGCTCCTCAAACCGAAAGAGTGCTGAGGTGGTTTTTCCTCTCACCGCCATGGATGGTTGAAGCATATTCTCGTCAAACTCGTTTGAGAAATGAATGGCTTCAATCGCACCACGGAACTCACCACCCTTACCACCAAGGTACACATGCTCAGTAGAACGGGCAAGGCGTGTTTCGGGCGGGATGTCTTGCTCGGAGACAATCTCGCCGTTGACGGCCAAGAACACACGGTTCTTTTGAATACCAGCCACGACATGGTACAGTGGTCGGTTGTTGAAGTTGAGGTTTGTGGCATCGCCGTAGTTGCTCGTGTCATAGCGATTGTACGAGTCGTGAATACCACCGTGTTCTTGCTGTGGGTACACGATACCGTCCCATCGGGTGCTGGCATCATAGGCTGTGGCTAAACGGAAATACGATGGGCCAGCGATGGATTCAACATTGACACTGAACACAGCAGGGCCGGGAGTGTCCACTGTTCCCATTTCAAGCGTGAATTGCCCTTCTCGGTGAGCAATTACGCCTCCGCAATCGGGTACAACCCACGCCTCAATGACAAAATCAGCCTTTGTTTTATCGTTGATTGAAACGATGTCACCACTGCCCTGTAGGGTTTTGGTCATCAATTTGTTGCCATTAGCGTCTTTTACACCTGTTTTGGTAAAGCGACCTTGAGGGATAATCACCGAATCGCTCACACCATCAAAGAAAAAGGCGTGGCTACTGCGACCGATTGCAACCATCTTTTCACCTCAAAATATCCAGTCAATCGGTGCAAAGTTGATGGTGTAGGAATAGAGTGGTTCGCCACCAAGTTGAACAAATGTTGCGTTGGCCACAGTCCCTTTGATTGCTGTGTATTCATCACCAGTTCCCGTGTATTGCGAGCCTGCTGGTTCTGCGTTGTCAGCAGTTTTGTCATCAGTTTTCATAAATGCACCAGTAGGCATGTAAAACAACGATTCACGATTGTTTACATTGGAAGAAAATGGAATTTGAATTGCAATGATGTAATCTCCGTATTTGTTGTTCTGTAGTGTTATTGCCGCTATAGCACCTGCACCCGCACCTTGAAATGCTAAAGCACCACCGCTTGCGGCTCCTGCAATAAGGGCACCTGTGCCCACTATTGCCGCTCCACCAACAAGGGCACCTCCACCGCCGTTGTTACTGTTGTTTAACACAGCAAACAATTCGGCTACCTTATCGCCTGCACTTTTGTTGGTGGTGGATGCTGAATCACGGCCTCCCGAATACTGCGTGTGGTACGGTTTGAAAACATCAACTCCTGCCTCGTAATTCGGGAATGAGATGGTTTCATTGTTTCCTGCCTCTCCTTTGTTTACATTTGTCAAAGTCACCGCAGTGTTTGTAGCACCGCTAATTGGTGAGTTAATTCGGGTTGCTGTTAATTTAAATGTACTGCTGTATGTAGTTACGAGAGCAACAAGACTGGCCGCAATATCCGATGCGCTTCTTGCAGAAGTATTGTTGTGAACAGCAATGTAATACCTCCCCGAAGAAAGTCCTTCAGTGGTAACCGAAGAAGTTTTTACCAAATAAACCTCGTAGGAATTGTTGATTTTGATGGCATAATCAGCGTTTGCTATGTCACCGTCGCTATGACCGCTTACCAAACTGTCTATTTTTGTAGGCCAGTCCACTGTTGTTGAATTGAAAGCCTGTGAGAAATCAATTGTTGCACTTGCCTCTTGTTGCAGACTGGTATCAATCAAGTCATCATCAGTCATCACACCTTCAATGGTGATGAGGGCTTTTGGTAGGTTGAGGTCAAAGGCAAAGCGGGAACCGCCAGCAAAGGGCATAGGAAGGGGTGTAACGCCCCTGTCCACATTCATGGTGAGGGTGGTGGCCATCAACTCAATGATGCCGCCATCGTTGCGTACAAGGCGAATTGGCGTGCCCATCAGTACCGCCCCCTCATGGTGGTGCCGCCGATGTTGCGAGCCATCTCTTGCTGAATCATGTTGCCAATCTCACGAGCCAGTGTACGCTTGTCCGTGCGGTCAGTGATGCCGCCAGCGTTGACGGTGATGTTGAAGGTGCCCCCGCCCATACCTGCGCCTTGTGGATTGTTGCGCTGTGTAAGGGGTACGACAGCCTCCGGGCCGTCCTCACCAATCATGGCGAGTGTGGGTTTGTTGACAATACCACCTTTAGCAAGTAGGGGTATTTGCAAATCGCTGAGGTCAAGACCAAAGGTGTACTCAGTGCCCGTAAATGGATTTTTGACTGATTTTGAAAATGAAATTGCTCCTATAATGTCGTTAAAGCCGCTGATGAGAAAGTTCAATGGAACTTTGAGTACATCAGCCAGCGTGCTTCCAAGGTCAGTAAAGAATGTTGTTATGCTCGTACCTATGCCTGTAAATACTCCCACAGGGTCGGTCACCAAATTTGTGATGAAGTCCCACGCATCGCCCACCAGTTCAATACCAAAATCAATGAAGTCGCCAATAGAAATATTAAATGTCTCTTCAAACAAGTCCTGTATGAATTTGAATGGTTGTGGCAACTCATCCAACAACAAATCCAAACGGTCGCCAATGCTGAAGCCCGCAAACGGCCCTTCTCCGGTGAAAAAGTCAATGGTGGTGAGAAGCCAGTCGGGGAGGTTGAAAGCAAAGTCAAGCCTGTCGGAAATTGAGAAGCCTGCAAACGCACCGTTTCCAAGAATGAAATCAACGGATGTGTTCAACCATTCCGGTAGTTCAAAGGCAAAGATGTCGCCCCAACTGGGCATGTCAAAGTCAAACAGGTCAATCCAGTATTGCTTGGTGAACACAGCGGGAGCGTCGGGCACCAAGTCCCACACGGCACCGGCCCACCCGCTTACTGTCTCACCTATACTTTCAAACAACCCTGTCCAAAATTCAAGTGTAAACACTGCTGGTAAATCGGGCAATGCGTCAAAGAATGCTGAAAAGAATGCGATTGTCGTTTCACCGATAGCGGTAAGTGCGGTTTCAAACGATTCTTTGATGCTGTCCCATGAAAGATTATCAATGAAGTCACGAATTGGTTTAATCAGTTTGTCGTTGAAGAAGTTCATAATGCCTTTGAACGCATCAACAGCCATTGTTCCAATTGCTTTAAATCCCGGCCCAATTTGCGAAACCATGCTGGACATGGACGAAATCATTGAAATTAGCGACATTCTTTCACTCCCAGTCTAAAAACGAATAATCCAATGATACGACTTCCCTATCTCCTGCCTTCGCCTGTTGTTTCTTACGCTCAATCTCCCTATTGTTTTCTTCGGTTGACACCATCGCCCACACAAGCGATTGCTTGAACAAGTGAGGGGGCATTGAGTAAACTTCCATCAACGAAATACCAAAGTGTTTTGCGATGATGTAAGCCCACAGTTCAATCTGCGTGCTTATGTCCTCCACCGTGTCATACTTTTCTTTCTTGAGGAAACTCTCTACCCTCACTCGGTCGGCTTGGTAAACCCCCCTTGCAGTGCCTCCGCCAACTCCTGTGGTTGTGGGAGTACCTTGCAGACCTGTTCTCCGATGTGGCCTTTGAGGGAAAGTAATTCGTCAGTCGTCAAACTGGGGTTGGTCTTGGTAATCCAATTGGAGAAGGCAAATGTCCAGTAGCCTGCCAAGTCAAGTGTCACATCGCCTTTCTCAACACGAAGCATGTGTTGTGCGGCGGCTTGAATGTCAAGGAATGAGATGTCTCGTACCCATACCTCAATGACCTGCGTATCGTCATCGGGGTCAATCCCGATTACATGCTTGGTCGTATCGTCATTCTTCAATAGCAGGCTCTTGTTTGTTACCACTGTTTTGCTCATCAGTTTCCTCTCCATTGGATGCGGCTACCTCTTCGGTAGGGGCTTCCGAGTCGCCGTCAAGGGCCGCTTCTGCGGGGCTTTCGGGTTCCTCTTCGGGAATGATGCCTTCGTCATTTTGCTTGAGGCGCAGAATGATTTCAGCCTTGGTGCCGTACACAGGCAGGCCACGCTCTTTGCAAAGCGCACGCAGTTCTGCAACGGTCAATGAATCGTATTCTTGAATGTCAGCCGGGAAGGGGTTCACGACCTCTTCTTCCACCAGCGGTGCTGGTTCGTTAGCAGGAGCAGGCACAGGTGCCATCTTACCTTCCACACAGGCGTGGATGGCGTGGTTGTCCAACAGCGATACCATCTCATCGTCAAACTCCACACCGTTAGCCTCGCACACCCATCGGGCATATCCAAGAGCACCAAGACGGCGGTATTTTTGCAACGACTTTTTCATGTGTTCACCTCAATACTTGGGAAGAGTATCACGAGCCAAGACTTTGATGGCCTTTGGCATGATTTTGAGTGTGGACTTCACCATACCCTTGTCTTCAGGAATTTGTAGTGGTGCCTCAACGATGTAGTAGTCATCAATGAGAAGTACCATTTTTTCGCTTGCACCTGCGGCTGTGCTACCTGTGAGGTTCTTTTCAAACACAATACGAATTTGATTCGTAGTGTCGTTGTTTTCACGATTCACACTGAACTCTACACCGCTTCGCATTTTGTGGTAAAACAAGGGGTCGTCCACACCAATCTCCATGGTCATCTCGTAGGAGGTTTGTCCTTCAACCATGAGATTTGCGTTGCGTGCGCCTGCAAATGGAACTTGGTCGCCTTCAGCAGAAGAGCCTTGATAGTGTCCGTTGATGGTATGAAACGCTTGCATACCAGTTTGACCAGTCAGCGTAAAATTGAGAACTTGTGCAACTTGTTGGCCTGCAACATTGATGCTACCGTTGTAAAACATGAATGGCTTTTGTGTGCCCTTTGCAATACCGGAGTTGATGCGGCCTTGTTCAGTAGCGGCAGTATCATCAAACATACGGTGAGAAGCATAGCGAGTAATCGGTGTGCCTTCCAATCGTCCTGTATCAGTGTAGCATAGGGCGGCGTTGAAGTTCACAGCCAATCGGAGAGCGGCATCGTTGTCCGTGGTCATGGTAAAATCAGTGACTTTGCATCCACGGAATACACGGGTCAATTCTTTAGTGTCCCCTACACCACCATCCACACTGGATTCATCCGAGTCCATATCTCGTCGGCGGTGCGATACTTCAAGGGCAAATGAGGGTTGTGTGCTACGAGAGAAAAGAAGATGAGTCACTGGGTTGGTAATGGTGCCCGTTCCCGAAACGGTCACTGGATTTGAAGCCGGAGTAGAAGGGTCACGAACTTCTACATTTGTGCCCGAAGCGTGGGGATAAAGTAGTGGCTCATCCAAATAAACGGTTTCGCCATTTTCAGAAAGGCCAATGACTCTTCGTGCTTCATGGACTTTTGCGTTGTCAAATTCAAGAGCGTCCACAGTGCCGTTCCATGTACTACCGTTGGGTTCGTGGTCGCTTACCACAGGAACAATGGTAGTATCACCTGCTTCACCGCCCCGAAGTTCAATGTAGTCGTTCACAGAAATCGCACTCGCATCGGCTACAACGATTTGCGTATCACCTGCATTTACAGCCGAAGAAAGTGTAGTAAAAACGGTACCACCATCGGCTGAATGAATCAACTCTTGCCCAAGACAGTATTTGAGCCAGCGGGCTGTGTGCATGGCCACCTCAAACGAACCCCCTTCATTGGTGATTTTACCGGGTACTTGCACAGCCACATCACGGCCAAGACCAACCACATGAAAACGCTTCAAATCCACTTTGGTTTCGGGTAGCGTAAGGGCACTTGTAATACCAAGGAATTGGTCAGTAAGCACCGATTCACTGGCACTTCCAGCAGACATACCCACATCAATGGGTGGAGTTTTGTAAGGGAGGATTTGCAATACATTTCCCGGCCCAACAGTGGTGATATTGGGTGTAAGCATGGGAGGAGTAATCTTCATGATTGCTTCGGAGTTTTCAACGATGGTAAACACACGGCCACCGTTTCCACTATCAGCCAAGTCACCAGCAACAATGTCGTCAACATCGGTACCGCCAGCGGCGGTGAAAACAAGTTGCGAGCCAACGAGCATGTTTTTGGGGAATCTCAGTTTGCCGCCGCCTGCTTCAAAGAGCGTCGTATTCACTTCAGACTTGAATGTGAGTTCCGTAAAATCATTACCAGCGACAGTTGCAATGTCCATCCCACAGTCGGAATTGGTATCAGTACCAATTCGCAACTTCAAACCGACTTCAGGGGCGAAGGAAACCTCCGCCAAATCGCCCTTGTACACTGTTGATGGCATTCTTGTTCACCTATGGTATCAGTTCCGCTAAAATCACGACTTCAATTTGGAATGTCATACGGAAGAGGAATTTGCTTCGGTCGCTCAAATCGGTGCGGGTTTTGAACACGAGTCGGTCAAAGTTTGTACCGTCGCCTTTCCTCTTGGTATGTATCACCCTCCGAATCTCGTTCTCAAGAGCCTGTAAATGCTTACGCCCCTTAACTGTACGGACATCCACCGTGATATTTATGCGTGTCGTTACGAAGTCGTAAAACAGTTCCGGTGCCTCTTCGTTGTGCGCTGTCTCGTACAGGAGAACATAATCGTGCTTGTCCAAGTCAAGACGCTTTCCTTTTTCGGCTGTGGTGTCAGCGATGTCAAGCACGACAGGACGGTAGTTGCTGGTGTTTCCACGGTTCCAATCAGACTGAAAAAGATTGATGAGAACATCCAGCCCCTCCGTCCATGTGGCAACCATCACAGCCCCTCCTTCTCAATGATTTTCTTATAATCAATAGGGATGAAAAAACCGTTGTCATGGCGCATGTTGAACCGCTCAAGGTCGGGGTTTTGACGCATCATGGCTTTGTCCGTAGCGTCTTGAATGATTTTGTTCTCCACCTCACTGGCTGGCTCTCCGGTCTTGTTGTTGATAGCCACACCATCCTGCATGGTAAAGCCCTTAGCACCGGCTTCAATGCGTTCCATTTGCTCACGGAAAGCGGCAGGTTGTGTCGTGAATTGCTCACGAAATTGAGCCTGCATGTTTTTGTCTTTCTTGAAAATCTCTTCAATCAAACGCTGATGAATGTTTTCACCTTCACGCTCAAAATCACGCTGATTCACTCAAACACCACCATCTCAATGTACTTTGGCAGGGTTCGCTCAATCTCGGCTTGATACAGTTGTACCTTACTGGCGAGGTCAATGTTTTGTGTGCCTTCGGGAATCAGCACGCTACGGTCGTCAGCCATCAACAATTCAATGGCCACCATCTTCGTGCAGATGTCCTCAATTGCTTTCTCCACATACCGCTCACCGTAGATGTAAGCCACCTTGATGGCGTTAAACTCAAAGAAGGGGTACGAGTTGTTGAAGTAAACAATGCCAAGTTCGTGGTCAATCCACCAGTCTCGCAGACGACCTACATCGCCGCTACCGCTACCGCCTTGCAAATCCACAAGGAACGATTGCTGAGTAATTGTTCCTGCGATGTCACTCAATGCTTTACCTGCTGAAACTATCGTACATCCCGTAAAGGAAGTAGCGGTCTTCCCTGTATAGCAGAAAACATCACCACTGGCATCAATGGCAACACCAGCGTTCACAAACCCTGTGGTGGAGGCTACATTGATGGTCGTGCTGTCAAGACTTGTGAATGTCGTGGTGTTCTTTTGCACTTGGTCAAGTTCAATGTCGCTTGAAGTGGTGACAATGCTACATACCTCACCAGCCTTCACAGGTCGCATAGAGGTGACCTTGACCACACCTGTGCCGTAGTCGCTGTTGGCTGATGCTAAGAACTCATTGTGAACTGCTACGGCATTTGTGCTACCCTCCAAGGTAAATGTGGTGGTTGCATCAGTTGGAGTAAAGAGAAAATTCACAGCCGCTTTGTCCACCCTGTCCTCCTTGTTGATGAGGTCAGCGAGGTTTTGCGCTACCGTAGTAGCGTCAAAATCGTCACGCCACTGTCCTGTACCTGTGCCCTGTGCAAGCGTAGCCACACTGCCGTTGCCGGGTGAGAGGAAGATACTTGCTGATGAAAGATTTGATACATCGTTTATTTTTATACGAGCCTCAGCCCCGCAAATCTCACGATAGTCATCACCTTGCCACAATTCAATGCGTAGCATTTGTTGTATGTTTCGGAACAAAAGTGGTGCTGTACCGACATAATCTGTATAATAACGGCGGCGATATGGCTTGTAAGTGTCAAAATTGATGTATTCAGCCGACACCAAATACGGTCGCCATGCGTTGCGAGTCATGTTGTTAATACGGTCTTGCATTTTGAGGATAACATGCTCCACTTTTGCTTTGGTCATACCACGAACACGGCCATTGGTAAACGAGGCTTTGTTCTGCACATACCCGTTATCAGCCACTTGGTAGTCCGATGCCGTTAGCGTTGCTCCGCTGAAGGTGATTTTAACATGTCCCGACTTACCACCCGTGCCCTTACCTATGGCAGTGATGGTCAACTCCTCTTCACCGAGTGGGTCAGCATCGCTGTACACACGGATTTTGTCTCCTACACTAAAGCCCACTTGACGATACTCGTTGCCTGTGACATACACAGCGTCAGTATCAGCGTCAGCACTCATGAGAATAGCGTCTTGCGGGCCGATGTCCAGCAAATCAGCGACTTTTTGGGCGGTGGTGTACGCAACAGCAGATGGGTCAAGAGGCCGGGTTTCCGGCTCACCGGGACTGAACACTACTGGCATACATCAAACCCCCTCACTGTTGACCATAAGGCGTTTGTTGCATTTGACGCATCAGCCTAAGTTGCCTTTGTTTCGGCGTTTCTCTCATAGCCTGTTCTTGAGGTGTTAATTGTGGTTCATATGGTGTTGAATATGGAGTTATTGTTGCTGGTGCTTCGGGTGTTTCATACGGCCCTTGCTTCAACACAGTCCAAGCATCACGAATAGCAACATCACGAGAGGTCATGATACGGCGGAGGTGTTCAGCCTCAGCATCGGGGTCAAACTCCTCTTCCTCCTGCGGAAGCGTTTGGCGAAGTTTGCCCTGCTCGTCAAAAATGTCGGGTGTTTCGGGCTTTTTCGGAGCAAACTCTTGGTC
>Ga0160423_10002247_pt1 | contig 16185 bp, 12 predicted proteins | sample CRUFie14St8metaG_FD_108191 | JGI IMG/M metagenome (GOLD analysis project Ga0160423, IMG submission 108191) | Marine microbial communities from the Costa Rica Dome - CRUD Field 142mm St8 metaG | ecosystem: Environmental > Aquatic > Marine > Oceanic > Photic zone | place: Costa Rica: the Eastern... | reverse complement strand
CTGGGTCTATCTGCTTGGTGGACTCATCATGTGCGCCAGCTTCTTCATGGAGTCGGGAGCGGCCAAGTCCGGATGGACCAACTACTCACCACTCGCTGGCTATGCGGACAAGCAGATTGTGAATCAACTGTTGGCCGGCCAAACGCAATGGTTGATTGGTCTAGTCTTTTTGATTACTTCCTCACTGCTAGGGTCAGTAAACTTTGTCACCACGATCATTCAGCTGCGCGCAAAGGGATTGACCTGGATGCGCCTTCCTTTCTTCGTCTGGGCCATGTTGGTAACGGGATTCCTTCTCCTCCTGGCCTTTCCACCGCTTGAAGCCGCCGGCATTATGCAGCTCATGGACCGGATGGCTGGTTCTTCCTTTTTCATGCCTTCTGGGCTATACTCCCGGACTGATGGAGTGATGGATCTTTCCGGCAGTGGTAGTCCGCTTCTCTACCAGCACCTCTTCTGGTTCTTGGGTCATCCCGAGGTGTATGTTCTCCTTTTGCCGGCCATTGCTTGTGTAGCGGAGATTATTCCCTGCCACACCCGAAAGCCTCTCTGGGGTTACAAGCCCATGGTATGGGCGGTGATCGTTCTTGGATTCCTATCCTTCATCGTTTGGGCCCACCACATGTATCTCACTGGAATGGGGCCGGTCATTTCGACGTTCTTCCAGACAACCACGGTGCTGATTTCAGTGCCCTCGGTGATTCTCCTCACCTCCATGATTATCTCGCTGTGGGGCGGTTCAATCCGCTTCACCATGCCAATGATCTGGGCGGCAGCCTTCCTGCCAATGTTTGGAATTGGTGGTCTCACCGGACTCCCCCTCGCCTTCAACCTGGCGGACCTGCACCTTCACGATACCTACTACGTGATCGGCCACTTCCACTATGTGGTGGCCCCCGGAATTCTCTTCGGTCTCTTCGCTGGTGTTTATCACTGGTATCCCAAGATGACTGGTCGCTTCATGGACAACACGCTCGGACATCTCCATTTCTGGCCGTCCCTGATTTGCATGAACTTCCTCTTCTTCCCGATGCTGACTCAAGGAATGGCAGGTTTCCACCGTCGTTGGTATAACGGTGGCGACGCCTACCTTGAAAAAGCATCCGATGGAATTAATGTCTTTGGCCTGACCGTTGCGGAAAAGATCTCACTTAACGAGGTGATGACTGTTTCCGCAATTTGTCTCGCACTTGCCCAAGTTCCTTTCCTGGTAAACATGTTCGTGAGTTATTTCTGGGGCAAGAAAGTCACCAGTGACAACCCTTGGGATGCAACCACACTCGAATGGGCAACTCCGACGCCTCCGGGACATGGAAACTTTACCTTCGATATTTCGGTTTACCGCGGTCCATACGAATACAGTCGTCCTGATCATAGTAGGGACTACTTCCCCCAGTGGGAGGAACCCAAGCGCTTCGAAACCGATGAGGGCGAGAGCGAAGAACCCGCTGAGGAAACCAAGACTCTAAACCAAATAACTTTCTAGATCTGTGGAAATCCCATTTGTCGTCAACGCCCGTAAAGACACAGGTCTTAACAACTCAAAGGTTGGTATCTGGCTATTTCTCGCTTCCGAGGTTACTCTTTTTGGTGGTCTTTTCTCAGGTTACCTTTTCCTCCGTCTCTACGCCGATTACCCCTGGCCGGAGCGCGCTCTTCCAATCCTCCCCGGATTGATTAACACCTTTATCTTGATTGGTTCATCCGTGACAGTGGTCTTCGCCTGGGCGGCTCTCAAGATGAGGGAGTGGCGGAAATTTCAGTTCTATATGTCGATTACGATAGCGTGTGCTCTGGGATTCATGGTTTTGAAGGCAATCGAGTATAACGCTAAGTTCAGTCACCATGCCGTGCGTATCAGCGATAGCGGTCCGGTGGAAGGATACGGAATTCTCGAGGGACACAAAAAGAAGGTGGTCCTTGAGGAGAACGATCATCTGCATGTGGTTCATAAAGAGAATGGGAAATACCCCGAGGAATCTTTCGACGCCAACCGCATTGTTTTCAAGGCTTCAGAGATGACCTTCACTCTGACCCGTCCGGTTCACGATGCGTTTGTGATTGAGATTTTGAAACAGGCTGCGAGGAGGGACTCGAAAATTACCCTTATCGAAGACTATGCGGTCAAGGATGAGGATCAGATCGGGAAAGATGGCGCTGAGAAGATCAAGATCTTGAAAGCTGGTGACGAACTGACCACCGACGCGCTCGATAAAGCCGAGGATGTCTTCCTCACTTCCCGGGCGCATGATTCAGCCATTCGCACCAACTTTGAAAAGGCCTCCTGGGCATGGATTCGCGATGAGAAAGGAATCGATCAGCCCGGATACGATATTATTGATCTCGAGGTATGGAAAGAACGTCGCAAGGAGGACAACGATAAGTTGACGCCCTTGATGATTGGAGCTGGATCTGGAATCACTTTTAAAGTTGAACCAGCTCTGACCCTGATTCTCGAACCAAGTTGGATGACCTCCAACGGTCGCAACGCCGACCAGCTCAAATTGCGCGACGACACGGTGATCAAAGGTAAGATGCTTGAAAGCCCAATGATTCTTGGTGTTGATGCCATTGACTTTAGTTTCACCGCAATGCGGGCCAAGGAGCAGGGTCTCGATCCTGATGCGGTGATCGAGAAAAGTTGGATTGTTCAGGAGCCTAAGTTGAAGGCAATCTGGGAAAATCATCAGGAATGGTTGAAGGGGGAGACTATCCGCCTTGCCAAGAAAGATCGCAAGCCATCGGACTTCGATAGGTATCGCGTTACCTGGCAAAAAATCGTGGCATACGCTCAGGTAAAGGAAGCTGATCCGGATGCTGACCTTGCTAAAATGGCAGAGGAAAAAACTTTGGCACTTCCTGGTTGGTTCGATGGATTTGCAGGTGCCGATCACTACAATCCGGAGATGGCCAAGCACTTCCCCGAGGTGACTATTCCCCGCGAGAAGGTCGACTTTGAGTCAACCTTCACTCCGAAATGGAGCACCTATTATGCGATATATTTCACGATTACCGGGCTTCACGGACTTCACGTGATCGGTGGTATGATTGTTCTCGGATACTACCTCTTCTTCGGACGAAAAATGTATGACAGTAATCCTGAGTGGCTTGCGAACCGTGTCGAAGTTGGCGGCCTCTTTTGGCACTTTGTGGACCTCGTCTGGATCTTCCTATTCCCAATCCTCTACTTGATGTAATTTCCTTTCCTATTCTTAACACACCTTCTAAAAGACGATTCTCATGGCTGATTCAGTTGCAGAAATTCAAAAGGCAAAGAGGCTCTATTTCTTCATTGGAATGCTTCTCTTCTTCTTCACCGTTGTGACTGTGCTGGTAGCGACCGTCGAGGCACTCGATTTTGGTGAGCACGGTTTTGACGGGGTGGATGCCGTCATAGGTCTGCTCATCGCGGCATTTAAAGCTTCGTTGGTGATGATTATTTTTATGCACCTTAATCACGAGAAGCCCTTGATTTACTTTTTCTACGGATTAGCTCTTCTCATGGCCTTCTTTTGTATGTGGCTCATTGGCTGGTCTAAGAGTGATCCTATCCAGTTTGGAAGCCCAACAAAAGTCGATGGATTCTACAATCCGGCAAATCCAGCTACGGATGTTCACGATTAAAATTTCTGTGTCATGTCGATCAAAGCATTTCATCTCATCTTCATTGCAGTCGCGGCTCTTTTCTTTGCGGGATTTGGAGTTTGGGCGATGTTTTTTGATTCGGCACAGGAGGCCGGATCAGCGGTCGAGTCCTTCGGGATCGTCGGTTTTATCACTTCCGCCGTTCTAATCGTTTACGGCATTCGCTTTTACCGCAAAGCCAAATCGATTATTGTATAGAACAATTTATAAATGATTACAGGTACTTTTCAACTGGCTTGCTCCACTTGCGCCAACAATTTTTTTAACTCCGACAATGATGCCGCTGGGTGGGCTATTGCCGTAATGCTTCTGGTCATCGTTCCTTTGGCTGGTGGCATTCTTACCTTGTTCGTTCGGATGGCCCGTCGCGAGAGAACCGCTCTAGATCCACAATATTGCGACGACTACGTCCCGCCGTCCTCTTAATTATCACTCTCACTCGATTCATGTTTGTTTCACTCAATTGGTCAAAATGGCTCGGAATCCCCGAGAATTTTTCCGAACACGGTAGTAGCGTCGATCATTTGATCGATATCACCCACTGGTTCATGTTTGCTCTTTTCATTGGCTGGACCTTATTTTTCTTTGTTTGCCTGTGGAAATTTAGGGCCTCCAAGAATTCCAAGGCAAACTACCACGGAGTGACAAATCACGTTTCCAGCCATCTTGAGATTGGCGTGGTGATCATTGAGGCCGTCCTGCTTCTCGGTTTTGCTTTCCCTCTCTGGTGGGAGCGGACGGATAAGTTCGACGAAGTGCAGCAGACGGACCCGGTTCGTGCCCGCGTGATCGGCTATCAATTCGGATTCAACTACCATTATCCTGGTGAAGACGGAATCTTTGGTCGTATCGATAGGACCCGTGTTGCCGCAGTGGGTGATCCCTGCATTGATCCTGATGATCCCAATGGAAATGACGATTTTGTTTCGGGCGTCTTGAAGCTGCCCGTTAACCGTAATGCTATTCTCCAGATCACTTCGACGGACGTGATTCACAACTATTCCATTGTTCCAATGCGGATTCAGCAGGACGCCATTCCCGGACAGGACATCCCGATGTGGTTCAAGCCGATCAAGCAGCTCGAGACCCACGTCATTTGCGGGCAGCTCTGTGGAGAAGGCCATGCTAATATGAAGGGCTTCATGGAGGTGATTAGCGACAAGGCCTTCCGGGGTTGGGCTGCAGAGCAAAGTGCGACGGCACTCCAAAAGAGCAAAGCTGCCCAGGGCGGGGATACGGTAGCCCAGAAGTAGGCGACTTATCCTTTTTTAGACTCTCAAATTGCGGTTAGGCCGGGGGTTTTACATGGTGCAGTATTCGCTCGCGTCTCCGATCTATTCAGCGTTAGAGTGAAATTAGGGTGACTGGTCACTGCTTGGAGCAATAGAGCCTGCTTATCGGAAAAAGTCTTCCCGCGAGGTAAAGAATAACCGCGGGCAGGAGAGCAATGATTGCAATAGGCAGGATTCTTCACAGCCGTTCCCGCGACGGTCACATTTCGCAGGGAGGCCAGGGGTTCAGGGTGAAATCTTTGGGGACTTTGTTCATGGGCTCTTCTCCTTTTCTGATGTCGGGAGAGTGCCGGATGTGGGATGGGGAGTTTTTTGCAAATCTCCCCGGGGCTGTAGCGTGTTTTAGGCAAGCAGGTTTTCCTTGTGATGGGGAAGCCCGAAGTAACTCTTGGCATTGTGGTAGCAAATGTTGCCGACCATATCGCTGAGGAGCTTTTCATCGTTTGGAAGTTTTCCGTCTTCGACGTCCTGACCGATGATGTTACAGAGCAGGCGTCTGAAGTATTCGTGACGGGGGAAGGATAGGAAGGAGCGCGAGTCGGTGAGCATTCCCACGAAGTGTGCGAGCAGTCCGATGGATGAGAGGGTGTTAATTTGGTCCTCCATGCCTTGCAGGGTGTCGTTGTACCACCAGCCGGAGCCAAATTGAACTTTTCCACGATAGGGAGATTCCTGGAACGAGCCACAAGCGCAGGCGAGGACGGCGTTATCTCTTGGGTTCAGATTGTAGAGGATGGTTTTCGGGAGTTTGTTGAGTTCGCTGAGCGAATCGAGAAAACTTAAGACCGGTTCGCCCTGAGGCCAGTCGCCGATGGTGTCGAATCCGCTGTCTGGTCCGAGTTGGTTGAATAAGCGGGTGTTGGGATTCCGTCTGGGGCCGAGGTGGAGCTGCATTGTCCAATCCGCCTCGGCATTCCATTGGCCGACGTGATACATGATCATCGCCCCGAAGGCGTCGGTGTCCTCGGAGGAAGCTGCGATGCCTTCGCGGGCCGCGGAGAGAATACGGTCGGCATCGCCTTCGGGGCAGGGATTGGCCAGGGCATAGCGCATTCCGTGGTCGGTAAGACGGCAGCCTTTGGCGTGGAAGTAGTCGTGTCGGCTCTTTAGGGCGCTGAGAAGATCGGCGCTGGATTTAATATTGGGATTGAGTTTATCGAGCCAGGCGTTGAGGAGCTCCGGACGGTCAACGAAGAAGGCCTTGTCCGGGCGGAAGGTTGGATAAACCTTGGTGGAGCAATCAGAGTTGTTGGTGACATCGTGATGTATCAGGTCATCGGTGGGGTCATCGGTGGTCCCGACGGCATCGACATTAAATTTGCGAAGCAATCCTCGGGAGGAAAAGTCGGCTTCCTCAAGACGCTCGTTGCAGCGATCCCAGATTTCATCGGCCGTAGCGGGGCTCAAAAGCGTTTCAATCCCGAAGCAGCGGCGGAGTTCGAGGTGTGTCCAGTCGTAGATCGGATTACGAAGAGTGTTCGGGATGGTTTCGGCGTAGGCTTGAAATTTTTCACGTGCCGGAGCGGCTCCGGTGATGTGTGATTCAGGGATGCCATTGGCCCGCATGGCGCGCCATTTGTAGTGGTCGTGCCCTAGCCAGAGCTCGGTAATGTTTTCCCAGCGGTGATCGTTGGCCACTTCCTCGGGTGGAAGATGGGTGTGGTAATCAATGATCCACTGGTGGGCGGCCGTTCCGTGGTAAAGGTTCCGGGCGGTCTCGCTGAGGAGAAGAAAGTCGTCGTCGAGATAAGGTTTGGGCACAGGTGAAGCCTAGCGCGTGGACTTAATTGATGTCGAGCGCTTCTTCAAGAGCCGGGTCGGCGGGGGCTCCCAAACGGAGGGCGTCGCGATAGTGAACTTTGGCATCGGTGAGTTTCTTTTCGCGATAGCGGAGAACGGCTAGGTTTTTGTGTGGTTCGTGGAGCGTTGGGTCGAGGGTGATGGCTTCCTTAAAATGGAATTCAGCATTTTGGTAATCGTCGCTGCGTCCCGCGATATTGCCGAGAATGACGTGGGCTTTGGCGTTCTCCGGCTCCATGGAGAGTGAGGACTGCAGTTCGCTTTGAGCCTCGGGATAGAGTTCGTTTTTGTAATAAGCGTCTCCCAGGAGGAAGTGGGCGTAGGGGACTTTTTGTTCACCAGCAACGAGAATAGCCTGCTTGAAATTCTTGGCGGCTTCGGATGGGTCACCCAAACGGTTTTGGACAATGCCCAGGTTGACCATGGACGGCCAGGCTCCGGGATCTTCTTCGATGATGAGCTCAAGGTTTCCACGGGCGGCCTGGAAGTCATCTCTTGCGAAAAGGCGGTGAGCCACGCGTTCGAGGTCGCGGGTGAATCGTTGAAGGTCCGCTTGCGCGGCAAGGCGTTCGGCCGGGGTGGTGCTGATACGATTGGTAACGCTGTGACTGAGGGCTGCCTCGGCTTCGATGTCATTCAAGGTGGGGGTGTAGGCCTCGGTGAGTTGATCCACCGCCTGGGACCATGCCTCATCCTTGATTCCCATGCGCGTTGCCTGTGCCACAAGAAGATCACCTGTTTTCTTTTGGGCTTTGATCTGAACTTGCAGACGTTTGACCACGTTGCGGAGTAGTTCGGATTCTTGTCGTTCCAGGTGGGGGGCATCTCCTTTGGTTCCGGCGAGAAGATCGGACTGCGCCAGCTTAAGACGCTTCTCCAGATCGGCGAGGCGGAGTTCGCTTGCCTTATTTTCCTTTTGCAGACTTAGGATTTTTGATTTGGCCGTTTCCAATGCGACCTTGGCCTTGATAATTTGGTTTTTGGAGGCGTTGGAGTCGTTGTTAATGAGAGAGAGTTTTTTTCGGGCTTCGATGAGTTCCTTGGAGAGGCCCACGTTTTGGGTGATGAGCTGTTGTCTGGCATCGTTTTCTTTTAGGCCTAAAAGGGTAGTCATGCTTTCGCGTTCCTTGAGTAGATTCTCCCGTTCGGTTTTGAGCTCCGTCACCATCGACTGGGACTGCTCGAGTTGAATTGCGAGGTCTTTGATCCTGGTATTGGCTTCAGCAAGGAGTTTATCCTTCTCCGCCATTTGGGCGCGGAGGCCATCCATCTGCTCTTGTTGCCCTTTGATGACTCGTCCATTCACGTTGCGCTGTTCCTCAATGGTGGCGAGGAGTGCTTTTTCTTTTTCGCGGGCTGTGGCGAGGGCGCGTTGGGTCGCCTCGAGCTGACGGAGGGTTTTTCGCTGGGCTGAAAGAGCCTGATCCCGTGAAACTTCCATGGCGTCGCGTTCACGACGGAGTTTGGTGATCTCGTTGTTGAGCTCGGCGATCTGGTCCCGGAGTGGAGCCGAGGCAAGATAGGCGCGTTTCTGTTCCAGTCGATCAATCGCCTGTCGGAGGGCCGCTGCACTGGCGCTGCGGGAGTTGGGGATTTTGGAGAGTTGTAATTTGAGGGCTGTAATTTCGCCTCGTAGCGTGGAGATCTCCTTCGTTTCCGAAGAGTTATTTTCGATGCGATCGGGAATGGCCAGTGGTTTAGCGACGTTGCCCGGGAGATCGAGGAGCGGGCTGATGCCTTTGGATTGCTTTTTTTGCTGGGCCAGCGCTTTCTCATGAATTGCTTCCATAGCGTCAGTGGTGAGTTTTTGTCGGTCCGCCACCATGTCCTTTTTGAACCGGGGATAGTTGACCATCATGGTGTCGAATAAGGTGCGGGCCTTTTTGTATTTCGTGAAGGCGCCAACATAGTCCTCTTTCTTTTCCAGATCTTCCGCGTCTTTGGTGTAGAGCCAGGCTTGGAAGTAGAGGTCTTTGGGGTCGAGTTGAGCCAGTTGCTCGGGAGTTTGGGCCCTGAGGGCGATGCAGAGGAGAGCAAGGCCGAGAAGGGTAGAGGTCAAGTGCCTTAGATGTGTCATGGGCTTATGGATGGTATCAAAGGTGTGTTTGGTCGAAAAGAGGAGATTTAGAGCTTCCGTCGGTCAAAGAGAGCGGCACGAAGCGGGTCAGATGCCTGTATATGTGCTAACGCGATGGCGAGGGCGTCGGCGGCGTCGGAGGGGGGAGTTTCGGGAAGGCCCAGCAAGGCCCTGATCATGAAGGCTACTTGTCCTTTGTCGGCAGTTCCTTTGCCGACGATGGCCTTTTTGACCTTTTTTGGGGAATATTCATAAACCGTTAGCCCGTGGTTGGCGGCGGCGATGAGCGGGGCGGCACGGGCCGCTCCCATGGAAATGGCGGTGCGGTGGGATTGGACGTAGATGATGCCCTCGACGGCCACTTCATCGGGTTTCCATTTCGTGATGAGATTTTTAACGCCGTTGCAGATCGCTTCGAGGGCACCGGATTGGGGGATCCTCGCGGGAATGGAAATGACGCCGTAGTCGAGTGCTTTAGCGTTTTGCTGATCGCCCTCGAGGATGGCATACCCGGTGTTTCGGATCGCGGGATCGATACCAAGAGTGCGCATGGTGAGGGAATTCTAACGACGCTTGCGTCCGCCGCCACGACGAGGCTTACGGATGGGCTTGCGCTTTTCGGTGTCGAGCATGGCGGTGTATTGATAATTGAAACCGTCTAGTTTCTTGCGCTCGATTTTCTTGTTCACGAAGCCTTCGACGGATTCGGCAAATTCTAGTTCGTCAGCAGTAAGGATGGTGAAAGCATCTCCTTCCTTTTCGGCACGACCGGTTCTTCCGATGCGGTGAACGTAGTCTTCGGCGTTTTCGGGGACGCGGTAATTGATGACGTGAGTGACGTCGGAGATATCAATCCCACGGGCGGCCACGTCGGAAGCGACAAGGATTTTATAGCGACCTTCTTTGAAGCCTTTAAGAGCTTTCATCCGATCGTTTTGTTTAATGTCGGAATGCATCACAGCAACAATGTCTCCGACTTGATCGGTGATGAGATGAGAGACGACATCGGCTTCCTTGCGGGTTCGCGTGAAGATCATGACCGAGTTGTAGTCGGTCTTACTGAGGAGAGCCAACAGGAGTTCGTCACGCTGTGGCATGGCGACGGGGAAGAAGGAATGGGAAACAGTCGAGGCCACTTCGGCGCGGGCAATCTCGACAGACTCGGGATCGGTGAGGCACCATTCGGCAAAGCCTTTGATGACCGGCGGCATGGTGGCGGAGAAGAAAAGAGTCTGGCGGGTTTGCTCGTCGTTGTTCCAGGGACAGAGATTGATGATCTTACGAACCTGTGGAAGGAATCCCATGTCGAGCATACGGTCGACTTCATCGAGGATGAGAATCTTAATGGCTCCGAAACGCATTGTGACGCGGAAGAAGTGATCGATGAGACGACCGGGAGTAGCAACGACGATGTCGGCGCCATTTTTAAGATCTTCGTCCTGTTTGCCATGTCCGACGCCCCCGTAGAGAAGGGCGACCTTGCAACCGGTGTGCTTGCCGTAGTGCTCGAATTGTTCGGCGACCTGATGGGCCAATTCGCGGGTGGGTTCGAGGACGAGGATTTGCGGCTTTCCGAGGGCCTCGATCTTGGAAAGAGAGGGGAGCGCGAAGGCTGCAGTCTTTCCGGTTCCGGTCTGGGAGGCTCCAATAAGGTCCTTCCCTTCGAGGATGAGCGGGATCGCTTGGGCCTGAATTGGGGTCGGGTTCTCATAGCCAGACTCGGTGATGGCTGTGAGGACGGTCTCTTGAAGACCCAGTTGATCAAATCGCATAGAGGGGAAGTAGGGAAAGACTCAGGAAATTCAAGGTTTACTATTGCTAGATCTGGGAATTGACAGGATGAAGAAATCCTCTTTTTTAGGGGTGTCATGCACAGTGCTTGGGAATGTTTTATGGTGGCTCTTCGTCTGGGATTGACCTCGTTTGGCGGTCCGGTGGCTCATGTGAGCTATTTTCGGGAAGAATATGTCACCCAAAAGGGCTGGGTTTCCGAAGAACGCTTCGGGGAATTGATGTCGCTGACGCAGTTTATTCCAGGGCCGGGGAGTAGCCAATTGGGTGCGGCGATTGGCTATGAACGGGCCGGGTTGTTAGGGGGATTCGCGGCCTGGGTAGGTTTCACTCTGCCTTCGGCGATTGTCATGGTGCTGGTGGCATTGGGAATTGGGGATCTTTCGGGCGGGGGAGCGGAGGGATTGCTGCGCGGTCTCAAGCTGGTAGCTCTGGCCGTTGTGACCGGAGCTTTCCTGGGGATGCGCAAGTCATTGGCTCCTGATCTGAAGCGAATGGCCATTGCGATGATGGCCTTTTTGGCACTATTTTTCACCTCGCCAGCCTGGATGACGATTGTCGTCATTGCCGCTGCAGGACTGGTAGGGGTTTACTTTTTAACAAGTGACGAAAAAGGAGGGAGTGAGCCGATCCAGGGAAAGGGAATTTTGGGGTGGGTCGCCTTGGTGGTGTTTTTCGTGATCTTGTTTGCGACCTTGGCGAGCGGGAATGCCTTGGCTGGAATTTATCGTGCAGGAGCTTTGGTTTTTGGCGGAGGACATGTCGTGCTTCCGATGTTGCGCGATACCATGGTGGGAGGGGGTCTTATGACCGAAGAAGTTTTCCTTGGTGGCTATGGGGCGACCCAAGGCGTTCCGGGACCGGTCTTTACCTTTGCGGCTTTTCTTGGGGCGCGAGTTGAGTTTTTTGGAAGCCCGTGGCTGGGTGCCGGTGCCGCCATCGGTGCGGTCTTTCTTCCCGGGATGTTGCTTTTGGGAGGAACAATGAAAATCTGGAATCGTCTTCGCGGTCGGGCCTGGGCGCAGCGGGCCGTGCAAGGAGCGAATGCCGCTGTCGTCGGCGTGCTGGGAGTGGCCCTGGCACAGATGGCTGCGAGAGGGTCGGTGGGCGGCTGGCTGGACGCGGTGGCCTTGGTCGCGCTGTTTTTGATTCTCAGGAGGAAATTGATTCCTGTTTGGACGCTCGTTCTTTTGGCTGCCGGTGGAGGTTGGCTATTAGGTTGATCGTTGTTTCTCTTGACGAAGAAAAGATTCTCTTTCGCCCTCATCGGTGCGGGGGACTTTGCTAAGAATTCCGGTGAGATAGCCATTCTTTTGGAAGGTGCCTAAGACGGTTGGGATGTCCTTGGGGAGTTTGTTGAAGCCAAAGCAGCCGTTATTGAAATCGTATCGGTCGGTCGCAATGATGCTTCGTCTTGGGGCGCAGATCGCGATGTTGTCGCGGTCATTGTAAAAGCTCATTCCCTTGGTAGCCAGCTTGCTTGGGTTGGGGTGATGTCCTTGGGCGTGCCATCGAAAAAGGGGAGGACTCCATAGCCGAGATCATCAGCCGTGACAAGGAGGACATTGGTAGGTTTGCCCTTTGCTAAGAGAGGGGCGAAGAGTAGTAGAAGAGAATTGTGTGATGAGCTTCATGAGTCGGTTATTTTCTTTGGTGGTGGGGTTTGGGCTTTCCAAAGGTGGGGTCTTTGTAGCCAAGGTTTTTGCTCCAACCCCATTGTTGAGGCATGAGTGTTGATTCCCATGCGTTATGCTTTGCGATAAGCTCTTTGAGCTTCTTGGGACGCTTGGTCGAGAGGTCATTGTTTTCGCCAATGTCTTGAGTGAGCTGGAACATTTTCCAGCTCTTGCCTCCGTCGTCTGTGAGGACTTTTAGGTCTAGGTGGCGGATGGCCTTGCGAGCTCCCCAGGTCCAATAGAGAGTCTCGTGAGGGCGATCTTTTCTTTCACCTTTGAGGAAAGGGAGAAGGTTGGTTCCGTCAAGTTTCCAGTCAGCTTCAATTTCGCTTCCCGCTGCAGCAATGAAGGTGGGCATGAGGTCGAGGGAGATCACGGGTTTGGAGAAAGTCTTCCCTGCGGGTAGCTGGCCTTTCCATTTCATGCAGAAGGGGATGCGTAGTCCACCTTCCCAGTAGGTTCCTTTCTTTCCTCGGAGTGGTTTGTTGGGCGAGGCTTCGTGACCACCATTGTCGCTGAGGAAAACAACAAGGGTGTTTTCTTCGAGCCTGTGCTTCTTGAGGACGCTGAGGACTTTGCCTATATTTTGGTCCATCGAATCGAGCATCGCTTTGACGATGCGGCGTTTCTTGTCAGGCTCATTATCGTATTTATCGACGAGTGATTTGGGTGCCTGAAAGGGGCCGTGAATAGCATTGAATGGCATGTAACAAAGGAAGGGATTCTCTTTGTTAGCCTCAATGAATTTCACCGCCATGTCGCCGATTTGATCAGTGAGATGGTTTTCGATACCGCGAACAAGAACGCCGTCTCTGTTGACGTCCTCGTTTTTGATTCCACGCGTGGAATAGGGGCGACTGACGATGGTTTTGTTGTGGAAAATCGGATTGTGCGGGCGGTTCATGTCGCCGATGTAGTTCGAGGCTCCATTGTTGAACCCGTAGAATTCGTCCCATCGATTGAAGGCCTGCATTTTTTCAGCATCACCATCGTGGGTCTTTCCAAAGAGGCCGCAGGTGTACCCGAGTTTTTTGAGCCGTTCGGAGAGAATGGGAATCTCAGTGGGGATGCCGGGTATGACATCCTTGTTTAAACGAAAGGGCCCCATGTTGTCCCAAAACCCAAAACTCTGTTGATAGCGACCAGTCAGCATGCCGGCACGTGAAGGCGCGCAAACGGGGCAGGTGACGTATCCGTCGGTGAAAACGACTCCACTATTTGCGATCGAGTCGATGTTGGGAGTCGGTACATCTCCGTCTTGATAGCCCACATCGCCGTAACCGAGGTCGTCGGCAAAGATGAGAACGATGTTCGGCTTGGCAACTGTGAGTGAATTGAAGACCAGGAAGAAAAGGGTGGTTCTCATTACATGCGGTAGATGAGCTTGATGAAGATGATTAGATGGAGAAAGGGATCCTATTCAATAGTCTTTGCCCTGATCGCTGGCATCGACAGAGGTTTTCCATGTGGTCCAGGCCTGGATCATTTTTTTGAGCACTTGTAGTTTTTCGGCCGCAAGGTTTTTGGTTTCGCCGGGATCGGATGCGAGGTCGTAGAGCTCCCATGTTTTGGATTTGGCACCGCGATAGGCTTTGAGAGTTCCATCGTGCCAGGCGGCCTGTCCTTTAATGTGGAAGCCGAGAGGGCGGGAACGTTTCGTTTCTTTCCCTTCTATTAATGGAACCAAGCTGATTCCGTCGAGTGGTCGATCATCGGGCATTTCGATTCCGGTGATTTCAAGGATGGTGGGTAAATAGTCGACGGTGCAGGTGGCCATGCCACTGGTGGAGCCAGCTTTGATCTTGGCGGGCCATTCGATGATGCTTGGGACGCGCACGCCGCCTTCGTAAAGGCTGCGCTTGCGGCCACGGAATGGTCCTTGTTGGCCGGGGGCTCCTTCTTTTCCCTCGGGGCCGTTGTCGGAGCAGAAGGTAACCACGGTGTTGTCGGCGATACCATGTTCGCGAAGGCTGTCACGAAGGCGACCCAGTGCGCGGTCAAGGGCAGTGACGCAGCCGTAGTAGTTTTGTTGAAAGCCGGTGGTTTTACCGTCGTCGTAGCTTTTGGCGTCTTCGGGGCTGGCGACAACAGGAAGGTGAGGGGCATGAAACCAGACGATGGCGACGAAGGGTTGCTCCTTGTTTTTGGAAATGAAATCGAGGGTGTGATCGACGATGACTTTGGAGTCGTCACCGAGTAAGTCCTTGGACTCCGGGGCGACCATGGCGTCGAGACCAGTCCAGTAATGGGTTCCGTAGAGGGCGCGCTTGGCCCCTTCGGGAATGGCGTGCCAGCCATGTTTGGAACTGGAGGTGAAGTCGGAGCTTGATTTTCCAGCTGGTTTCCACATGGCGTCGTAGGTGGGGACTTTGGCTTCGGTCGCGAAGGTCGTGTCGACAGCGTGGCGCCAGGGTGGTGAAAAATTTTCCTTTGATTTCGCACCGCGGTTGGACTCGGTAAGCTTGGTTGTGAGAGTTCCCATGTGCCATTTTCCAAAGTGGCCGGTGGCGTATCCTTTGGAGGCGAGAGCTTCGTAGATCGTGAATTCGCCTTTGCGGAGATGGCCGTTGTTTGCTGTGTAGATGCCGGTGCGATCGTGATGTCTTCCGGTCACGATGGAGGCGCGGGTGGGAGAGCAGACCGGAGCTTGAGCGTAAAAACGGGATAGGGTGAGTCCATTCGCCGCCATCTTATTGAGGTTGGGAGTGCGGATGTGCTCGCCTCCGTTGAAGCCAACGTCGGCCCAGCCGAGGTCGTCGCACATGATGAGAACGAAGTTGGGTTGACGTGCTGAAAGAGAAGCGCTCAAGATGAAGAGAAAGAGAAATATTTCACGAGACATGTCTGAATTAAGTGTGTGCTGCGAAGCGGGACTATCCCTGTTTATTTTTATTAAATGTAAAGCGGGTGTTCTTTTTGAAGAAGTTCATTCCGAGATTGGGATGAAGTGTGGCCAGTCCGAAGAGCATGGATGAGTAGTCGATGGCTTCGATGCGATGCGGTTTCCACTTGGGATGATCGAGGCTGAATCGAGGAAGGATTTCGCCAACCGAAGTCTTCAAGCGTCGATCGGGATTTTGCCAATGCTTCAGCAGGTGGGTGCGGGCGAGAGGGAGGGCGGGCATGAATCCCGCGATGATGTGTGGCGATACCATGCTGCCCGGGTTTTTCTGGTAGTCGGAGGCATGGTAACCTGCTGTTGGGGTGATGCCGGCTCCGCAGCCCCAGAGTTCGGGGGCTTTTGTTTTCTGTGAGCAAGCCCGCTGATCGGCTTGGGCCTGAGCCTTCATGAGCTTCAAGTATTCAGGATCTGTTGCTCCCGGGTGGCTCATGAAAAAAGGAAACTGAATCATGAAGGAGCAATGTGCTTTTTTACGCCCGTCATCGAGGAGCTGAATCCCTTGGTCTTCCCAACGGGGAATTTCTTCAAACGGGAGGATGGTTTCTTTTCGGCCTTTTTCTTTTTGTCTCTCACCGACGAGCCAGGAGAGGATATAGTATTCGCTAAAGAGCTTGGTGCGTGACTTCGGTCGGGGCTTGCCATCCTCCATGATCATGTGCAGCCACGAACCATTTGGGGTGGCGAGGGTGAGCTCCCAATTGACTGAATTCCATAGCTTGTCCGCCTCCCGGCGAATGCTTGGATCGTCAAAAGTGTTCCGACAAAATAAGGCACCAACCACCATGATAGCGGTGTCGATGGTCGAGTGTTCTGATCTGCCTGTCCCATCGCGATCTGAGAAGAAATGTCGGAAAAATCCCGCTTTTTCCCGAGTGCCCGGCATTCCGTTCAGAGTCTGCAAAGTCTGCAGAGCCATCTTTTGAGCGATAGGGTTTCGTTTGATCTCGTGTTCCATGCACAGGGCAATCAAGCCGACTCCGATCGCAGCAGTGGAACATTGGT